>Ga0209667_1000781_pt1 | contig 25216 bp, 19 predicted proteins | sample SaaInlV_165m_DNA_2_FD_184682 | JGI IMG/M metagenome (GOLD analysis project Ga0209667, IMG submission 184682) | Marine microbial communities from expanding oxygen minimum zones in the Saanich Inlet - Saanich Inlet SI037_S3LV_125m_DNA (SPAdes)... | ecosystem: Environmental > Aquatic > Marine >... | reverse complement strand
GGACGAGGAAGTTCGCAAGGCGCAAGACGCGGTACAGGAGATCTCCGACCAAGTGAATGAACTTTCGGACAAGCAAAAGGTAATCGACCAACGCCGCAAGCATCTGGAAAGCATCCGCGTATTCTCCCTAGACAAGCTACCGAAGGACGCCGCCGCCCGAGAAGTGAAGGTAGCGGAATATGTCGAATTCCTTGCCTTCCTAGAAACTTCGCTGACCAAACTGAATGCGGATCGCCGAGCCCTCGAAAAGCAACGACGAGAAATTCAACCCGAGCAAAACGCCCTGCAGAAGCGCCTAAGCGAATTGAACTCCAAAGCCCAACTGGAGGAGCGGGCGGTGGAAGTCGCCCTGCGAGGCCAAGGCCAAGCCACCGTCGTCCTAACCTATCTGCTGGCGGGAGCCTCTTGGGAACCTGCTCATGAGTTGAGGGCCGACGAAAAAGGAGGGATGGTTCACATTACCTCCTACGCCGTAGTCCGACAGACCACAGGCGAGGACTGGGGGGTACCCAAACTATCCTTCTCCACTCAAAACCTAGGTCGCACCGCACGCATCCCCGAACTGGACACCTTGCTGGTGGGACAAGGGGGCAAGGCCTCCGTCCGGATGCTGGAGCAGCAGGAAGACACCTACCAGCAAGCATTTGGAAATTACAAATCACAGAACAGACTTTGGTATTTCAACAATCCCGTGGCGAACAACGGCATCGCCCTCCAAAACCTCGACCTGAACGACGCCATCCAACAAAAATCCGTACGGACCTTTGCCAAAATTAGCGGACGCGCCACTACAGCTCACTTTCGGGCCTTAGCCGATAAAGCCGTGCCCTCCGACGGTCAACCCATACGACTTCCCATTGGAGAACTGAATCTCAACCGTACCGAACGAATAGTGGCAGCCCCCGAAGCATCTCTCAACGCCGCACGGGTCTTCGAACTGAACAACAAAAACGTTCAAGCCTTGCTTCCGGGCAAAGTGATTCTCTATTTCGGAGCCAATTTCCTAGGCTCCACCGCCATCGATTTCGTTGGTCCGGGTGAGGAGTTCTCCCTGTACGCGGGAGTGGAAGACGAAGTAAAGGTTTCCCGTGTTCTGGATCGTTCGAAAAGCGAAAAAAGAAAGACCAGCTTCTCATCCAAGACGGAATTGCAGGCTTCCTGGATCATCGAGGTCGAGAACCTTTCCGCCGTCGAGAAGAACGTTCGCTTGGCGGACCGTATTCCCGTTTCGCAAAACGACGAGGTAAAGGTAAGATCCGTAAAAACATCACCGAAAATCACGCCCGATGAAAAAGGTCTCTTCAGCTGGGACCTAGTGCTAGCTCCCAAGGAAAAACGAACGCTCAACGTGGAGTACGTTGTCCAGTATCCAAAGGATTACACCCAAAGAAGTTACCGAAATGCATCAAATATGCCGCAAAGGCAGCAACAAAACGGGAGCGACTTCGAAATGAATTCCCTGCAACTGCAATTGAAAAGCTTGGAATCGAAGTTCTAAAAAGAACGATCTTAGCCCAAAGGGTCGGGTTGGTAACGACGAGGCCAAATATCTCGGCAGGCAGCCATGATTTCCGCAAATGCGGCAGGTGTAACCGCTTGCTTGGGGTCATCGCCAATACCTTTTGAAGGGTCTATGTGAGCCTCAATGCATAGACCGTCGGCACCGTAGGCTAAGGCAGCCATGGAACATGCGGGCACGTACTCGTCTCGCCCAACGCTGTGGGAAGGATCGACCACAACGGGAGCCCAAGTCTTATCTTTGAGCAAAGGGGTAATACTCTCGTCCGGTTGGTTGCGATAGCCATCGAGAGCCGGCATGGTGCCGCGGGGACATAGCATGACGTTCGGGTTCCCCGCCGCCACAATGTACTCGGCTGCGGCGATGAACTCATTCGGCGGAGCCATGTGGCGACCACGCTTGAGAAGGACGGCAGTGGATGAACCGACAGTCTTCTTGCCCACTTCCTTAAGCAAGGAATAGTTGAGGGCGTTGCGGGTGCCGATCTGGAGAACGTCGACGCCGGCATCGACGGCGATTTCGAGTTGTTCCGTATCCATCACCTCGACGTCCACGGGCAACCCGGTACGCGCCTTGGCCTCGAGAACGATTTCAAGGGCTTTCGAAACGCCTTGGTAGGAATAAGGATTGGTGCGCGGTTTCCATACACCACCTCGCAAGGCATGAACGCCAACTTCCTTGAGGGCGGCGGCTGTTTCCAGATAAAGGTTCGGTTCTTCGGGATCGACGGTACAGTGACCTCCGATGAAAAAAGGTCCGCCCTCCCCCACCGAGGTTTCTCCGACTTTCACCTGATGCTCGGCAAGAGCCGACTTTCGATCCATTGACTTGTAAGGCGACTCAATCAGGTCCACCCGAGCCAAAAAGTCCAGCCCACGCAAGCGGTTGAACATGAGTTCACGTCCTTCGTCCCCGAGAATAGCGTAAATGCAACGGTTGCGCCCCACTATCTCAAGAATCGAGCAATCGAACTCCCCCGCTATGCGTTCCACCTCAGCGAGTTGCTCAGGTGTCAATTTACCTGCCTTTGGAATAATCATTCAAACAAGCATAGATTGAATAGGGATCACGGCAAGAGATCCTTTTCAAAAACGGACAGTATCCAACCCATCACAGGACATAAATCCGACACCTTGCCATTCGGTTGAAATATTCGATAGGCGCAGAAGGAAAAACATGTTAATAAAATAATTTGAAAGTAAGTGTTGAAATACCATGTTCCAATCTTAGCTCTCTAATGAACGGCATTGTCACTCGTAGTTTATGCTTCAGCGCATTCTTGTGCTTCGGGGGTTGCGGTGACGATTCGGGAGTGGATGTCGACCCAAACACTTCCACTCCTGAAAGAGAGCTACCAAATTTAAGAACGGACGACTTCTGGGACGGCTTTGTCAGCGATTTCAAGTCAGCTTTTCACACTGATGACGATGAACGCCTAATTCAGACCGAGAACGACACCCCATTTTCAGGTGAACTAACCAAACGAATCGATGCGGGTGCCCTAGCTGCAAGAGAAAACTACTTGAGAGGTCAACTACACGGGGATTCCTTCGCTTGGCACGAATCGGGAACTCTAAAATCAAAAACTCACTACCAGGAGGGGCTGAAGAACGGGCTTGAAATCATTTGGGACGCTGAAGGACTGGAGTTATCCCGCAAACACTATATCGACGGGCTTGTGGACATCACCAAGTCGCAAGAGGACGAGGACGAGGACGAAGTTTGGGGGCAAAGCGCAGCATCTAAGGCATTGGCCAAATGGACTGGCAACGGGAGTGAGTTCGGCGAAAAGTTCGCGGGGGACCCTTCTCGCGATGGAACTCTATTCATCAGGGAAACCGAGGAACTCTATACTGGCACTATCACTGCTCTCGATGACTCAGGGAAAAAAGAGGCCGAATTGAACTTCAAAGAAGGCAAATGGGACGGTACTGTAACGAAATGGGATTTAGAGGGGAATATTTGGGAAAAAGGTGAGTTTAGCGGCGGCAACCTAATAGGCTTTGAAATAAAAGAGGGCAAACCTTTCGATCCCAATCAAATCATTGAGTCATCCCCCTTCGGGAATTGAGCCCAGAATGCAATTGGTAAGACATTGATTATAAATTCATTGCAAAGAAAAACACCACCGCACAGGCAGTTGTTTCAAGCTCTCCATAAAGAAGGAAATCACACACTGCTTTTGGAACGCTAATTGCTAGGAATCAAGCGGATTAAAAATTGACCTCTAAAAGTAGGTTCAAAGAAAACAAGAGTCCGCACACTGCCAGTCTAGAGCAAAAAGATTGGCATTTTGTTCGTGTGCGGTCGTGCGGTAGCTATTGCCACAAGCCATTGATGCATTTCCAGCGATGACTTCAGTTGAACTCCGAACTAGTTCAGGGAACACTCTCCCCATCAATCTTGTACTGCCGAATCTTGTTACGAAGGGTTCGAACATTAATCGCCAGCAATTCCGCAGCCTTTGTGCGATTTCCACCCGTCGCTTTCAATGCCTGCAGAATATGCTCACGCTCAATTTCCTCCATGGTGAGAATTCCTTCGGTCTGCTCAGCAGCAGCCCCTTCGTCCAGGGTCGATCCCTTCGGAACAGAAGATTTCGTCAAATGAGATTGCGTACTTACGGGAACACCGCCCAGTCCCAGCAGCTCAGGACCGATGGCCTTCCCGTTATCCGCAAGAATAACTGCCCGCTCAACAGCATTTTCAAGTTCGCGAACATTGCCTGGCCATATGTGATCCCGCATGGCATGGACTGCAGGTTTCGAAAACTTTGCCTTTTGCAACCCGTGCTTGCGTGCATGCCTCTTAAGAAAAGTTTCCGCCAACAAGGGGATGTCTCCGGAACGATCGCGAAGAGGCGGAACAACTATGGGAAACACATTCAGCCGATAGTACAAGTCCTCACGAAACTTTCCTGTTTCCACTTCTTCAATAAGATTGCGATTGGTGGTGGCAAGAACACGAACTTTAACTTGAATAGTCTTATTTCCGCCCACACGTTCGAATTCCTTCTCCTGCAGCACACGGAGAAGCTTGGCTTGGAGCGCAGGTGCAATCTCGCTGATTTCATCCAACAGGAGAGTACCGCCATCAGCCAACTCGAAACGCCCCTCCCTCCTTTCGGTCGCTCCAGTATAGGCTCCTTTTTCGTGTCCAAAGAACTCACTTTCCATCAAGGTCTCGGAAATAGAAGCACAGTTAACTCGAATATAAGGTTTTTCCGACAACAAGCTGTTGTTATAGAGTTCTCGGGCCACCAGTTCCTTCCCCGTACCATTTTCCCCAGAGATAAGAACAGTCGCTTCCGTGGCCGCCACCTTCCGCACCATCTCCTTCAAAAGTCGAATGGGTTCCGCCTTTCCAACGATATCGGTTGCCTTCGCCTCAATTTCCTCGACGTAATAACGAGTAACTCGCTTCATTTTATCGAAGGAAGCTGCCTTGTCGACGACCACCTCGATCTGATCAAAGGAAAAAGGCTTCATGACATAATCGAAAGCTCCCGCCTGCATACAGGATACAGCCGACTCCACCGAACCATAACCCGTCATCATCACAATCATAGGGCCATCGACCTTCGCCGTCAGTTCCTCAAGAAGTTCAGTCCCCTCCCCGTCAGGCAACCGAACATCCAAAAAAACCAAGTCAAAAGAATCCCGCGAAAGAATTTTCCTCGCATCCGCCAAGTCCTGAGCCGAAGCCACAGAGTACCGCTTGTTTCGCAGTTGCGTCTCCAAAGACTTACGAATCATCAACTCGTCGTCCACGACAACTATTTTCTCAATGGCCATAACATAAAACTAGCAACATTCATTCTCTAATTACTCCTCAACGCAACTAGGAAGAAATTACCAGCTTACCACTTTTTGCAACCTAATTTTAAAAACAGGTAAAATTACTGACAAACAATCTAAAGAAATGTTAATAAAAATTCCCACTAACACTCACTATGAAACGGTATGAATTCGCCTTGTTATAAGATTAGGATTATATTTAAATAAACATTCCCCAAACATGAAAATACAACTGTTACAAGTCAAAATAAAATCACTTGAAAATTGAATTCCGATGACATTATCGACCACTAAAGAAATTATTTATTTTGTTGCCGACGGGATAAGTAGTCCTGAGTTTTTCCACTTACGTAATACCTATAATAGAATTATAAAAAGAGATAATGCTATATTGATATCAATAAATAATAAAACAGACATAAATGACAAGAGTTTCCTCGAGAGTTCCGGTACATATAAACCTCTTAAAAATATTTCTGAAATTGATTTAAACCTCTCGGAAAGCTCGTTCATCTTCCCAAATGCAAGTTCCTTACCCACGGGCAATAAGGATTTCATTAAATCTAAAACGGGTTGCTTTATAGGTGGAGTTAACTCGAAGGACACAATTCAAAAACAAATTAATTCCGCGACTTCATTAGATATAGATTTTTTATTTTCAGATCTGCTACCAACGGAAGTTTCGAATTTCATAAATAGCGAAGAACTTACTTTCTTCTGCAAGAGGATTACTTTCATACAACCATATTTTAATGAATCCAATCAACTTCATGACGATACAAACGAAAAGTTTCTTTTCTTGTATCAAACTGATCACAAAGAATCCCAGAGAGGCAATAAGAGCATAATATACAAAGCCTTGAGCAAAGCTGAACATTGTCGGGGTGTTAACTTGGATTCACTCGAAGTGAGCAACTGGTTCACGGGCGCAATCCCTAGCAAAACTTGCCGGAAGGTTATAACGGACACAATTGACCCCATTTTCTATAATTACTTATTCGACCTTTGCTCCAAGGAACGAATTGAATTAGTTAATCTATGGGGTTCTGGCACCACATCGCCAGAACGCTTCTTCATTTACGAAAGCGATGCTACTGCCAACTGGTTCTATTCTGAAGAAAGTACAACTTCATTAAGAAGTTTAATCATGAACGTCCTTCATGAAAAAGTTGCGGATGACGACAATAAGGATATTCCTCCACGAAACAACAGCAGTTATCGTTCTGACCTGAAAGTAATATCAAACTTCGTTTCAGATAGTAACGCGAGCAAGGAGGACTTTTCAAAAGAAATGTCAGGAAATATAGCTAAGACTAATTTCCACGACACATTTTCAAACGATTTATTTATAACCGCAATAAGCCACAACTCTAATACAATTAAAGACTACTCATGGAAACTAACCCATGATTCCATCAATCATCTCATTCACACAAAAGATATTGAGGATATTCCAGACCAAATCATAAATACACTGTTTTGCCACTCTTTAAGAAGAATTTATGACAAAGAGATTAAACAGTCCGGATATTTGTTTCTATTTAATATTTTCAGTACATCAAACAAGCACTTCCTCGAGTCGATCTCTCGCGTTCTTAATAGCAAGCGACTCAAGACAAGTCCAGCGGGTGTCTTTGCATCAGTTCAATACCTGCTGCAAAGCTATGGATCCGATAAGGACTCCCGGAAAGAAGCATTCCTGCAATTGGTTGCCATAATTGACTCGATTCTAAACAGAAGTAGTGGTGCTGAAAAAGAAGCGCTAAACAGAGTTTTAGCCCGCCTGTTGCTATCACTCGACGACTTGCCCCGATACGAGCAACTCATAGCAGAATGTATCGAATCAAAAACCAAGGGAATCGTGGGCGATTCCGTGTACTACAAAATCATGGAGGACCTAACCCCGTCAGCCGAAGAACTGGAATACTTCGAAAAGATATGCATAAGTGAAAAGGATTTAGGCCTTGATAAAATTACGACACAACTAAGTGCGTGTATCATTAAAATACTGAAGGGAGACACAAATGGAATCCTTGAAGAAATCTCCAACCCGAGAAACCCTGCAACTGATTTCACAAATTCAACAAGTTTTATGCTTCAACTTTCTTTAATATGCATCTCCTCTGAGCAAAAGAGCATCGCAGAATTTATCATATCCAAAATCTCGCTCCGCAAAACCACGGGTTCCCTCTACAATCTCATAGGTTTTACCGCATTAGAAATACTATTAGAGGAACATAACAAGCTCGATGAACAACAACTCACTAATAACATTACTTACGATTACATCGGTTCCATATTTGAATCAGAAAGAATAATGCTTCCCTATTTCCTATTTATCTTCTTGGAGATAATTTTTCTTGCAACATCTAACAAACAAGGAGTCGAGTTCACGAATTACCACAGATTAATGGTACCCTATTCCAACAAACCCTACTTTGATAAAATCTTGGGAAATGTCCCTGCCATCGGTAGCAAGAACGCCTTTCTTCAATCATTTTCCAAGCGTCTTTATGATAATTTACCAGCCAAAGAGAGTTCCATCATTAATCTTTCCACCCTCCCCTAGAGAGTACAGCTAAACGGCTTGGTCGTACGAATCAGTTTACACTCGATTCATTGTTTCCGTTAAAGCGAACAAGGTTATTCCTAATAAAAACACAAAGCAACTTGTCATCTCATGACTTCGAGACTGCTCGACAAAACCATATCTACGAGAGTCTAATTTTATCGATATCCTCCTTCCCGCTGACTTATTTCGTAATTTCTTCCGGTTTTCATGAATTTAGTTTTTTTTAACTCAAATCAAAAAGAGTTCCCCGAAATCACCTCCTCGGAAGAGCAATGGTTGATTGATAGAAACGGGCAGAAACTATTCGACACTTGGCTAGGGTCTGGAACACTTATTTTAGGGCATGAGAAGGCATCAGAAATTAAAATTGATATGCTGCCTCATGGTGTCGAGTTTGATGATGCACTGAAAAGTTTATTTGCCAAATTAGTTGATTTTGAGATTGGCGGGATAGGTTTTCAAACAAGCGGTTCTTCCGCAGTAACAAGAGCAACCAGATTAGCACGATCGATTACCAATAGAAATAAGATAGCGGTAGTTGGAGGTTTTTGGCATGGATCCGATGGAGACCTTCTTTTTAAAGAACAAAAGCTAAACGTTTCAACTGGGATACCCCAAAGCTATCAAGATGAAACCCAATGGTTTCCTTGCCTTGAAGAGTTTTTTGCGATTAAAAACCTTGATCGCTACGCCGGGGTTTTGATTGAACCTTACCAAGGGTCAAACCCAAATCTTTCTATGCTGAAAGACATAACTAATCATAACAGAGAAAAACTCAGAGAGCACGGTGTTCTGTTATTATGCGACGAAGTCATCACTGGATTCAGAGAAAGATACGGTTCCTGCAATTCCTCAAGAGGAGTGAATCCTGATATTGTGATCTTTGGCAAAACAGCAGCTTTGGGGTTTCCGATTGGAATTGTTTTAGTGGATCAAGAAGCTATTAAAGAACTTACTGAACTTCCATTTTGGGGAGGAACGTCATCAGCTTCTCCGACTCAGATACATTACTTGAAAAAATCGTTTTCAAAATTAATCGACCTTGATTACTCCACCATTGAAAAAAATCTATTATCTCTACATAAAATATTAAATGATTGTGTTCAAAATGCTGGATTCGTCATAAAAAGTGGTTGCCTGTTCTCAAGAATATTGAAAGCAGATAAAAAAAACGACTCGCGAGCATTCGTCTCTGATGATAAGAAGTATAAGATCCTGCAACGTAAATTGAAAAAACTTGGTTTTTTCATAGGAAATAACGCACTTGTATTTCCATCAATCTACCACCCCCCCAATTTGGAGTAACTGCAATGGATATTTTCGAAAAAGTAAACAAGCTAGAAATTACAGAAAAGACAAAACTCAATATTTTGAGGAAATCTGATTTCATCGATGAAGTCCATTTCGATGAAGAAGGATACCCGAAACCAAGTTGGATTGATATAAGCATTACAGAGCTTTGCAATAGAAGATGTGTCTTTTGCCCAAGAGCAGACCCCGCATTTTATCCCAACCAGAATCTCCATTTCTCGATTGATTTGGCCAAAAAAATAGCGGAGGAACTCATTTATAATAATTATAAGGGAGGAGTTGTATTTTGCGGTTATGGAGAACCATTGTTACACCCTAGAATTTATGATTTAATCTCCGTATTCAAAGGAATTCATCTAGAAATAGTTACAAATGGCGACAAACTAAGACCGAAAAATATTAGGGCTTTATACGAAGCAGGTGCTAGTTTTCTTTGCGTAAGTTTGTATGATGGACCAGAGCAGGTGGACAAACTCAATCAAATGTTTTTAGAAGCAGAAGTTGATCAAGAAAGGTATATACTTCGAGACAGATGGCATAAAGAGGATGATTCATTCGGATTAAAATTAACAAATCGATCTGGTGTAATGGACTTTGGACCGGATACAAGCGAATTCAAAAATCATCCTTGCTACTATACCGCTTATTCTATGGCAATTGACTGGAATGGAGATGTTCTGCTCTGCGTCCAAGATTGGAACAAAAAAGTCAAACTTGGCAATGTTGCAAACCAAGAAATAATGGCTATTTGGCGGTCGATTATAATGCACAAGATTCGAAAAAAACTGATGTGTGGCGATAGATCCTCATCGCCTTGCAACAATTGCAATGCTGACGGTACCGTACATGGATTTAATCATGTGAATTCATGGAGTAGGGTTGATGGTGAATAAATCTTTTTTAGAGTTCAAAGCAATTCACACCCAGAAAAAAAGGACTTTGCTTCAAAGCGAAATGTTAAAAGTCTCTAATGAAATCCATGAAAATTTTGATCTAGATGAAAAACTTTCTCACTGTCCCTGCTGTGAAAAAAACGAAATTCAATATTTCACCAATAAATTTGGGTTTCAACTAGACAAATGCAGGTCATGTAACCATATTTTCACAAATCCTTTCCCGACTGGAAAAGCACTCCAATTTTACTACAACAGTAAGTTTAAAGAGTTTGAAAATGAGTTTTTCCTAGAATCCTTTGAGAACAGAGTTCCAATTTTCACCCAAAGGCTTGACCTTATGTCGGATCTGGGATGCGGAAGGAAAGTTCTTGATGTAGGAACAGCAGTTGGGATTTTTATTTCTGCCAATGAGACTTCAGGCGAAAGGTTTCAGATAACCGCATGCGACATTAGTCTTGATGCGTGCAATCATATCAAGAAAACCTATCCCACCGTAAAAGTTCTAAATGAAGACGTTCAGGATTTAGCTCCTGATAATTTTGACGTGGTAACCTTGTGGGACACCATAGAGCATATTCCGCACCCTAAAGATCTGCTCGCTTCTATTAAAAATCAACTAACTAAAGGTGGTTATTTCTTATTCAGCACACCAAACACCAAAAGTTTTGAATGGGAAGTCATGAATACTGACCATGTTCAATTACTACCTCCCGGTCATGTTAATTTATACAATAAGGAAAATATTACCAGTCTGTTGAAGAACCAAGGTTTCATTATAAAAGATATTGTTACAATGAACCCGTCTCTAGACCTAACTTACATCCGAAATGAGATTGAGAAAGAATCTGAAAGTGTTTCCAAAAAAGCAGCAGTTTCATTATTTGATCTTATTTTTCAAGAAAGTACATTCGATTCCATGCAGAATTCTATGAGAAAGAATCGAATGGGAGGAAATATGGTGGTAGTCGCAAAAAAGAATGACTGATTATATCTTCCAGGAATCTAGCAATGGTTTAAAATTTATTGGTGACTTTGAATCCTTCTATCAAAATGAGAACGACCCATGGGAACAAAGTGCCCTTCAGAATAAGGGGAAAACCAATGGAATGGCTAATTTCTACGAGATTTCCAGGCGGAAACTTTTAGATTTGCTAGCATCTAATATAAACACCAACGATTCCATATGTGAGTGTGGATGCGGGACAGGATATGCCGCAAAATCACTTCTCATGAAATTCCCCAATCACGAAGTATCGGGTTGTGATATCTCAAAAACAGCAATCGAAAAAGCGACTCAAAATTTCCAAAATATTGACTTTTTTCAACATGATATCCTTTCCGATCCGCTACCACAAAAATACAATGTTCTCATACTGAGCAATATATTGTGGTATGTCATTCATGATTTTGAAAATCTTATAATGAACTCCCTAAGTAGTCTGAACAGGGAGAGAGCAAGTTTCTTAGTCGTTCAAAATGCACTATTCAAATCTGAACAAAAATATTTCAAGGACATTGTTAACTCAATTGGAACCTTGACCGATTTATTCGTAAAACGATTACTAAAGTTTCCATCCATCAGTTCTGATTTGGAGATAAACACTAAATTTATCAGAAAAAATAGAATGAATCATGACTTTGGAATACTTTTTATTGAAATTCCTAAAAGCTAATTTATTTCAAATACTAAATAAGTAAAAAATGTATATTTTGACTATTTGGTGGGGATTTTCCTCTGGTGCGTCCTTACATCGTGAGAATTTGAATAAAAGTATCGATCTAATAGCCGCATCATCGGAAGAACGATTCTGCAGAATTAAGAATACTTCAAACTTTCCAATTCAAACCATCGAGTGGTTAAAATCTTTTCTCAAAAAAAATGATAATTTCGATAAAATCATATATACTTCCAATGATGTCGGAGTCGATTATTTGCTATGCGACAAAGGCACGTGGTCTGTTGGTAAACATATTAGCGAAAACTTAAATTTTTGGAAACCGCACCTACTAGACGGCATTAAGGGAGACTATCTTGATTACTTGAAAAATGAGTTAGATTTGACGGTATGGCCTGGGGAAAAGTTTTGGGGAGCACTCGGCTTAAATAAAACGGATACTTTAAATACAAACAAAATAAATGAATCTTTCTCTGAAAAGTATCCCGAACTTCTTTCTAAGCACTTTGGTATAGCAACGAGTGATATCCACAGGATTGATCACCACGCATCTCACCGTCACTATGCGATAAGCAATCACCCGGATTTGCCCCAAAGTAGCCTAGTCTTTACGGTCGACGGTTGGGGCGACGGTCGCAATGCCACAGTTTCTATCGTTGAAAATGACGGAAATCAACTTGGTGTAACAGAAATTTTCAGCTCCAAAAATTGTAGCCTAGCGAGAACTTATAGATTCATAACTCTTTTACTTGGAATGAAACCAAGTGAACACGAATTCAAAGTCATGGGTTTAGCTTCCTATGGTAAAAAAGAATATTCGGATGGGGCTCTTGAAATATTTAGAAAATCCATGACTTTTTCGGAGGAAAAAGGGGATTTCAATTTAAACAATGATTATAAAGATAGCCTTTTTACATTCAGGGAACTTCTAATCGGTGAGAGGTTTGACAATATAGCCTCGGGATTACAACTATGGTTAGAGGAAGTACTAAAAGATTGGGTATTATACTTTGTTAGTAAAACAGGAATTAAGGACATTTCATTTTCCGGTGGGGTCGCAATGAATGTTAAGGCAATGTCCGAAATCAATTCCCTAAATCAGGTAGGAAGCGTTTTTGTGCCCCCCTCCGCAAGTGATGAGTCTCAAATATTCGGCGCCTTTTATTGCTACTACTACCTAAACAATAATTCATTATATAAGAACGCGAAGATACCATATTGTGGTTATAAGGAGAATGTAGTTTACGAAAAAGATTTTTTGATCAAAAAATCCAAGACATATAGCATTAGTGAGATTGATTTAGAATTCATAGCGGAAAAGATTTCTAAAGGTAAAATCGTAGCCGTTTCTCGCGGCAAGTCAGAATTTGGTGCACGTGCGCTTGGAAATCGAAGTTTCTTCATAGATCCTACAAAATCTGAAGCCAAAAATAAGCTTAACATTGCAGTTAAAAATCGTGATTTTTGGATGCCCTTTGCTCCGGTAATTTTAGATAAGTACATTCATGAATATATTAATGAGGATGACATTGAAAACACTCGATTGAACAGGTTCATGACCTCTATTTTCAGAACAAAATCTGCTGGCGTTGCGGATTTGCCTTCCGCATTGCATTCTTCGGATCAAACCTGCAGAGCACAGGTATTAATTAAAGAAGACAATCCTTTCGTATATTCATTAATTGAGCATTTTTCGCTGTTAACCGGAAGGGGCGCCCTACTCAACACATCCTTTAATGTACACGGATTACCAATAGTTAACAAAATAGACGATGCATTCCAAATATTCATCGATACCCCGACTGATTTTTTAATTACAAACGAATATATTATAAGCAAAGATTGATATATTTTTTTAGCATCAGATGTGATATCATTTTTCGACTTAGGATTATTTGAACCGACAGCCATGTATAAGGATATGAATATATGCTAGAAAAGCATTTAGCTCTTTCTAGCGACTATTATTATTGGAACGAGATAGAGCATAATATTTTGCTAGGGAAGTGGTGTCTGAAAAATAAAAACACAGGCCACTTATACAAATATAAACACAGCATTATAAGAGACATTTGGGATGATGACAAATATGATTCAAAAGTCGCATTTTGCAACACCCTTCATAATGTCATCCTGAAACATTTAAGTACTAGTTTAAATACGATTCACGACGAAGATCTGAATATTAGATCATGGGACATCATCGTAGGTTGGTGGTTACTTTTCCATATACAAATTTGCTATGACAGATATCATTTGATCAAATCTGCACTAGAGCAAAATCCGGCTTCTTGCAATGTACTCGCCTTACCTGCTAATTTTTTTATACCAGCCGATTCCCTCGAATATACGAAGTTCATATATAATGATTTAAGAAACTTCTTTTTGCTGAGCTGGATATTAAATGAGTTCAAACATAGAGATCTTGAATGTCGACCCATAGAGGCAAAACCACAGGATGTTCGCAATTTCGAAGAATTAAAGACTGCCAGACTTCATCGGAATCAAACCATATCCTATCAAGGCCAAAGCTTTAAGTATACTTTTGCCGGGGCAAGGTTTTCTCCAATAACCCTGAGGGAAATCTTAAAGGAAAATGGGCATGAAGAGCTTCCGTATTATAGATATGCGTTTGAACCAAACCCGATGTTAAGGGAGAAATTATTATCAAACTATCAACCTCAATCCCACTTTGAGCAGGTCTGCATTTCTTTGTTAAGAAATCAGATGCCAGCGTCCTTCCTTGAAAATTTCAAAAGAAATCATGACTCCACAAGTATTAATTATCCTCAAAACACCGGGATTATTTATACAGCCAATTCAATTCTAACTGATGATTCCTTCAAAATTTGGGCAACTACACAAATTGAGAGAAACAAAAGCATTCTTGTTTTAGGCCAACATAGCAATGCCTATGGGAATCTTCATTGTCAGACAGCTGAAGATTATGAAAGAAGAATTTCCGATTCTTATGTAACATGGGGATGGGAAGAAGATAAAAAAACCACTGCATTACCTGCACTCCCATTGAAACCTTTTTTTGAGAAATCAATTCGAGCTACTTACGATTCAGAAAAAATCACCTTCATAGATGCCTCTCTTCCACTCTTCAAATATTGGCTTTACTCACTTCCTCAAGGGGGAGACCATTTGGAAACAATTCAAGACGTCTTACTTTTTTATAAATCGTTAAACCCAACATTGTTTAAAAGATTTGAACACAGATTATATTTTCAAAATTTCGGATGGGATGAAGAAGATATTCTAAGAACTAATTTCCCAGATTTAAAACTAACTAATACTGATGGTGCAACACCTCTTAAGGAGCAGCTAAATACTAGCAAGCTTTGCGTAGTGAACTATCATTCGTTGGTTCTATCGGAATGTATAGCTGCAGACTATCCTGTTATTTGTTTTTGGAATTTTGGAAAATGGAAGTTAAGACAAAACATCAAACATTTGTATGATCGCCTCCAAGATGTAGGCATTCTCCACCCTACCCCAAAGTCAGCAGCTGAATTCATTAATCGGAAAGATGCGGACATTCAATCATGGTGGAACAACGAAAAAACCGTAAAAGCGAAAGAAGAATACGCGGCTAAGTTCTGCAAAGGCGAACATGAACCGGAGAAGGCATGGGCTAATTTTTTCAATCGGCTAATGGTTAAGCATGAACACAATTCCTAAACTTGTAGCTTTTGACTTTGATGGATTACACGCAGACAATAGAGTATTTGTTTTGAAATAGCTGAATCAAACAACTTTGAACTCTTTTTCAGAGAATGTTGTAATACCAAAATTCATATAACTTTCAAAAAAACTTTAAAATAAGAATTGTCATCGGCATACCTTCAAGAATGGGATCAAGCAGATTCCCGGGTAAGCCCCTGTGCTCGATCTTGGGTCTCCCCATGATCGAGCATGTCTACAAGAGATGCGCCCTTGCTAAAGAGAATGCCGAAGTGTTCGTCGCGACCTGTGATGAGATTATCAAAGAAAAGGTAGAAGGCTTCGGCGGAACGAGCATCATGACCCCTGCATCGATAGAACGACCTGCCCTGAGGGTTGCCGAGGCTTGCAAAAGTTTGGGTTTGGAAGAGAACGACATAATCGCGGTCGTTCAGGGAGATGAACCTTTGATCGATCCGGTTGCCATCAGCAAGGGGGTCGAGGAATTGGCAAAACATTCCGAATTTTTCTGCACCAATCTTTGCTCTCGGCTCACGGAGGAGGAGTGGCTTGACAAGGACGAAGTAAAGGTCGTTTCAAATCTGCAAGGACATGCCATCTACATGTCCAGAAGCCCAATTCCATCAAAGACGATTGACTCATTTGCCCCGCTAATGAAACAGTTGGGAGTTTTCTTTTTTAGATACAAGGACCTTCTTTTGTTCCAATCGCTCAAGAGAACCCCGCTTGAAATGTCCGAGGACATCGAGATGCTGAGAGCGATCGAGCATGGTCACATTGTCAAAATGATTGAAATCGAGAGTCCATGCATATCGGTTGACAACCCCAAGCAACGCGATCTGGTAGTAGAATTGATGCATACGGATCCTGTATGGCCGAAATATGCTCGTTGCTAACCTCATGCGATGCTTTTGCCCCCGCCAAAAAACCATGTACACATACTGTGCATCCCAACCGGAAAACCACTTCAGACCTAGTCATTTATCAGCGCATTGAAAGCTTGGATGACCGGCAACCACGCCAGAAACATCAGGGAGGAGTCTTTTACTCCAGTAAACGATCAATCTTCGGTATTGACCTACCAACCTGAGCCATGACATCCCCAAAGGAGCCAATAGAATGAGCAACGAGTTCGCATGCATGATCCCTCTTTCAAAGGATTACGATAAATTCATGGGCGGAAACAAGACTTTCTCCGGGTTCGAAAAAGTATCAGGCAAGACCCTGTTGGAGAGAATAGTCGAAAAGGTCGGTTCCTTACCAGAAGTCTCCCGGGTCGATTTGTTTACGAACATCGACAGACCTTTTGACCTGAACGTCACGACTTGCAAATGGTCAATCAAAAGTCGCCCCCCCTCCGTTAACCACGAGAATGTTTGCGTGGAAGAAATCATAGAGTCCTATATTCAATCCGTTGGTGGCGATAAATTCCTTTATGTTTCACCCCGCTATCAATTGCTAAGGCGCGCTTCCATACAAGCTTGCATCGACATCATCAAAAGTAATAGATCCCAAAGTGCCGCCACAAGCATCAACAACCAGCGCCTTTCATGGTACCAGGGAAAACCGTTGAATTTTTCCTTAGCTGAAAAAACTCCCCCCGTCTCCGAAATCGAAAAGGTAATGATGGAGACAGGCGGATGCTACTCCTTTACAAGAGAGCACTTCGAAACACACAAAAAAAGGGTCTCCATGGACACTGTATTTGTAGAGATTTTCAAATGGGAAAGCCTTGAAATACTTAATCCGAACGATAGAAACGTGGTCGAGTTACTTCTAGACGCAGGATTGGACGAACTGAATGAGCGATTTACGAATTAACCTCGGACCCGCCGAGTATCCGATCCAGATCGGATCGGGAATCCTTGATTCGGAGATAGCGGATTTCTGCACATCAAACGAGTACCAAAGCGTCTTGTTGGTAGCGGACCGTTTAGTCTATGAGAACTATGCATTTAACTTTTCAAAGGAGTTGGAGAAGCGAATGGATAAGACGATTGTCTTTCTAATGGATGCCGGTAAAGCAAACAAGACCCTTGCCCATGTGATCAAAATCTTCGGTATGCTCGAGGATGCTAACTTTCCAAGGGATTCCCTAGTCATTGCCTTGGGAGGTGGGGTGGTTGGCGACTTGGCCGGCTTCGTCGCAAGTTGCTGGTATAGAGGAACGCCGCTAGTTCATATTCCAACTACAGTGGTGGGAATGATCGACAGCAGCATAGGGGGAAAGACCGCCATAAACTTCAGAAGCTCGATTAATGCGATTGGTTCCTACCATCACCCCGAGGCAATTTTCATAGACTTGGATTTCGTCGAAAGCCTACCCTCGAGAGAATTTTTTTCTGGCATGGCGGAAATTATCAAATGCGCCATGATGGCAGACTTGGATTTCTTTGAATTTCTTGAAAACGAAGCTGATGCAATCAAGGCCAGGGATCCGATTATCTTTGAAAAAGTCATGAGAAGGACAATCCGCATAAAAGAGGCTCATGTGCACGGGGATGTTCAGGAGCGAGGAAAGCGCCTCTTACTCAATTTTGGACATACCCTTGGACATGCGATTGAAATGGCATCCCAAAATGAATCAGAGGAAGCTCTTAGGCATGGAGAAGGAGTAGCCCTCGGAATGATCTCAATCGTTCAAATCTGTCAAAAATATCTTAATCTGGATGCCTCGGTTTTGAAACGTCTCGAATCCATCTTGAAATGCTACGAATTACCCACTTCATTTTCCTCTTCCTCCATAGGATGGAACAGTTCGGATTTGATCAAGAGATGCCTTGATTTGGTGCAGAAAGACAAAAAAAGAAAGAAAGGGGCCGTCCGATTGGTTTGCTTGGACAAAATCGGGGATGCCTTCGTAACCTCAAATACAAGTGAAGAGATGCTTCTTCACGGCTTTAATTCAATCCTGTCAGCCTGATATGATTTTTTCTGATTTAGAAGGTAAAAGCTGCCTAATTACGGGGGCAGGAAAAGGATTTGGCAGAAATATGGCTGACGGTTTTTTTGCCGCTGGATGCCGGCTCGCGCTAGTGACAAGAAGCAAAGAAGACATAGAGACACTGCGAAGTGAATTCAGGGACTCGGACCGAACGGTGATCATCGAGGGCGACGTTTCCGATTCAGCAACGGTGACTGAAATCTTTGAGACGACCATGGAGGCGTTCGGCCAATTGGATATTCTGATTAACAATGCGGGAATGCGGTTCAGAAAATCTTTCCTTGAAATCGAAGAATCTGAGTTCAAGAAGGTCATGGACAATAACCTCATGAGCGTTGCCTTACTATGCAAGGCGTTCATCCCCGTGATGTTGGAAAATAAGTTTGGCAAGATCATAAACATATCTTCCGTAGCGGGCAACAGGGGCTTGCCCAACTTGTCCGCCTATGTCACCTCGAAATCGGCCGTCAATGGATTAACCAAGTCTCTAGCCTTGGAATTTGCCCAAAGCGGATTAAACATAAATGCAATTGCTGCGGGGTTCTGCAAAACATCCTATTTTGAGAATTTCAAAAAGAATCAAGAACTATATGAATTCACCCTCAAAAGAACCCCGTTAGGCAGATGGGGAAACCCTGAAGACATCACGAATGCCTGCCTGTATCTTGCATCCGAAGCATCCTCTTTCGTTACCGGAGAAATTCTCAATGTAGATGGAGGATGGGGGGCATGGTAAAAACTTGAAATTTAAGATTTAAAGAAAGTTCGCTAAATTTTCATGAACAACACAATACCTTACATTTCGTTTCTGAAAGAAAATCGCTCGAAGTCGCAAAGCCATGAAATTTTCAATCAAAGAATTAGCGACAGCAGAAAAGTTTATGAAAAATTTTCCGATAGTTTCATTTTAAGAAACTGCCCAATCTGCGGATGCAAGCAATATGAGGATATGGAGCCATTCGATGATCGGTATGGGATTGTAAAATGTAATAACTGTACGTCAATTTATGTCAATCCATGCCCTAGTCTAGAGGCCTTGGAATATTATTACAACGAGTGCGAATGTAATAAGATTTTAGGCAAGTTACTAAAGTCCAGAGTTGGTAAGAAAGGTGTAATCATTAATGAAAGATCAAGTGAAGTGATCGAGATCATTAAAAAGCTCAAAGCTCAAAGAAAGAAAATTAGAATCTTAGACATAGGATGTAATTCCGGTGCTTTTCTTTATGAACTTTATAGCCTACTCCAAGAAGAAAATTTGATTAACGGCATCTCACTGGTTGGAATCGACATAGATAAAAACGCCACCGACAAACCAGTTTCAGATGTCTTTGAAATTTGTCACTCTTCTGCAGAAGAATTTGTAGGAAACCATGAAAACAGTTTTGATTTGATACTTCATTTCGAGCTCATTGAACACTTGCACCACCCATACGAATTTCTAGAGTCGGTCCAAAAACTCCTAACCGAAGGAGGATATACTTACTTCCATACGCCAAATGGACTAGGTCTTGATAACCAAGCACTCTCATACAATGATTTTCGTCCTCTAGCTCACGCTATTTTCCCTCCGATGCACTTACAGGCATTCACAACCCAAAACATTTTACATTTCCTTTTAAGAGTTGGTCTTAAAATGGAGGAAATATCTACTCCGGGGAATTTTGACATTGATATCGTAAAAAACTTTCTTTCATCCAACAATAAATTTTCGTTTTTGCACTCTTACAAAACAAAAAAAGATTTAGCTGGAATTCAAAGAATTGCCCGACTTCTCGGATGCAGTTCACATATGGCAGTAAAAGCAAAAAATAAAGGCTAGCAAAACTTCATGAAGAAAGTGCTGTCCAAAATCGTCGCTTCGACCGAAGAGCATGATATGTATGGTTACCCCGACAAGCAATATTTCGGGAAGCGTTCTTCGCAACAGGCAATTCCATTTATTGAAAAGAGATTCTAGCTTCGCAGAATTAGATCTTCGTTGGGGGAAAACTGATTATTCGTTGTTTCTATCCGATGAGGAAATCGATACCCATTGTTGCGACTTCAACTCCAACATAGAACTTTGCAACAAGGCTTTGAAGAATGAACTAGATTGGTGGTTCTCCTCTCTTTCCGCTCGCAATACTTATATTTCTCCACTCTTTCATCATTTTTTATGTTTCAAGATTTGCCTAAAACTAGCCAAATTCGACTCGATCCCTGATAACTGCCTTACCGACTGCAATACGGTTTATCACGGGTTGGGGAAACTTAAAACCCAAGGGAGATGGCATGGTCAAATCACTCATACACGCAAGCGATCGATGCTTGGAATGTTCCTGAAGCGGTTCAGTGCCCTTACTCGGGTTGCCCGCTATGTTTTAGTTCCATTGTTTCTAGCCAAAGTTATATTTAGGCAAAAGAGAGTACCAAAAAAGTTTTCAACTTTGGTTGATACATTTATACTTCCTGGAAAAGAATTCTCAGACAGGTATTATTGCGGAGCAACCGACTTTCTCAATGAGGAAGAAATATCCAGACTCAGGTTTGTTCCAACTTTTCATGGGTATTCTTACCGCGAATATTTTTCAGCCATAAAGAAACTGCGAAGTAAACCAGATAGATTTCTCCTTAAAGAAGATTTTTTGACCATAGGTGACGCATTACGCTCCCTTCTGCACTCAATAAGACTATTCCGGTTGAAGATTCCAAAATTGAGTATCGGATCATTTGATTTCGGGAGTCTATTAAAAGAAGAATTAGGCAGGTTTGGAGGTCTTGAAGATGGAGTTTATGGATTTATGAACTTTTATTTCGCTCGAAGATTAAGCCTTGGCGGAGTTCAAATCGATACCGTCGTGGATTGGCATGAGAATCAAGGTCAAGATCGAGCGTGGAATTATGGATTCCAAACTTTTTATCCAAAAACAAAAACCATTGGTTATAATATGGTTTTCATATCGAAATGGCATTTGGCCATTTCGCCGCTTCCGTCTGAAAGAGAGAATAAGGTTTTGCCAAAAACAATTCTTACCCCCAGTAGCTATCTCATAAAAGTAATCCAGCAAAACGACCCAAAGATAAGAGTGAAGAAGACTGGAGCATTTCGATACCCTAAACCAAAGAAAAGCATTCCCAATACGGGTCCTTTAAGGATTTTCGTCCCCTTATCCCACAAAACTGATGCCGCATCAAATTCCATACGCACTACTCGAGCACTCTTAAAAGATCTGAGCAAAGATTCCGAGGTTGAATTCCGAATTAGATTCAAAGCGCATCCTGCTATCTCAAGCGCTGCACTCAAGAAATTAACGCAAAATCATCGTGCTAGGAAAGAAGCTTGGACGGAACGACCACTTGCCGAAGAGTTGAGAACAGCTGATATCGTTCTAGGAGAATGGACATTTGCTTTATTAGAATCTCTAAATGCCGGTGTACCCGTAGGAGTGATTCGCTCAAAAGATGGTCTTTTTCATAGCTCCATACCGCCAGGTGCCAGTTCTGGTCGGTCATTGAATATTGATTCATTAAAGGCCTTTAAAAAGCTCATTAAAATCGCTATTCAAAGAAGGGCTTCAGAACTCATCCTCGAAAGGCCTATTTTAGAAAGTCCATCTCGTAATCTCGCCCTTAAAGTCTTCGGTCTTCGTTAAATACATTGAACCAACTTAAAGTAATCATTCCCTTTCCTCACCCGCAAAACCTGAGAGAGTTTTAAAGCTCAATTAAGCTTATCTAAATTTAAAGGACATGAGTTGCCCCTACAGCACTTGATCAATTTGAGGAAAACTTGATTCCCATAATTCCATTTACACTGATTCTTTCGCTCTTCAGTATATGAGTCTTCTGAACCGAGCGATCTTAACCCAATCAATGCTTCACTGAAAAACAGTAAAAAGGTGCAAGCTCATTTATCAATCAAACCACTTAGTTATGTTACCGTATCAGGGCATATTCAAAGATAAAAAAGTTTTAATTACCGGTAACACTGGCTTTAAAGGTGCTTGGTTGAGCTTTTGGTTAAGTCACGTACTAGAAGCTAATGTTTACGGACTTTCCAATGGAGTTCTCGAAAGCCCAAGCCTCTTTGAATGCCTGCACCTAAAATCTGAAACCGATTATCGAGTTGTGGACGTCAGGAATTTTGAAGATGTAATGAAATCGATTCAATCGATACAACCAGACTTTGTATTTCATTTGGCAGCCCAATCTCTAGTACGCACTGCATATGAAGACCCGAAGCTAACAGTTGAAAGCAATACTTTAGGAACACTTAACATTCTCGAGGCCCTCCGTTGCAGCACACATCCCTGCACCGCAGTGATGATCACCAGCGACAAAGTGTATGATAATGTGGAATGGGAATGGGGATATCGTGAAAACGATCGCCTGGGAGGAAAAGATCCTTACAGTGCCTCTAAATCAGCTGCAGAAGCACTCATTCAAACTTATTATCATTCCTATTTTAGTTCCATCGACAGTCCTGTCCGACTTTCAATTGCTCGTGCTGGAAACGTGATTGGCGGAGGAGATTGGGCAAAAGACCGCATTGTGCCAGATATTTTTCGAGCATGGTCAAAAAAAGAATCTGTTGAGATTCGGAATCCTAACTCTACTCGCCCTTGGCAACATGTGCTTGAGCCCTTAAGCGGGTATTTATCGCTGGCAGATCAGTTATCCGATCGTAGAGACTTAAATGGCGAAGCTTTTAATTTTGGTCCTGCGGCCGATAAAGATGTTTCCGTGCAGCGCTTATTGGAGGAGATGAAGCGTTATTGGGAGAATGGTAAATGGAAGATAGACCTTCCTGAAAAAGAGAAGATGAATGAAGCTCACTTGCTGAGGCTCAATTGCGATAAGGCTCTAAATAGACTTTCATGGAAACCAACGTTAACTTTTCGGGAAACCATCCAGATGACAAGCGATTGGTATTCTTTTTTCTATGAAAGGAAAGGGGATATTGAAGCCTTCACTACGGATCAGATAACGAAGTATATGACTTTGGCCAAAGAGCGAAATCGAGAATGGTGTTAGTGACTGACATCCCAGGGGTATTCCTTACCCCATTAAAGATCCTTACTAGCCCCAATGGAAAAGTACTGCGAGCATGGAGGCATTCTGAGGAAGGTGCGGACACTTTGGCCGAAGCCTATTTTTCAAGAATTGATTATCAGAATATCAAAGGTTGGAAAAAACACTTAAGCATGACTCTGAATTTGGTGGTCTGCGAAGGAACGGTGAGTTTTGCTATTTTTGATGATCGTGGAGAGAATCATTTAACTCGAAAAGTTTCATTAGGTCCGGAAATAGAATACGCTCGCTTGACCGTCCCTCCTGAAGTATGGGTTTCATATCGTGGTGATGAAAATAGCAATATGCTAATAAATTTTGCGAATTTGATTCACGAACCTACTGAGGCAGAAAGTCTACCCTTGGATCATGAGAGCATGCCAATAGTCTGGAGCGCGTAAAAATGAAAGTCGTTATATTAGCAGGTGGACTCGGAACACGTTTGGCAGAGGAAACGAAGCTCATTCCCAAGCCTATGGTGCCGGTAGGAGGACGCCCTCTCCTATGGCACATCATGCACCATTACGCACGGTACGATCATAAGGATTTTTTCTTGGCCCTGGGGTTCAAGGCAGAGCTGATTAAAGAGTACTTTTTACAGTATCGAACCTTAAACGCCGATTTCACGGTAGATCTAGGATCAGGGAGCGTAACCTCTCATCAACTCGACGAGGTGGATTGGAGTGTTACCCTGGTTGACACGGGTTTGCACACGATGACTGGAGGTCGAGTAAAACGCCTCGAGTCTTATATCGGAAACGAAGCCTTCCTGCTTACTTATGGGGATGGTGTTGCTGATATTGATTTAGACGCCTTACTTGATTTTCACCGTAGCCACGGAAAAATGGTAACTGTGACGGCAGTCCACCCGGTAGCGCGTTTTGGAGAATTGGAAATGAAAGGCGACAAAGTAGTTGCGTTCCGAGAAAAAGCTCAAACTAGCGAGAGTTGGATTAATGGCGGTTATTTCATCATCGAACCCGACCTTTTTGATTTGATTGAGAATGATCAGACCACACTCGAACGCGAACCTCTTGAGCGGGCGGCGCAAATGGGCGAACTAATGGCATATCACCATGAAGGCTATTGGCAATGCATGGACACCAAGCGTGATCATGAAAAACTGGAAAAAGATTGGTCATCCGGATCCCCTCCCTGGAGCATTTAATCGTTACTAACAAATATAGAGGATTATTGTGAAAATGCATGACTTGGTCGATGGTCCCCAGTCGAAATGTCAGGTCTGCGGTGAGGATGACCTGCAACTGGTTGTTGATCTGGGCACACAACCTTTAGCCGACAAGTTAACAAAGATTAATGAGGCTCTTGGCGAGGAGCGCTCCTATCCATTGGTCCAAGTATGGTGCAAAAGATGCAGTCTCAATCAGCTTAACTATATCACTCCCTCACACATCATGTTTGGCGACGATTATAGTTATAAAACCGGGGTGACCAAAGAATTAGTTGAGTATCAGGCGAAGATGGCGGCTGACCTCGTGCATAGCCTGAATATTACGGAACAAGACTTGGTTTGCGACATAGGTTCAAATGATGGCACCCTACTCAAGGGATTCCTTCAGCAAGGCGTTAGAGTGATCGGGGTCGAGCCTACGGATATTGCCGACTTGGCAAATCAAGATGGTATTCCCACGTTACGGATGCCATTCGGAGAAGATGCCGCCAATTCCGTGATTGCCAAAGCAGGGAAAGCCACCCTTGCGACTGCGACAAACGTATTCGCCCACGTACAACAACTTGG
>Ga0209667_1000765_pt1 | contig 25690 bp, 20 predicted proteins | sample SaaInlV_165m_DNA_2_FD_184682 | JGI IMG/M metagenome (GOLD analysis project Ga0209667, IMG submission 184682) | Marine microbial communities from expanding oxygen minimum zones in the Saanich Inlet - Saanich Inlet SI037_S3LV_125m_DNA (SPAdes)... | ecosystem: Environmental > Aquatic > Marine >... | reverse complement strand
GAAAACTTTTAATTTGAAGGAAAAGGATCTGCTCGACATGGAGAACGCCCCCATGATCGCGAACAAGGCCTTCGAGGTGGAAGCCCAATACCAAGGGGAAGGTGACGGCGTGCTGGTAGCCCAAGGCGGCGATGCCCACGGATGGGTCCTCTACCTAGAGGACGACCGCCTGCACTTCGGGGTTTGTCGCCACGGAAAATTTTCGGTCGTGAAGGCAACGAGCCCTCTCGAGAGCAAAATGAGAAAAGGCCTCGTACAGTTACTTAAAAATGGGGAAGTCAAATTTTTCGATGGCAAACAGGTAATCGGCGAGGGGAAGCTTGCGGGACTGGTTTCGGAGATGCCGATCGACGGCCTTCAAGTGGGACGAGACGAAGGTGGAACCGTCGGGCTCTACAAGGATGCCTTCCCCTTCCCCGGGGAAGTTAAGAAGCTCAGAATCAAGATCAACTGAACAACCCCGTTTACAAACAACTCCCTCATGAGCTTCATTAACGAAGACTTCCTGCTGACTGGCGACGAAGCGGTCACTCTTTACCACCAATATGCAGAGGATGAACCAATCCTCGACTTCCACAATCATCTCCCGCCTGGAGAAATTGCAGAGAATCGCAGGTTTTCCAACCTCTCCGAAATTTGGCTCGAAGGAGACCATTACAAGTGGCGGGCAATGCGGGCAAACGGCACGAGCGAGGAGCTCGTCACGGGAGACGGGAACGCAAAGGAAAAATATCTGGCTTGGGCGGCTACCCTCCCCCATACCCTCGGCAACCCCCTTTACCACTGGACCCATCTCGAACTGAAGCGCTGCTTCGGGATCGACCTGCTGCTCGGTCCGGATACCGCAGAGGAGATTTGGGAGCGGGCCAACGAGCATCTGCTCGACCCTTCCTTTTCTGCCCGAAGCATGTTGGGACGCTTTCAAGTCAAGGGGCTCTGCACGACCGATGACCCGGCCGACCCGACCGACCATCATGAAGCGATTAGGCAAAACCCGGAAATCGAGACCGCAGTCTACCCGACCTTCCGGCCGGACAAGGCGTGGGGCATAGGCGACGCCAAAGCCTTTTGCCAATGGTTGCAAAAACTCGAGGGCACCACTGGGCTTTCCATCACCAATCTGGACGACTTTATCGCCGCACTCGGCCAAAGGGTCGATGATTTCCATGAACTCGGATCCCGCATTTCCGACCATAGCTTTCCCTATTTCTTTTGCGATTTTCCGAGCGACGAGGAAGCGAAGAGAATTTTCCAAGCCACATTGGACGAAAAGGATGCCGACCGAGAAGAAGAGGAAACCTTCGGGGCCTTCGTGATGCTCCGTCTGGCTAGGCTTTACGCTGAGAAGGGATGGACCATGCAAGTCCACCTCGGGCCTTTGCGCAACAATTCAAGCAGACTGATACAGGCCTTCGGGCCCGATGCAGGTAGCGACTCGATCGGTGATTGGCCGCAAGCAGAAAGGATGTCCCATTTCCTAGACCGACTGGACAGCGAGAACTCGCTTCCCAAGACCATCGTCTACAACAACAACCCGTCGGACAACTTCACGGTGGCAACCATGCTGGGCAATTTCCAAGGTGGGCTTCCCGGAAAGATGCAGTTTGGCTCCGGATGGTGGCACCTCGACCAGAGGGACGGGATGGAGGAGCAGCTCAAGACCCTGGCCAACTTGGGTTTGCTTTCGCGTTTTGTGGGCATGCTGACCGACTCGCGATCTTTCCTTTCCTTCCCTCGCCACGAGTATTTCCGGAGGATTCTTTGCAACCTTCTGGGATGCTGGATGAAGGACGGTTTCGTACCGAACGAACCGGAAATGATCGGCGACATCGTCCAGCGAATTTGCTATCAAAACGCCTGCGAGTACCTAAATCTAGATTTACCGCCGAAAGGAAAGGCCTATTCAATCCAATTGGAGAGCTAATTCAGAGACCCCTGAGGGAACTTCATGCCTTGAAACCTTACCTAGGGGAGAACGAACAGTAATTCCTATCGCCACTTCTCCCTCTGGAATAGCTAAAAAAAGCACGGGAGGACCTCCGGTTAGATAGCTGCTACCAGATGAAATTTCACCGACTAAGGATTTCCCGCTTTTCAAATGAAGGGTGACTCGAGAACCAATGCCACGAAGGTTGCCTTTGGGACCAGTGAGACGAACGGCAAGGGGCTTGCCAGAGGTAACCCTATTTAGGAAAACCTTTGGATTCGAGGAATTCACGGTCGCAACAATTTCAGGGCGAGCATCGCCGTTGAGATCGCTGAGAGAGAGGGCCTTGGCGTCGCCAGGGAGAAGGAAGCCACTTTGGTCTAGTCGGAGAGGCTTGAAGGTGCCGTCTCCTTTCCCGAGAAGGACTTGACCGAGACCGCCGTCAATTCGCCCGGTTTCAGGTTGCGGCGAGAAAAAGTTTTGGGCAAGTGCGAGATCTTGGTGACCATCGGAATCGATGTCTCCAAAGGCGATGCCGAAGACAGTTGATGATTGTGCGATCCTAGGAAAGGGACGGAAAGTCAAATGACCTTTGCCGTCGTTGATGAGACAACCTGAAGCAAGTTCGTTGATTTCAAGTCGGAGAGCAGACTTCAAACGACTTGGAGCATAGATATCATGGAACTTGGCAGAAGCAAATGCATGGAAAGTCGAGAACCTTTTGGCTAATGAAGGCATGGCATGAGTGGAGCAACTTTTCCCGCGAACAGGGAAAAGTGAATTCCCCTCGTGACAGGCTTCCACAAATCGGGGAACTCCAGAACCATCCAAGTCGCCAAAATAAGCCAAGTAAGGTTTTTCCTTGGAGGCGTGATATTTTGAATTGAGTCCAAGGTTCCCTAGGGCGTAGTCCATATCGCCGTCTTCATCTATATCGGCGGCGGCAATGCCCGTCCACCAACCAAGCAACTCGGAAGTACCGGTCGGAACGGAAACATTGGCAAGCTTGCCTCCCGAGTTCTTCCACACGCCAACGGGACCCCATTCGTGAGTCACCAAAAGGTCGAGCCAACCGTCTCCATCGAAATCACTCCACAGGGCTCCCGTAACCAAACCCGTAGTTCCAAGACCAGCAGCAAGAACCTCGGTAACATCCACAAACTTTCCGTTGTCGTTTCGCAGGAGTCGACTGTTAGGGGTAATCGGATAACGTCCACGAACCACTCGTCCGCCAACGAACAGGTCAAGATCTCCATCCCTATCGAAATCTGCAGCAGCGACGGGGCCTCCGCTATCTCGGATGTTGGCAGTGCCGTCCAAGTCTAGAGTCAAGTTTGCCTTTCCATCGTTAAGATAAAGACGATCCCTAAGATAAAGAGCTTTGGGTCGAGGATCAAAACCGCCACTAACGACATAAAGATCAAGATCTCCATCGGAATCAGCGTCCAGAAACAAAGCTCCCATATCCTCGAAGGGAAGCAGTTGTTCGTTCTCGAAATAAGGTAATTTCTTTTGGGTAAAAGTTCCGTTGCCATCGTTAAGTGTGAGGACGGAAGGTTGCCCTGAGGCTCCGCCAATAAAAATATCCTCATCTCCATCGGAATCGACGTCTCCCCAAGCCATACCAGGTCCTAAGCGAGAAAGGCGATGAGGCAGGAGAGGTTGAAGTTTGAAGTCATCGAAATTATTTTCCTTGTGGTGAATGGTGGACAAAGCGCGGGAGGCAACCAGCAGAGACGAAGATTCCGGTGAAAAAGGAGAAGGTTTGGCTTCGAGTGGCTCGGAAATAACAAAAAACTTATCCACCGGAAGATTCTCAAAGGTTTGCATAAATCCCAAGGGCCAACGAATTGTAAGTCTTTTGATGGCTGTTGCGTCCCCAACTCCAAAGTGAATGATTGGATCGTTAGCCGAGGCATAACCCTGACAAGAGTTGAGATAGCGAGCTTGGATACCGGCCTCCGTCTGAATCGTAATCTTGGCACCAATTCCGTGACTGTTTCGCTTCCTACCTTTTAAACGAATTTTTATCAGGTGACCGGTCTTTGACTCGTTGCGGTATAGACGAACCGGATCCTCAAGCGACGCAACTGCGAGATCAAGATCTCCATCGCCGTCAAAATCGGCTATGGTTGCACCATAACTGACCCCGTTGAAATCGAGCCCCCATCTAGGTCCAACCGATGCAAAACGAAGATCACCTAGATTGCGAAAGGCAAAATTGCGATCGCGCTTGGGAGGGGTCTTTTGCCAGAAGGCGGCCTTTTCAGCCGGCGTATCGAAGGACTCGGCTTGAGCCACCAGATCGGAATTTGTTTGATCGTGGGTCATTCCATTAGTCCCAAAGAGATCGATTCGACCATCGTTGTCTAGATCGGCAAATTTGAGAGACCATGTCCAATCCGTGTTCGCTAGACCAGCGAGTTGAGCAATCTCAAGGAAGCGACCTCGACCAGCATTCAGATAAAGTGAGTTGCGCATATATTGAGGCGGTCTCGAAGTAGTTAGAAACCAACTGCTTTTCTCCATATCCCCCATGCCAATTTTGGACTTGTAGTGACCGGACCCAGCCATATCGGATCCCATCAAGTCGAAAAGACCGTCGTTGTTAACGTCGGCAACATCCGTCCCCATGGAAAACCAAGGAGTGTGAGGTAATACGTCACCAGCAACTTCCTCAAAACTACCGTTTCTCTTATTGTGGTAAAGACGATCAGAACCGAAAAAGTCGTTGGCGACGTATAGGTCGGGAAAACCGTCATCGTCATAATCAAACCAAGAAGCGGAAAGACCTTGGTCGGTCCCGAACAACCCCACCTCTTCGCTGACATCCGTAAATCGAGTTCCGTCGTTGCGGAAAAGATGATCATATTCTCCCGCCTCGACAACGTACAAGCGCTCGATGGGATGGGGAACGACGTCATAGAGCTCACGATACTTCTCCTCGATGGTCGGGATGCCTTTGTTGAAGGCGACCTCGACACGCAACCCCTTGGGAGCCGGCGGAAGATGGGTTTCGCGATTGGTGACTAAGTAACCGTCCAGATCACCGTCCAGATCATAGTCTGCAAAAGCCATCTGAACGTTTGCGCCTTCGTGGGCAATGCCTAACTTCCTTGCAATATTGCTAAATGATCCGTCACTCCGATTATCCAACAACAAGTTGACGTCGCCGGTGCCCGCAACGAAGATATCGAGGTCACCGTCACCATCATAATCAACGAAAGAGCAACCGACTGCCCAGTGATCGGCTACAGTTTCTCGAAGTCCAACTTTTTCGGTTACGTCTTCGAAACGGAAACCTCCCAAGTTACGAAAAAGACGATGACCGCCATAGGGATAGGCAAAAAAGAGGTCGGGCCGATCGTCACCGTCAAAATCTCCCGAGCACACGCCAAGTATAGCCGGTTTATCCGAAAAAGAAGGACTTTCATGCAAACGCAAAAGTAGCTTTTTCGAAAGGGCGTTCTTGACGTAACCAACACCAGTCTCGTTATCGGCCAACAAAGAAAACAAAGTTGAGCCAGAGGCTTTTCGAGGAAGCAATGGACGAATATCCAACCCTTCTTTCGCCGCGAAGCAGGAAAGACTGGAAGTGAAGATAAGAACTGAAAAAGTCGCAAAGGGGATTGCGCGCATGAAAGGAATAAGATCAACTTCTTACTTTCGATCAAGGAAATTAAACCATTCAATTTGTGTATCACCTTATCAACGCAATGAGAAGTTTGTTGAAACTTTTCATCATGTGAATCAGTTAACACATATTATCAGTAAGGTCATGAACCATTGGCTTCCGTGAAATCAAAGAATAACCAATAATAACACCCATGAAAAAAATACTCATCATCAGCTTAACCCTTGCATTTGGACTCGGCGGTCTCTGGGCGGAAGACAAACCAGCCAAAAGAGAACGTAAACCCGCTCCGCAAAGAGGAGCCCCACCTAATCGAGAAGCAATTCTAAAGAAGTTCGACAAAGATGGCGATGGGAAGCTCAACGAAGAGGAAAGAGCGGAAGCTCGAAAATCATTCGGCGGTGGACGTCCTCCAAGACCTCCGGCTGAACTCATTAAAAAATTTGACAAGGACGGAGACGGCAAACTGAATGAAGAAGAAAGAGCCGCTCTTCGCGAAGAAGGTCAAAAACGCCGCAAGGAAATAATAGCAAAATTCGACAAGGATGGAGACGGCAAACTCAACGAAGAAGAGCGAAAGGCAGCTGGTGCGGAAATGAGGAAAAGCCGAGGAGGTCGACCAGGAGGCGATGCCGGCAAACCAGGCAAACGGACCGGCAAACGTCCAGCACCCGGAGAAGGTGACGGACGTCCCAAGGGCGGCAAACGGCCTGGCAAAAAGGGAACGATAGAGAAATAATCTTCAAATTCACTTTTCAAACAGGAGGCGTGGGGTTCAGTGAACTCCACGCCTGCTTTTTTTTTCGGATATCCTTTGCCGACTGTGAAATCTAATGAGATTCATTCTTTTCCCGGACGGAAATTAAAGGTATGAATAAAGCCTTTATTTTTAAAATGACAGAAAACATAGAGAATCAAGTAGGCGAATTAGCCCAAAGAGCACGCAAAGCTTCGTTCACCTTGGCGACCCTATCTTCCGATCAGAAAAACACCGCCCTTGAGAGTATAGCAGCCTTGATTGAGAAAAGAGCTGATATTCTTTCCGAAAAAAACAATCTAGATCTGGAAGCGGGATCTCAAAATGGTCTCTCCCCTGCCCTTCTTGATCGTTTGAGACTCACCCCCGAACGAATTGAGGGAATGGTTGAAGGCGTACGCCAAGTCGCCGCTCTGCCAGACCCAGTTGGTCAAGTTATCGAGAGCTCGACTCGGCCCAATGGTCTCGACATTCGTAAAGTTAGCGTGCCGATTGGTGTTATCGGCATTATTTACGAGTCCAGACCCAACGTCACCATCGACTGCGCCGCACTCTGCCTTAAGTCGGGCAATGCTTCTATACTTCGTGGAGGCAAGGAAGCCTTTCATTCCAATTCTGCCTTGGCAGAACTGGTACAAGAAGCCCTAAGAGAAACGGATATCCCGCAAGACGCCGTCCTTTTAATTCCCACCACGGATCGCGAAGCCCTCAACCACTTGCTCAAGCAGGACGAGAATATTCACTGCATTATTCCTCGGGGAGGCGAAGCCCTCATTCGGTTCGTCACCGAACACAGTCGAATCCCCGTGATCAAGCACTACAAAGGTGTCTGCAACCTGTACATCGACTCTAAAGCCGATCTTGATTTAGCTAGAAAAATAGCGGTTACGGCCAAGTGCGGACGCCCGGGAGTATGCAACGCCATAGAGAATCTAATAGTACATCGTGAGATAGCCTCCGAATTTCTACCGGAAACCGTAAATGCTCTCACGGATGCAAACTGCGAGGTACGGGCAGATTCCGAAGCCCGCTCGATTCTAAAAGATGCTCGCCCCTCACTTACTGTCGGAGAAGCCACCGAAGAAGACTTCCATACCGAGTTCCTCGACCTCATTCTGGCGATTAAGATCGTTGACTCATTAGAAGATGCCATCGATGCCGTAAACCTTTACGGTAGTGGCCACAGCGATGCGATAGTTACCACCGACAAACCTGCGGCCGAACGCTTCCTAACCGCGATCGACACCTCCACTGTTTATTGGAACGCAAGTACCCGATTCACCGACGGATTCGAGTTCGGTCTAGGTTCCGAAATTGGTATTTCCACTGATCGCCTGCACGCTAGGGGGCCCATGGGTTTGCGAGAACTGTGCACCTATAAATATCAAGTCCGAGGCAACGGTCAGACCAAATAAATGAGTCATCCAATTTCGATTTTTTCTCCTCGTGGACTCGCTCAGAGAATTGATGAGGGCGTTGTTCGCGTAATAGACGTACGCTCCTCTGGCGAATTTCACAAAGAACATATTCCAGACTCGGAAAACATTCCGCTCAAGTCCCTCGACGGCGGAACCCTCGCTCAACTCAAAGCTTCCAAAAACGGCTGTCCGGTATGTATAACTTGCCAATCAGGAGTTCGAGCAGAAAAGGCGGCAAAAAAAATGGCAGACGAAGGAATGGAAAACATATACTTGCTTGCGGGCGGACTCGACAACTGGACACATGAAGGAAAGCCCACTGAAGGAGCGGGTAGAAAAGCCATACCTCTGGATCGTCAAGTTCGCATCACAATAGGGATCCTCATAATCGCAGGTTGCTGCGCATGCTATTTCACCGAAGACATACGTTGGCTCGCAGCACCCGCATTTTTTGGGGCCGGCCTGATATTTTCGGGTCTAACTGGGTTTTGCGGTCTCGCACGCATACTGTCCTTCTTGCCTTGGAACCGTTAGGAATGGGAAGCATACTCATTCTCGGAGCCAAGCTGGTAAACGAAGGGACGATCGAGGAAAAAGACGTTTTAGTCGATGCCTCCGGCCGTATCTCTCGAATAGACTGCGACCTTTCGACCGTCACGGCAGACGAAACGATCGATGCAACAGGTCATTACCTTCTCCCCGGCCTGATCGATGATCAAGTCCACTTTCGGGAACCCGGTCACACCCACAAAGGCACCATTGCTTCCGAATCGCGGGCTGCCGCGGCAGGTGGCATAACCACATTCATGGAGATGCCCAACGTCGTACCTCCCACCACCTCGATGAAACGAGTACGCGACAAACTCGCCATCGCCGCTCGCGACTCCGTCGTCAACTATTCCTTTTATTTAGGCGCATCCAACAACAACATAGAGGATGTAAAAACAGCGTCTCCCGAAGAAATAGCAGGCGTCAAAATCTTCATGGGATCATCCACGGGAGACATGCTTGTGGACAATGAAACCGCACTGGAACAAATCTTTATACACGCACCCACGCCAATCGCCACTCACTGCGAGCATACTCCCACCATTCTCGAAAACGAAAAAGCCTTTCGAGGACGGTTCGGAGATGAAGTCCCCTTCTCCGCCCACCCCGAGATCCGTTCCCGCGAAGCCTGCTTGCGTTCTTCCACCTTCGCCGTAGAACTGGCTCGCCGCAACAACGCCCGACTGCATGTCCTCCATATTACGACAGCCGAAGAGCTCGACCTTTTCGACGCAGGTCCCGTTGACCGGAAACGCATTACCGCCGAAGCCTGCGTTCATCACCTGCACTTCGACAACTCCGCCTACGCAACCCTTGGATCTCTGGTAAAATGCAACCCCGCCATCAAGAAAGCTTCCGATCGCCAAGCCATTCGCGAGGCAGTCAACGATGCTCGGATAGACGTAATCGCAACCGACCACGCGCCTCACACTCTCGAAGAAAAGGACTCCTCCTACTTTCAAGCGCCCTCGGGTTTACCTCTGGCTCAACACTCCCTGCTAATCCTTCTAGAGCTTTGGCGTGACGGCATTTTCACCATCGAAACCATAGTGGAGCGAGCCTGCCACGCACCCGCCCGCCTTTTTGAAATCCAAGAGCGCGGATTCCTCCGCGAAGGTCACTGGGCCGACCTCGTGTTGGTCGACACTAACTCCGAAACCCATGTCACGCAGGACACTCTTCAATCAAAATGCGGATGGTCTACCTTCGATGGCCAATGCTTTCGCTCCCGCATCTCCGCCACCATCGTCTCCGGCCAAGTCGTCTATCGAGACAACCAAGTCCACGACCAAGTTCGTGGTCACCAAGTCGTATTCGCCAAGGAACGGCGCTAGCGTTCTGTTCCCAGCAGAAAACCAACCACGTGTTCGCTCGCCTACTCATCCTCTTTATCACCGTTCCGCTCATCGAGCTTTACTTGCTCGTAGCCATGGGAAGGATCGTTGGACTGATTCCGACCATCGGCCTTGTCATTCTCACCGGTTTTTGGGGTGCTCATCTCGCGAGAAGCCAAGGGCACTCCATTTTGGCGAGGATGCAGAGAGAAATCCAAGGCGGGAAGGTTCCTACAGAGGAACTAATAGAAGGAGTCCTAGTCCTCATTGGAGGAATCGTACTGCTCACTCCCGGACTCCTCACTGACCTTGCTGGCTTCGCCTTAATGATTCCGAGCACAAGACGGTATGTTCGCAATCGCCTACGCAATCGATTTGCGGAAAAAGCCAAAATGCACTTCCGCACTCAGACCGGAAGCACTAAGAATCGCCACACACACGACGACGACGTAATCGACGTCTAGGACGCTTACCTCACCCTTACAAGATTTTGGTTAATTTGTAATAGCCTAATGGACAAGAAGCATGCTACCTTCTTGATTCATGAACTTTCGAGCTCTTACTCAAATCCTGATTTCCGCGACAACTGTCCTATTGGTGTCCTGCAGCAGCGAATTCGATGGGAGCTACTCCGGCAATGTGAACGGCAAAGAAATCGTGCTCCACTTGCACGAGGATAAAAAAGCGCAAATCACCGGATACTTCCCAGATACGCTGGAAGGGACATGGAAGGAAGAGGACATCCTAGGGAAGAGCGCTATCTGGGTAATTTTCGAAGGTCCCACAGAAAAACCATTCAGGCTGCGTTTCGAATTACAATCCGAGGATAAGGGTTTGAGAGTGACCGGAATCAAGGCGCGACCTCTTGGCAAGGGAACAAAACTCACCCCCATAGAGTTGAAAGGCACACCAATACTCAGCCCTTCAAATCCAAAACTTTAAACCACAAGATTCAACAAAGGAATATCATCATGCAATACAAGGTAATCGTAGAGGATGCCGCTCGAGGGCTCATGGGCGACAGCGGTATGGAGGCAGCCGCCGATATATTGTCGGAAAAGGTAAACGAGGCCATAAAAGATGGTTGGGAACCGTTGGGCGGCATCGCTCATAGCGAGAACCGTCAAGAAAACCCATTTCTTCTTCAAGCTATGATCAATCGTTCGTCAATGCATGCCGTTGATGCCGAGAAAGTTCCATCCCCTGCGCCGCCCGAAGCTTAAACTGCTAACAAGGAACTGGTCTTTCGCACACTCGTAGGCTTCTAAAGTGTGCGAAGGTATATGGTGGCATTAACTTATTTAGTTTTTGGCGTTGAGCCCTAAATCATGGCAACTGACCCCCAGCTCCGAGAGCTGCACAACATAAGCATTCGAAAAACACATGAGTCACACCTCCGCTTCAAATTCAATTACCATTCGCATGCAGCTCGATCATTACCCGGGGCTCTTGGCCAAAGTCATGACGGAGGTCGGCAATCTGGGGGGCAACACCGGCGCCATTGACATAGTTCGGGTTAATAAAGGTCGCATCATACGGGATATCACGATTGATACCAGTGATCCCGAACAAGCTGAAGCCATTCAACAAGCCATCAACGCCATTGAAGGCGTTGAAATAATCCATGTTTCCGATCGCACTTTTCTGCTTCATCTTGGTGGCAAGTTGGAAACCGGCTGCAAATCGGGCGTCAAAACCCGTGACGAACTCAGCATGGTGTATACACCCGGCGTGGCTCGAGTGTGTATGGCTATTCATGAAAACGTTAATCTTGCCCACAAGCTGACCATCAAGAAAAACACCGTAGCCATCGTATCCGACGGCACGGCAGTACTGGGGCTTGGCGACATCGGTCCGGAAGCCGCCATGCCTGTAATGGAAGGCAAGGCCATGCTTTTCAAGGAATTCGGAGGGGTGGATGCCTTCCCTCTGTGCATCAATACTAAAGATACCGATGAAATCATCCAGTTCGTTAAGGCTGTGGCACCTACCTTTGGCGGAGTAAACTTGGAAGACATCTCCGCTCCCCGTTGCTTTGAGATTGAAAAACGCCTTCAAGAAGAGCTCGACATCCCCATTTTCCACGATGACCAACATGGCACGGCAGTGGTCATGACGGCAGCTCTCATCAATGCATTAAAGCACGTAAACAAAAAAGCAAAGGCTCTAAAAGTCATAGTTGCCGGAGTAGGTGCAGCAGGTACTGCATGTACTAAGATGATACAGGATTTGGGAGTGAAAAACATAATAGGATTCGACCGGAAAGGCGCCCTGCATGTCGACCGCGAAGACATGAATGAGGCCAAGCAGGCCTATGCCAAAAGCACAAATCCAGATAAGCTAAATGGATCGATTCAGGAACTAATCAAAGATGCCGATCTATTCGTGGGCCTTTCCGGGCCTGATGTCATCAATGCCGACGACGTGAGCCGAATGTCTGATAATGCCATTGTCTTTGCGATGAGCAATCCCACTCCGGAAATCAAACCGGAAGACGCCTTACCCCATGTTGCAGTCATGGCTACGGGACGATCTGATTATCCAAATCAGATCAACAACGTGTTGTGTTTCCCAGGTCTGTTTCGAGGAGCGCTTAATGCTCGCGCCACCAGAATAAACGAAGCAATGAAACTCGCGGCAGCTCACGCCATCGCCGACAGCATTGCACCCGAAGACCTGAGTTCCGACTACATCATACCCAGCGTGTTCGACAGTTCAGTCGCACGCAACGTAGCCCGTGCCGTAAAGAAAGCTGCAATCGCCTCTGGCGTTAGTCGAAGATAACATGCCTCCAGTCTAATCTTTACAATCTCCGCCTTGTAAAGATTCAGGTCTTCTCAGGACTTTCCCTTTAATGAAAGGGAAGCCAAGGTGGGAACCAGCCTTTCATGACGTTTTTTTGACGTTCGTTTTACGCCCCTCGAACAACTTTCTCCAAAAGTTCCGGCATACTGGAAATTCTAAGAAGACGGTAAGAAGCGCGTCGTAAATCCAGACACTATAATTGAAATCCAGAAACCAAGGGAAAGAATAAACATGAAGAATCGCATCAGAACAATCACATTAGCCGCCGCAGTCGCCGCAAGCTTCTGTCTGGCCGAAAATAAAGTCGTGGACGCACACGCAAAATCCATACGAGGCGACGCACCCGTCTTGTTGGCAAAGGTCTCCCGACCCCCAAGCAAGACCATCCCCGCCCTTGATGCTACTCGCCTTGATATCAGGAGAAGCTCATCTTTCGGTTCACGCATTCGTGGCGTAGGCGAGGTGCAGCAAACCGCCGCCCACGCCATCGACAAGCTCAAGGACGACTACGATTACAAACCCGAGACCACTCCCGAATTCGTGAGTAAATCGCTCGACTGGCTGGCCCAAGCCCAGCACGACGACGGATCCTGGGGAGCTGGCTTCAGTTCCAGTCAACAGGTTCGCGACCCGCATGCAGTAAAGGGCGATCCCGCAACCACCTCGTTCGCCGCCATGGCGTTCCTCCGCTCGGGCCACACGCCGAAGAAGGGGAAGTACAAAGACGTCGTCCGTCGGGCAACCGAGGCCCTCGTGAAGGTCGTCGAGGAAGCTCCCGCCGAAGGCCCGCGCATCACAAACCTCACCGGCACTCAACCTCAGGCAAAAATGGGTGCGTTCGTGGACACCTCCCTAACCGCCCGCTTCCTTGCTCGCGTGCTCAAGGAATTCCCAAAGAAGGACAAGCTCCGCAAGCGCGTGGACAAGGCCATCGACAAGTGCATTTCCAAGATCCAGTCCTCTCAGCAAAAGGACGGTAGCTGGAAAGGTGGCGGCTGGGCTCCCGTGCTCCAGTCCTCTCTCGCCGGACAGGCCCTTGAACTCGCCCAAGCCGCAGGCAAAAAAGTCGATCAGCAAGCCCTCGACAGAGCCCGCAAAAACCAGAAGGACAATTTCGATCTCTCCTCCGGAAAAGTCCGCTCAGACAAAGCCGCCGGTGTCGAGCTCTACGCCTTCGCCGGCGCCCAACGGGCCAACGCCGCCGAGACTTGGGAAGCCAACGACCTCGTGAACAGGGCCAAGAATGAAGGTAAGCTCGACAGGGACGCCAAGCCAACTGCAGACAACCTCCGCCGCATCGGCGTGGATAAAGAAAAGGCCGAGCAACTCGGCCAAGCAGTCGTTCAGAACGAGCAACAAGAAAAACGAGTGCAAAATGACGAGGCCCTCCTCACAGGCTTCGGCAACAACGGAGGCGAGGAGTACCTCAGCTATCTCATGACCAGCGAGTCTCTCGTCATCACGGGCGGCAAAGCCTGGAAGCAATGGGACGAGAAGATGCACCGCCGCCTCCGCAAAATCCAAAGCTCAAACGGGAGCTGGACGGGTCACCACTGCATAACCAGTCCGGTATTCTGCACCGCCGCCGTGGTCCAGTGCCTGAACACCTACCGCGATGTCGACATGCTCCGCGACGCCTCCCTAGCCGCTTCACGAAACAAGGAAGACGGGAAGCAAGTAGCCACCGCCGAATAATAGAACCATCAATCATGTCCACCGAGACATTTTAATGAATCTAAAAAGCACAGTCCATGGATGGACCTTGTTTTTCCTCGGAGCTCTCATCGTCCCGCTCGCCGGCTTCGGCGAGCGGGACGCCGCTGGGGCGAAACACTCTGAAAACGCACGACAAACTCTCGCCCGGACAGCCATCTACCTTTGGGGCAAGCAGTCGCCCGATGGAAGCTGGCGCAGCGAGACCTACGGACTCCTCAAGTATGGACAATCCTTCACGCCTTTCGTCCTGTTCGCCCTGTCGGAGATTCCCTCAGGGGTTGCCACTCCTCCAGATGGTGCAATTGAAAGGGCGATGAATTTCCTGCGAAGGATGGGAAACGAGGAAGGTTTTCACGGTCGGACAGACCCCGACGTCCTAGACTACCCAAACTACGCCACCGCCTACGCACTGCGATGCTTTCTTCGATACGGCAAAAAAGACGACAAAAAACGTATCGAGAAAATGACGGAGTATCTCTTGGGGCAACAATTCTCCGAGGTAACCGGCTTCAATCCTGACTCCCCAGTCTACGGCGGCTGGGGCTTCGGAATCAACCACCGTCCCACTCTCTCCAGTTTCGTTGATCTCTCCCACACTCGCCGTGTTCTGGCCGCCTTGGCTGCAGCGAACAAGGTCGATGCAAAAACAAAAGGCAAAGCCAAACGTTTTCTTTCTCTCCTTCAAAAGAACCCGAATGAAAAACGTTCTCCACTCATACCCACCACGAAAGCGATAGCTTCCGGATTCATTTCCCCACCCTACGACGGCGGCTTTTTCTCTTCTCCAAACGTCAGCTACGCCAACAAGGGACGCCTCGCCAAAGATCCCTTTACAGGTAGATCCTACTACCGCAGTTACGCAACGGCGACTTGCGACGGAGTCCTCGCGTTACTCGCACTGGGCGTACCCAAAACCGATAATCGCGTACTCGACGCCATCCGTTGGCTAGAACGGCATTCAAGTTGGAAACGGCCTCCGGGCATCCCTCCCGAACATTCCGAACCATGGGACGAATCCATGATTTACTATCACTGCGCCACAAGATCCGAGGTTTTCAACAAGCTTGCCATAGCCGGGGACTGGAACCAAGCACTGCATGCCTTTCTCTCGGAAAGGCAAAGCGAAGACGGATCCTTTGTTAACCTTCACGGTCGGCTCATGAAGGAAGACGACCCGATTCTCTGCTCGACCTTAGCCTTGATCGCCTTGAGTAACGCCGTAAAGGAAAGCGGCTAATCCAAGTCGGGGTCCAGACGCACACGCTCCACTTCCCGAAGCAAAGCATCGCGAAGCTCTTCCCCTAAGCCCTCGCGCTTCGCCATCTCTACGTAAAAGGGTATGTAGTCCTCTTGAGCCAAAGCTTTTTGCGCTATGTTGAAAAAGGGTTCGTCGACACCGATGAAATAGGTCCGCTCGCCAAAGGCCAGAGTAATGCCTTCATCGGTTTGAAAGACCGCCAATCTATCGAACGAATCATCCATTTGCATCCTAGCAATAAATAATCGACTACCTCCAACAAGCTAAAAAAGAAAACTTGAGTGTCGTTGGGCTTTACCTCCCCGCCGATATCGTTAGGACAACGGTCAACCATGTTTGTACTTTTCCCATACAAAGACGACAACCAAGCAAAGAGTTCCCCTTACTTCACTTGGATAATAATCGCAGCCAATTTATGGGTGTTCTTCGCATGGCAGTTTTCCCTTCCTCCATCCGAGCAGGCGGCCTATTTATCCAATTTCGCCTTCCTGCCGGTAACTTTCTTCGGACAACTAAGTTTTGAGGACTCAGGAGACGTCATTTGGGAATGGGCGACCGTTTTCACCTCAATGTTCAGTCATGGAAGCATCGCTCACGTCCTAGGCAACATGCTGTTTCTCTACCTCTACGGGGACAACGTTGAAGACGCCATGGGGAAAGTTCGCTTTTTTCTCTTTTTCCTGACCTGCGGTTTGGTCGCAGCCGTATCCCAAGGACTAGTCGACCCCTCGTCGAACGTCCCCATGGTCGGGGCTTCGGGGGCGATCTCTGGAGTTATTGCCGGTTACCTGCTTCTTTATCCACGTGCCAACGTCAGAGTATTTTACTGGTTCATAATCTTCATTGGAACTGTAATGGTTCCCGCTTATCTCGTACTGGGGATTTGGGTAATCGAGCAAATCCTCGCCTTCCCTACCTCAATGGCTGAAGGAGGAGGAGTGGCGGTGGCGGCTCACTTAGGAGGATTTACAGCCGGAATCCTACTGACTCCTTTTTTCAAAAAAAAGCATGTGAAGTTTTTTCAAGCAGGGCGCACACGCGCTTTTTCTCGCCAAGCTCGACGAATTCGCTAGCCTAATACGGTTTTACCGAAAAGGCATGAGCAACGAACCCGAAATCCCTAAAGCATACGACCCAAGCGAAGTCGAAGACCGTTGGTATTCCCATTGGGAGGAAGACGGTTGTTTTGCTGGAAAACCCTCGGCAGGACAACCGAGCTATTCCATCGTGATTCCCCCACCGAACGTTACTGGGGTTTTGACCATGGGACATGTTCTCAACAACACCATTCAGGACATTCTTTCTCGAAGAGCACGCCAGAAGGGAGCTTCCGTAATGTGGTTGCCGGGCACGGACCACGCGGGCATCGCCACCCAGACCAAGGTGGAAAAGTCCCTCCGAGAAGAAGGGTTGAGTCGCCGAGATCTAGGCCGTGAGAAATTCCTTGAGCGAGCCGTTGAATGGCGAGACAAGCATGGTGGAATCATCCTTAGGCAACTTCGTAAATTAGGCTGTTCGTGCGATTGGGAACGCAATGTTCACACTTTGGATGATGACTATTCTCGGGCAGTACTCAGTGGATTTGTCAAGCTGTTCGAGCGAGGGTACGTGTACCGCGGCAAACGCATGGTGAACTGGTGCCCGGCAAGCCTCACCGCCCTTTCGGACGAGGAGGTAATCATGAAACCGCAGGATAGCACTCTGTACAAGATTCGCTATCAAATTATGGAAACACCGGATGTCTACCTCGAAGTCTCAACCACTCGTCCGGAAACCATCATGGGCGACGTCGCCGTGGCCATACACCCGGATGATGAACGTTGGTCGAGCCTCAAGGGCAAGCACGTCATTCGCCCCCTGCAGGAAGCCCCCATTCCAATTATAGCTGACGATGCCGTTGAAAAGGAATTCGGCACCGGTATGCTCAAGATCACTCCGGCACACGACCAGTTGGACTTCGAAATCGGCCAACGTCACGACCTGCCCATCATCGACGTGCTCAATCCGGACGGCACCTTGAACGAGCACGCAGGTCCGGACTTCGCGGGAATGGACCGATTTGCCGCACGCAAAGCAACCGTCGAGAGATTGAGGGAAAACGGCAGCCTCGTGGACGAGGAGTCCCACTCGAACAACGTAGGCTTTTCTGAACGAGCCGACGTTCCGATCGAACCTCGACTATCCGAACAATGGTTTCTGAAATATCCTCGCGTCGAGGAGGCCAAAAGGGCCGTCAAAGAAGGTTTCATACGCTATTTCCCAGAACGATGGGAAAAGACCTATCTGCACTGGCTCGAAAACATCAAGGATTGGTGCATCTCTCGCCAGCTCTGGTGGGGCCACCGCATCCCGGTCTGGCACAAACGCGTTCATCTAACGGAAGACAACTGGAGCAATGAGCTTCTTCCTTGGGGTTGGGACAGTTACATTGAAGGAAACTGGAAGGACGAACACGACACTACGGTAGTGAAGATTTTTCGGGTTTCCGATGGTTGTGAAGTGGATGTTAATGAAGATTCCTTAATGCCCATCGTGAAAGAAGCGGAAGGTGATTACGACATTTTTTACTGTTCGACCCTTCCAGAGGATGGCGAAAACCTTGAACAATACGGCTTCAAGCAGGACGAGGACGTTCTCGACACTTGGGCCTCCTCCTGGCTCTGGCCATTCGCCACCATGGGATGGCCCGACGAACAAGCCATGGCAGAGCAGAACTTGGCTTCCTTCTACCCCACCTCGGCTCTCGTCACGGGACCCGACATCATCTTCTTCTGGGTTGCCCGCATGGTCATGGCGGGCCTCGAGTTCATGGGAGAACCGGTGGACAAGGAAGAAACCCTATCCGACGAGGAAATAAAGCGGCGCATTCCCTTTCGCGACGTGTACTTCACGGGCATAATACGAGACTCTCGTGGTCGCAAGATGTCGAAGTCACTGGGCAACTCCCCCGATCCGCTAGACCTCATCGACAAATTCGGGGCCGACGGTCTCCGCCACGGCATAATGAGCATCGCGCCAAAGGGGCAGGATATTCGTTTTTCCGAGGAAAGCATCGAACAAGGTCGGAACTTCTGCAACAAGCTCTGGAATGTCTCACGATTTAGGAGAATGTCGGGCGAAGCCCGTGAAAACTCGTCTCTCGACGCCATTCTATCCAGACTGGAGCCCGAAAAACTGGATGCCGAAGACCACGCCATCCTCGCCCGTCTCGCAGAAACCCTCGATCAGGTCGAAAGAGACCATCAAGCCTACGAGTTCAACTCAGTCCTGCACGGCATTTACCGTTTCTTCTGGCACGACTTCTGCGATTGGTACGTCGAAGTTTCCAAAGCCAAGTTACGCGATGATTCCGTACGCGAGACTTGCCTCGCCGTTCAAGATCTATGCTTGCGCCAGACTTTGCTACTCCTGCACCCCGTCACCCCCTTCATCACGGAAGAACTCTGGCAACGCTTGGGATACTCAAAGGAAGGTTCTTCCATCCAGTACGTCGGCCCCGGCGACGGGGCAATCCTTCGGCAAGCGCTATCCGAAAAAGGAATCTCGATAGACGAAGAAGCCGAGGCTGAAATTGGGGCGCTACGAGAAGTCGTAACTGCCCTGCGGGCTCTCAAAGCCGAACGAGGTTTGGCCACCAACCGAGAGGTGGCCCTTCATTACCTTGCTGAAGACGACAAGTCCGAGACTCTGCAAAGACACATGGAAAAGCTACTTCTTTTCGTCGGAGCCGCTTCGTTCGAACGTATCGCCCAAGCACCTTCCGGACAACCTTCCGTCGTCACTCCACTGGGAACCGCTTTTCTAGACCTCGCATCCGGCATCGATCTCGACGCCGAACGGGCTCGCCTCGACAAGGAAATTGCCAACCTCGAAAAGGTAGTCGCCTCCACCGAGGCACGCCTAAGCAACGAAAGCTTCACCGCCAAGGCTCCACCCGAAGTGATCGAGGGTGCCCGCCGGCAACTAACCGAGACTCAAACCAAACTTACGGAAAACCGAGCGGCTCTTCAAGCCCTAGGCTGATTCATCCTCCGAACGCTTTGGGAAAACCCATTCTCCTACGCTCTTATTTTTTCTTCTTTTTCTTTTCCTTGAGCAGTATTCCTATGGCCTTTTCCACGTCTGCGTTGGCGATGTCCGCCCATCGCAGCACTCCGGCTCGATCGATCAGGTAGTAATCGGGAAAACTATTGGCGCGATAGGCGGCGTTGGCGCCGGCGTCCACGGCCACGGGATACTTGATGCCGTGCTCCTTTACCGTAGCAGCCATTTTTTCTGAACCGCTTTTGGCGCACACCCCGATGAAGACAACGTCCTCGTCGGCGTACTTCTCCATCATCTCGTTGGTATGAGGGACGGCACGAATGCAAGGCCCGCACCAAGTCGCCCAGAAATCTAGAACTACGATCTTGCCCTTTAGATCTTCTAGCGAAAGCGGCTTGGAATTGATCCACCCCTTCAAACCGAGCTTCGGGGCGGGCTTGCCCTGCATGGCGTTCAACTGGGGGCGTACCTTGCTGTTTTCCGGCCTTGGCTCGTCCGCCGCTAGGCTGAAATGAAACAGAAAGAAGAAGGCAGAGGTCAATAATGGGAATATGATTTTCATGCGTTCAATGTGCTGACGAGTTCTCCTCCAGGCAAACTGGAAATCTCTCGTTAAGTAAAAACATGATGTCGACGAGTACCTTTCCTACGAAAAATGAGGTACCTAATCCCCCTGAGCTTGACCGATGGAGAGATGAACATAGCATCACACGAATGAAAAAGTTGCTTGTTGCCCTTGGCGTCGCCCTGCTGCTGGGGGGGTGTGGGGACGAGCATGGGCACTCTGACCACAAGGGGAACGAACCCAAGGAGAGCAAACGGGTTGGTGAGCCAACCAAGGCGGGTATAGTTGCCGAAAAGTTTTCCAACGAGATAATCGAGAAGATGGCCGCCGAGGCGAATACCCTCCTCGAGGAAGGAAAGTACGCACGGGCGCAAGCGAAGATGACCCAAGCCTACGGGGCGTTCAACAACCGCACCGAGAAAGACGAGGCCATGCATGTTTTCTTCCTCAAGAGTTTCTGCAAAATTTCCGATGCGTTGCAGGAAAACGACAAGGCTATTAAGTACGCCGAAGAGGTGCTGACCCATGCCCTGTCCGACGAGGACAAAATCTTCGCCTACGGCAAGCTCGGCTCAGCCAACAGCCGAAAAGGCGAATACGACAAAGCCATAGCAAGCCACGAAAAGGCCCTGCAGCTTGGAGTGGATACACTCGGTCCCGAGCATAACAAAGTCGCCTTGAGCTATCACAATATCGGCTCCGTCTGCTTGGAACAGGGAGAGTACGATACCGCCATCGCTTATCACGAACGGGCCGTCAGAATTTGGTTGGAATCACTCGGATCCGACCATCCTCGAATCGCCTCTGCCTATCTCGGCACGGGCGCGGCCTACGCCGGGAAGGGAGCGTTCGGCAGGGCAACAGCCAACTACGATGCGGCTCTGGAGATCTGGCTGAAGAAATTCGGCCCCGACCATCCCGACGTCGCAACGTGCTACAACAACCTCGGCTTGGCCCATGACAACGACGAGGATCACGCCAAGGCCATCACCTACCACGAAAAGGCCTTGGCGATTAGGCTGAAAACCCAAGGTGCCGAGCATCCCGACGTGGCCGCCAGTTACAACAACCTCGGCTCCGCCCACGACAACAACGAAGAGTACGACAAGGCCATCGACTACCACGGAAAAGCCTTGGCGATCTGGCTGAAGACCGTTGGCCCCGAGCACCCGTCGGTAGCCACGACCTACAACAACGGCGCCGGCGCCTACTCCCGCAAGGGCGACTACGACAAGGCCGTAAACTACTACGAGAAATGTCTCGCGATTGGGCTGAAGACCCTCGGACCCACGCATCCCGACGTCGCCATAACCTACAACAACTTAGGCTCTGCCTACGAAAAAAAAGGCGTTCCGGACAAGGCCATCGGGTACTACGAGAAGTGCCTCGCGATCGAGCTCAAAAGCCTTCCTCCCGACCACCCGGACCTCGCTGACAGTCACTACAACGTCGGCAAGACCTACGCCAAAAAGGCTGAAAAGGCAAAAGCCTTGGAACACTTGGAAAAGGCTAAGGATATCTGGTTCAAAAAAAGAGGTCCGGAAGACACCTACGTCAAAAACGCTCAAGCCATGATCGACGGTCTAAAGTGACCTGTTCGAGAGCATTCTGACTTGCCCTCATGGCATTGAGGTTTCTTGCTTTCGAAGATGACCATACGAATGCTTCCTTTCCTTTTGCTCGCCGCATCCATTGCCGCGACAAGCTTTCTCAACGCCAAAGCCAAGCAACCCAGCTTCGTTCTCATTCTCGTGGACGATCTCGGGTACATGGACATAGGAGCCTACAACCCGAAGTGCTTCTACGATACGCCGAACGTAGACGCCCTCGCAAAGTCAGGAATGAAGTTCACGGATGGATATGCCGCCAACCCCGTATGCTCCCCCACCCGCTTCGGAATTCAGACTGGCCGACACCCCTCCCGCAAGGATGCCACCAATTTTTTCAGCGGCAGGCGCGGCGGTCTCTTCAATTCCGCTCCCTTGCACGACCGAATGGACTTGGAAGAAGTCACGATAGCGGAAGCCCTCAATAAAAAAGGCTACGCCACCTTCTTCGCGGGCAAATGGCATTTGGGGCCAACCGAAGAATTCTGGCCCACGAAGCAGGGATACGACCTCAATTCGGGCGGCTTTTCCAAAGGTGGCCCCTATGGCGGTAAAAAATATTTCTCTCCATACGGGAATCCTCGCCTAAGCGACGGCCCCGACGGCGAGCATCTGCCGGACCGACTGGCAAAAGACACCTGCAAGTTCATCGAGACGAACAAGGACAAACCGTTCTTCGCAATGCTCTCCTTCTACTCCGTGCACACCCCATTGATCGGACGACCCGACCTGGTCGATAAATACAAGAAGCGAGCCGCCAAGGTAAAGGGAACCGAGTTCGGCAACGAGGAAATGGTCTGGCCCAAAAACAAGGGGTTCCGCAAGGTGCGCATCCTGCAAAAACACGCGGTGTACGGCGCAATGGTGGAAGCCATGGACCTTGCCGTGGGCAAGGTACTCGACAAGTTGAAGTCACTCGGCTTGGACGATGAGGTGGTGGTCGCCTTTACTTCCGACAACGGCGGGCTCTCGACTTCCGAGGGTTCCCCCACTTCCAACCTCCCTCTCCGAGGCGGTAAGGGGTGGCTCTACGAGGGCGGCATCCGAGAAGCATTTCTCGTTCGTTGGCCAGGTGTAACCGAACCTGACTCGCAAAGCTCACACCCCGTAATGAGCACTGACTTCTTTCCCACCTTCGTCAAAGCGGCCGATGGTGAACCGAAAGGCGCCGGACCCATCGATGGCGTCGATCTCATGCCCCTGCTGAAAGGCGAAGAAAAGTTGGACCGAGAAGCCCTTTACTGGCACTACCCGCACTACAGCAACCAGGGAGGTTTCCCGGGAGCCGCCGTTCGAATGGGAGACTGGAAGTTGATCGAACGTTTCGAGGATGGAAAAACTCATCTATACGACCTAAGCAAGGACATCGGCGAAAGAAACGACGTCGCCGACAAGCATCCCGATCGCGTCAATGCCATGCGCAAAAAGCTCCATGCCTGGTACAAGGAAGTGGATGCCAAGTTCCTCCAAGCAAAGAAACCCGACGGCCCACAACCTTGGCGACCCGCCAAATAACCAATCAATGCCTCAGAGCGAGATGAAGATAACTGCATTTTTTCTTTTTACCGTTTTCAGCGGAGCTTTCGTTTATGCCGATGGTTCGTGGCCCCAGTGGAGAGGGCCCAACCGTGACGGGTCGTCAAAAGCCTCGACCAAGCTAGCCGACGCATGGCCGGAAACAGGACCGAAGCTACTTTGGGAGAGCGAACATATCCCAAGTGGCGACGATGGAGGTTTCGGGAGCGTAGTGGCAACGGAAGACAGGGCCTATCTTTCACTTGTATGGCATAAGGACGTGCCAACTCCCACGCGAAAAGTGGACAATCTAGCGCTTCGGAAGATAGGAGCGAGACGCACGAACTTACCGAAGGAGGTCATTGATAAAATGGAACAAGCCCGCATCAAGCTGAGTCCAAGACTGCGCGGAAGCAAGCTCGACGAGTGGAGCCAAGAGTGGGTGAACGAAAACTTGGACGCCAAGCAGAAACTATTGTACGGCGATTATGTGATTTCCCGGTTCAAGAAGGGACCATTGGCCTTCCCCATTGATGCCACGAACAAGCTATACGAGATCAAGGACAAGGTCTTTCCCGATGAAAATGCTTTCGTCGCATGGCTAGATGAACAAGAGTTCGAAGCAACCGTGAGAGAGCGCGTTATTGAATCCGTCCCGCCCACCAAAAAGGTGGCGGACGACGTAATTGTAGCCATGAACCTCAAGACGGGAACCACCTTGTGGAAAAGCACACTTGAGGGAACGCCCTCCGGAAGAACCTCGTCGGCGACACCATGCGTGGCCAATGGGAGAGTCTATGCCCTGGGCAGTTCGAGGATTTTCTGCGTGGACGCAAAAACGGGAAAACCCGTCTGGGATGAAAAAGTGAATTCATCGGGCGGCGCCTCCTCGGTACTGGTCGAAGGGGGCAAAGTGGTTGTACTGGCTAACCACTTGATTGCCCACGATGCGAATACAGGTAACAAACTCTGGGAAAACGACGATGTCTCGGGTAAGAGCGCATCCCCCGTCCTTTGGCATCCCGGAAAAAATCCAATGGTCGTATGCAACTCGAAAAACACCGCGATAGGAGTTGATCTCCATACGGGCAAGACTCTTTGGGAAAAGCCTGGCGGCGGAAGTTCAACCCCAGTACCATCGGGAGAGTATCTGGTGGCACACGCAAAGGATGAGAAAGCGGGAATCGTCTGCTATCGTTGGACCGACAAAGGCATCGAGGAATTCTGGAAATATCCAAAAGTTACAAGACGTTCGGATTCCAGCCCGATCGTCGAAGGCAATTACGTCTTTTTGTTCGGGGCGGACATGCGACTCTGCCTAGACCTAAAGACGGGCAAGGTCCTCCACAAGGAAGCCAGCAAGCACGACATCTCGTCCCCCATCTTTGCCGACGGCAAAATTTTCGCCTACGAGATCAAAGGTTCTTTCCTCAACATGGTGAAGGCAGACCCGAATGATTTCACCGAACTAGGCAAGACCAAGGTGCAAGCCCTACGGTGCTCTTCTCCTGCAATCGCGGGAAATAAACTACTGGTTCGCATGGCCGACAGAATAGCCTGCTACGATCTGGGTCAATAGGCCTACGGGGTTCAACGACTTCCGCAATATTTCGATTGCGGGGCAAATTATCAGCCGAAAGGATTTCCTTAACATTTACATCCACATAAACCCTTAAAAGAAAATAATCACTATGAAGCATCTACAATATATCTGCCTTGGCTTGTTAATGGGTTTGGGCGTCTGCCTGGCCACGGGATTCACCGACGAGGGCCGCGAAGGAAGGTACCAAATCGAATCAGGAAAGATTCTGGTCTACTCTCCTACAAGCGGTCGCGACATCAATAAGGAATACCTCATAAAAATCGACACAAAGACGGGCAAAGTCTACAAGCACATCGAGGTAAAGGGCGACCAAGGGTCCTCCGATCGCTGGGTAGACATCACAGGCTCCACAGTTAAGAAAAAATAAGGAACCGGCCTTAAGCCCTGCTCGATCGAGGCTCGTATCGACGATTTTGGCGAACGGCCAAAGCAGGCAATTCGGGCAATGAGTTTCGAGGTCCACCACCATCCGATAACTCGGAAGCAGCTTTGCGGAGTTCCTCCCATCTTGACCAGTCCAAGGATGGTGAAGTCGCCGTCAATGCAAGCAGGCTGTGCCACTCGATTCGAGCACGCTCAATGTCGCCGATGCGCAATTCCTCATCGAGAACTTCCTTGCCGTGCGAACCGGATTCGGCTCGTTCGCTAATGACGTCAGCGGCACCCTCGCCATACTCAAGTGGAACGCCGGCCTGGAGAAAACCCGGGCAGTCAACCGCCCCATAAGCTTGCCGGCAAACGTAGGCGAGCCGGCAATCGGTGGAGGAATAAGCGCGAAATCGATGGCCAGCTCGAAGGTTTGCAAGATCGCGAACCAAGTCCTCAATAGGATATGTCTCATCTTCCAGAGCGGCGGCAATGGCGAGCCCCTCGCCACGGGAAAAGAAACTAAAAACAATGCCTCGGCGAGTGGGTCGCCCTTCCTCGTCGATAAGACCCAATCGATACCAGGCTTCGG
>Ga0209667_1000722_pt1 | contig 26634 bp, 23 predicted proteins | sample SaaInlV_165m_DNA_2_FD_184682 | JGI IMG/M metagenome (GOLD analysis project Ga0209667, IMG submission 184682) | Marine microbial communities from expanding oxygen minimum zones in the Saanich Inlet - Saanich Inlet SI037_S3LV_125m_DNA (SPAdes)... | ecosystem: Environmental > Aquatic > Marine >... | reverse complement strand
CTTCGTTCATAGCTAATACTTAACAATAAAACAAATAAGAGCTGAATTATTGGTATATGAAAAGAAAAATCAAAAATAAGTATAAATATTAACAAATAACTAAGTAAAAAATTTTCAAACGATAAAAAATTTTTGTTAGCACATGCAATTAAAAAACTTAAAAAAATCAAAATAGATCCAATAATTCCAAATTCACCAATAAACTCTACTAAATCAGAGTGGGCATGAGAGGCAAATTTTGTTGATAAATTTGAAAAGTTTACTGTTAGTAGAGTTTCAAACCCTCCTCCCCCATAACCAAAAAAAATAAACTTTTTAAACTCAGCAAACGCAAACTGTATAAGGTTACCTCTTGATAAACCAAGTTCAGTTGTATTTGGCATATATTGAATAATTTCTTTTTCCAAAAAATAAAACCTTTGTAACAATTTTTCAGAACCAAAATAAAATCCTAAAATTAATACATCAAACAATACAATTATTATTAAAGTAATTAAAAAATTTCTATTTTTTTTATCATTTGAATAAATTGCTTGTAAAAAATGAATAATAATTAATGAAATAAATAAAAAGTTTCCCAATCTTGAAAATGATGTAATTAATCCAACGGTAATTAATAAAAGAAAAAGTCTATTATAAATTTTCTTAAAGAAAATTTCTGAACTATCTTTTTGGTAATTATCAATTTTTTTTAGATATTCAATTCCACAAAAAAAACATAGAACTAAAAAACATGAAAACACTGTTCTATTAATAAAAAAACCTGTTGCTGAGCTTGGATAGAATCTATTTTTAATTATTAAAAAATCAGGATTACCTACTAAAAAAAAATATATTGCAACACTTGATGCAATTGCTCCTAAAAAAACTAAAAAATAATAGAATTTAAGTATGTCTCTGTTTCTATAAAAAAGACTTTTGAAAATAATTAAATATAAAAACAAAGATAAATAGTTTAATAAACCAAAATAAGAATTAATAGGATCTAAACTAATTGAATTAAAATTTCCATTAAATTCTAATTTATCTAATATATTATATTTTTCTGGTGATAAGAAGCTTAACCACTCTATGGGTAAGGGTACTGTTTGAAATATCAAAAAAATTATAAATAAAAGATATAATTTAATAGCTAGTTTGTTGTTTGAGAATATCTCTTTTATATGTGCTAAATAATTTTTTTCTCTTATAAATAGTAAAAAAAAAATAGAAATTATTATAAAATTAAATTGAATATATAAATTATTATTCCCACCATTAAAAATGACCATTAAAGTTATAATTAATAAAAAGATATATTGGTAAATCTTATTTTTTTTGATCACCATGTAATTTAAGATGATGATACGTTATCAATTTCATCATAAGCTGCATCCCATTGAGCTGCTCTATTGAATCCATTAACATTATAACCATCTTCATTATATCCTTCACTATCACGGTCAGTTCTTGTTGTTCTATGTAATCCCCCACTATCAAACTGAGTTCCTGTAACATTATGGTTGAATGGTGTGACGGTACTAAATCCATTTGCATCTAGACCATTATCTTGTTCATTCCCATCTTTATCAAATCCAGCAGGATTATAAGCAGTTCTTGTTACCCTATGAAGTCCCCCACTATCAAACTGAGTTCCTGTAACATTATGGTTGAATGGTGTGACGGTACTAAATCCATTTGCATCTAGACCATTATCTTGTTCATTTCCATATTTATCTATTCCAGCATTATTATACATGGTTCCTGTATCTCTATGGTAGTAAGGTGGGTCCATACTAAACCCAGCGCCGTCGTATGTTACACCTGAATTACCTGAGCTACTGGTACTAAAATTTCCATCCTTATCAAATCCAGCATTATTGTACATGGTTCCAGTATCCTTGTGATAGTAAGGTGGGGCAAAAGCAAATCCAGCCGCATCATATAAAGTGTCGTCTGTAGTAGTCGTATCTGTTGCTGATGCATCGTCTGTTGCTGTTACTGCTGCATCGTCTGTTATTGTTATTGTAGTGGCTGCTAATGCTACTTCATCATCTACTACTGTGTTTGTATATGCAACAGTATCAACTAAATTATTAAACTGATTCATTTGTTCACTATCAAAGTATGTATTGTTAGTTGTCGCGGTAGTTGCAACCTCAGATAAAACTTCTGCTGCAAGAGTTGAGTATGGATCATTTGCTGCTACTGTTGCAATATTAACTAACATTGCACCTGCTGTATCAGCATCAGATTTAGTAATTACATTTGCTAACATCATGGCACCATCTTCACTATTAGCTGCACTAAATACAGCTGTTTCCATCATTTTATCAAATTGATCTTTTCCTTCTCCTTCAAAATTCATATCATCAAATGATGCTGTGTCTGCCATCGATGATAAAACTTCTAATGCAAGAGTTGAGTCTGCGAATGTTTCACCTACCTGTCCGATAGTATTCATCATCATACCCCTACTTTCTTCGTTTCCTTTCGTCATCATGTTCCCTAACATCATGGCACCATCTTCACTATTAGCTGCACTAAATACAGCTGTTTCCATCATTTTATCAAATTGATCTTTTCCTTCTCCTTCAAAATTCATATCATCAAATGATGCTGTGTCTGCCATCGATGATAAAACTTCTAATGCAAGAGTTGAGTCTGCGAATGTTTCACCTACCTGTCCGATAGTATTCATCATCATACCCCTACTTTCTTCGTTTCCTTTCGTCATTATATTTGCTAAGAATATTGCACCATCTTCACTATTAGCTGCACTAAATACAGCTTTTTCCATCAATCTATTAACTTCTGCTTGTCCTTCAAATCCAAAATCTACATCATTTAAAGATCTGGCATCTGCAACAGAAGATAAAACTTTCAACGAAAGATTTGCACCTTCATTATTTGCATCTGATGTTTCAACAAAATTTATCATTCTTTCAACTGTAGCACCGTCAGACTTTGAAATTATATTACCAATTAATGCTATGTTGTTATTATTACCATCAACGTCACTTAACATTTGAGTGTATATTTTTTCTTTAATAGCATTATTAGCTTCCGAGTTAGAAGTAGTAAGAAAGGCATTATCTTCGTTAGCTAAATTTGTTATTACACTGGCAACTAGATCATTATTGATTTCAAAAATCTTATCCATTGATTGACCAATGCTTGCTTCATCAGATTTATTTAAAACTTGTGATAAAAATTCTGTATTTTCACCAGTAGAATTATCAACAATAAAATCTAATTTTTGTTGTTTTTCAATTTTGATACCTTCTTTAATTACATCAACGTCAGATGCATCAATTACTCCATCACCATTAGCATCTAAAAGACTACCATTTAATAATTTTTCTTCTAAATTTTTTTGAATTACATTTTCATCAATAGAACTTGCTTCAATTAAATCATTAGAAGCATCAACTAACTCTTTTTTTTCATCATCTGTTTTAGCTCTTTCTGAAAAACCTGTTTCAGTATTTGTTGATACTACTTGCTCGGTATCAAATAAAGTTTTTACTTTACCTTCTGATGAAATATTGATTGTTCCAACATTACCAAAACTATCTTCAGCTAAACTAACCGCAGAAGTTCCATCTGGGTTATTTTCTATATTGAATCTAGTTCCTTTAATTCCCAAAGTCATTTTAGGAAGCTCTATAACCATAGAGCCATTATCTTCTTTTGCAATCTTACCCGACTCGATAATTACAGACCCCTTCTGCACTTCTCCTAAAAAAACATCTTTTAAACCAGTAATATTAAAATCTGTAACTTTAAATGAAGATGATTTTTTTATAATTATGGTTGAATTATCATTATATTGGACAGTTGCAGTGGATAGCTCATTGGTTACAATTTCATCTTGCAATAAAATTTCATCATATAAATCTAATAATCTTTTTTCTCCATCAGCATTAATAGCAAAAACTTCCTCTTTAAGACTCACAATAGAGCCTATTTTCTCCTCTGAATGAGTTGTGTTTATTAATATTAAAAAAAATAAAAAAATTAAAATTAATAAAGAATAGATTTTTATAAATGATACATTAATATTATTCATATGAAAAAGGTCAGTTTTTTTCACTTTTTAAAGTTATTTATCATTCTTTTATTAACATATAATATTCTTGTAGTATCCATACTTTATGTTCCAATAAACAATATAAAGAATACTTTATGGAAATGGACTCCTTATAATTATAAAAAAGGACTTTATTATCCTAATAATTTCAATCAATTATCTCTATTGAATAAGGATAATAGAATATTTTTATTGGATTTTTTAAACAAAAACATGCACAAAGATTACTTAGATATTAATTTTTGGAACTTTAAGCAAATCATAGAAAGTATAGATCGAGATAATATTAAAGAATTAGAAAAAAGCTTTTATAAAGCTTTTATACTGTCAAAAAATAACCCCAAACTTAATCAAGAACTACGAGAATATTTTATTAAAAATTACTCTAAATTCTCAAATGAGTACAAAAATAAAATATTAAAGAACTTTTTTTAATCTATATTTAATTAGAAGATTAATTAACCTATGAACTTAAACAAATAAATTTTTTATTGTCTATTTCTATGTTGAAACTAATTAAATTATTATATCCATATGAACTCCAAAACTTCCATATTATGGAATAACTCGTATTTACTATAGAGCCATTTTAATTTACCAAGTAAATACATGTGTCTAGAGTTTTTTTGTTAATATAATTAATGTTATAAATTAATATTAATATTGTAATTAGTAAAATATAGTAGAAATTAAAAAATATTAAAAATTAATAATTTAATTTTATGAATATACTTGACTGCACAATAAGAGATGGTGGTTATTATACAAATTGGGATTTCGATAGAAAGTTGGTTTTAGACTATTGCAAATTAGTCAAATCTCTGCCCATTGATATTATTGAAATTGGATACCGTGGAAACAAAAATAAAGAATCATATTTAGGTGAATATTACTTTTTAACTATCAATAATTTAAAAAAAATAAAATCTGCAATTGGTAAAACAAAAAAAATTGCAATAATGATAGATTTAAAAGATTGGAAAAATATATCAGATTTAAAAAAGAATTTATCTGAGTGTAGAAAAATAGTTGAAATAGTTAGGTTTGCTGTAGACCCAAAAAAAATAGATAAAGCAAAAAACTTTTTAAAGGTTACAAAGGAACTTGGGTTTAAAGTTGCAATAAATTTAATGTATTCACATTTGCTTATTGGAAAAGATAAATATCTAGAAAAAGTTATAAGTCTAAAAAAATATTTTGATGTTATTTATATAGTGGACTCTTATGGCACTTTAATCACAGGAGATGTACAAAAAATTATACAAAAAATTAAAATTTTAGACTCAAATATTCCAATAGGCTTTCATGCACATAACAACTTGGAAATGGCACTATCAAATACTTTAGAAGCAATAAATAATAAAATTAATTATATAGATTGCACACTAACTGGAATGGGAAGAGGAGCTGGTAATTTAAAGACTGAGCTTTTATTAACATATTTAAATTTAAAAAATAAAAAAATTAAAATTAATGATTATAAAAATCTTGCTAATGTCGTGAATCAATTTGAGGAAATAAAGTTAAAGCAAAAATGGGGCACAAACCTTCCTTATATGATTTCAGGGGCTACTGCTAGTCCTCAAGCTAAAGTTATGCAGTTAATACAGTCGAAAAGATATGACCTAACGGATATAGTTAACTTCCTATCTCATAAAAATAAAAATCATGACAATATACAAAAAAACACAACTACTAAAAAAAATGATGTTTTAATGATTGGGGGTGGTAGCTCAGTAATAAAAAATTTGGACTATATTAAAGACTATTTATCTAAAAATCCTAAAACTTTTTTAATATTTTCAAGTAGTAGAAATTTAAGTGCATTCACAAAAATTAAAAATAAAGCTTTAGTGTGTATTACTGGTAATGAAGCTAGAAAAATTCATAAAAAATATTTTTTAAATAATAAATTTATAGTCAATAATATTATTGACGATAAAACAGTTTTGCCTAATAAGCTAAAGAATTTCTATAAACTTAAAAAAAAATATATTTCTGAGAATCTTTTAAATTCGCCACTATCAATTTCTCTATCTACGGCTTTAGAGATAAAAGCAAAAAAAATATTTTTAGTTGGTTTTGATGGTTATAAAAGATCTGATAAAATAAATGACTATAATCTCTACAATGAAAATCAAAAAATATTGAATTTTTTTAAAAAAAAATTAAATTTAATTTTTTTTACAGAAACATCTTATGAAAATGTTAAAAAGAGTTCAATTTTCAAATATTTAAGTTAGTGATAATTGACATATTTTTACCTTGTAGAGGTTCAAGTGCAAGAGTTAAAAATAAAAATATCAAAAAATTTTCCAATAAAAACTTTGGTTTGTTTGAAATTAAGATAATACAATTAATTTCAATAAAGGGAGTAAGAAATATTATTGTGTCGACTAATGATAAAAAAATTATCAACTATCTTAAGAAAAAGAAATTTAAAAAAGTTGTTATTATCATAAGACCCAATTATTTATCAACAAGCAAAACAAGCACAGATCAATTAATTAAATATGTTCCAAAGATTATTAAATCAGATCATATTTTATGGACTCATGTCACCTCACCTTTTTTTAATACAAGTGATTATGAAAATGCTATTAAACTTTATAAGAAAAATATAAAAAAAAATGACTCCCTAATGGGTGTCACTAAAATTCAAGATTTTATTTATGATAATAAAAAACCAATAAATTTTAATAGAGATAAAGAAAAATGGCCCAGAACGCAAACTCTTAAAAAGTTATACATTATAAATAATACAATTTTTATTTCATCAAAGAAAAATTATATTAACTTGGATGATAGAATAGGAAAAAAACCTCATCTAATGGAAATAAAAAAAATTAAGGCTTTTGATATTGATTGGCCTGAAGATTTTAAAATAGCTGAAAGTATTTACGAAAAAATTTATAAATAATGAAAATAAAAAAAAAAATTGCAGTTGTTGGAGCTGGATTGTTTGGGTGTACAATTGCTTTAATTCTTTCCAAAAAATATAATGTGGATTTGTATGAGAGAAAACCTGACATTTTAAACGAAGCATCAATGTGTAATCAATTTAGATTCCATCTTGGCTTTCATTATCCAAGATCTCAAAAAACTGTTAATGAAATAAAAATATCTAATAAACATTTTGTTAATTTTTATGGAAAAGACATCTTTGGAAAAACTAAAAATTTTTATAGTGTAGTTAAGAAGTCAAGCAATGTGAATTTTGACAAATATTTAAAATTCATTAAACGTAATAAATTACAATATAAAGAAATTAAAAATAGTAAACTTACCTCTACAAAAATTGAAGGAACTGTTAGTACTAATGAAAAAATTCTTAATTACTTTAAAATAAAAAAAAAAATTAAATACAAATTATCAAAAAGTTCAGTTAATTTAAAATTAAATTCACAGTTAGATCAATCAACACTTCGATATCAGAAATATGATAAGATAATAATTGCAGCCTACAAAAATAATAATGATATTTTAAAAAGACTAGGCTTAAAAGTAGAGAAAAAGTTTAGATATGAGCTTGTAGAAAAAATTGCCATCTCTCTTCCAAAAAAATATAAAGATATAAGCTTTGTCGTTATGGATGGTAAGTTTGTTTGTGTAGATCCATATTTAGGAACCCCCTATCATCTCTTAAGCCATGTTAAGTACTCAAAATTAAAGATTATTAAAAGAAAGTTTTCAAAATTTTCGAAAAAATATGATAGTGCATTGATTAATACTAAATCTTCAAACAAAAAATTATCTAATTTTAATAAATTTATTGATGATGGGTCAAAATATTTACCATTTTTGAAAAAGGCAAAATATATTTATTCCTATTATGTTGTAAGAACCCTTAAGTTCAATGTTGAATCTACAGATGAAAGAACCAATCTAACTCAATTTATCAATAAAAATGTTTTAACTGTTTTAGCAGGTAAATGGAATACTTGCGTTTATGAAGCAAAAAAAATTGAGAAATTATTAAAATAAAATGCTTAATATTTGTCTTGTTGGATATGGAAAGTGGGGAAAATTATTATATAAAAAGTTAACCAAAATAACAAAAGTTAAAAAAATTTTAAATAGCAAAAATTACTCATTAAAAGAATTAGACAGTGTTGATTGGATTGTAATAGCTACTCCAAATAATACACATTACAAAATTATTAAAGATTGCTTAAAAAAAAAGAAAAATATATTTTGTGAAAAACCACTTGTGTTAAAATATTCTCAAGCTGTTGAACTGTATAGACTTGCTGAAAAAAAAAATGTTAAAATTATTGTAAGTGATCTTTCTGATTATAAAAAAAATATAAAGATTAAAAAAAAAAATAATTTATTCCAACATTTTAAAAATACAAAAGAAGATATGAAAATAAAAACTAAAAGATATGATTTATTATACAGGCTTGCTTATCACGATATTGCTTATATATATAAATCTATATATCAAAAAAAGATTAATTTAATTAAAATTATATCGTCAAAACCATTTTTAAAATTTCTTATTAAATTTGGTAATCAGGATTTTACATTTCATTATGACACAAAAAAAAATGAAAAAATCTACTTATTTAATAGAAATAATTTACACCAAAAAAAAGATATAATAATAAAAATGTTTATTGATTATTTCTATAATGAAAAATCATATAAGCTAAATAAGAAAAAATCACTTTATGTAATTAAATTACTAGAAAAAATTAAACATGAAATATAGAATTATTTTTAAAGGAAAGAGTTGGTTGTTTTGGTTAACTAATTCTCTCTATAAACTGAATCTTTTAATATTATTTGCTGCTTATGAATAAAAAAAAGATAGTTGTAGTAATACTAACTTACAATTCAGAACAAGTAATTAAAAAAACTATAATAGCCGCAAAGAAAATATCAAAAGATGTTGTAATACTAGATTCATTTTCAAAGGATAAAACAATTAAAATTGCAAAGAAATTAAAATGTCAAATATTAAAAAGAAAATTCTCTGATTATTCAAATCAAAGAAATTATATAATTAAAAAATGTAATAAAATATATCAATGGCAACTACATCTGGATTCTGATGAAATATTAAGTAAAAAACTAATCAAAAATATAAATAACATTTTGAATGTGAATATTCAAAATAACAGCTATATTGTTAAGAGACATGTTTATTTTTTAAACAAAAAACTTTTATTTGGTGGTGCTTCAAACTGGCATTTAAGACTATTCCCCTCAAAATCAAGTATCTGTGAAGATAAAAAATATGATCAACATTTTATTTCAAAACTAAAAACAAAGAAAATCAACGGCCCACTGTTTGATCATAATATAAAAAATTTAAGTGATTGGACAAGTATGCACAATAAGTGGAGTTCTTTGGCAATTAATGAAAAAGCAAACAATTCCATCAATTTAACAAAGTCTAATTTTTTTGGTAATAATATTGAAAGAACTCGATTTATTAAAAATATTATTTTATCACTACCTATTGGCATTAAAGGTTTTGTTTTATTTATAATTAAATATTTTTTACTTTTGGGTTTTTTGGATGGAAAAGTAGGTTTTATTTATGCTTTTTTAAATTCTTTTTGGTTTCATACATTAAGTGATGCAAAGAATTTTGAATTAACCATGATAAAGAAAAATAAAATAGATTAAATTTTTAAAAACTACTTTAAAAAGATTAATCCTAAAAAATAAATATATGTTGGATAAAAAAAAATTAAAGATTTTAAGAATTATACATTCTTTAGATCCTAGGTATGGAGGACCACAAAATGCAATTTTAGATCACTCAATTTCACTTCAAAATTCAGGAATTAAAGTTAATATTTTAACTTCAAATAATGGTAAAAAGATTAGATCATCAAAACTAAAAAATATAAAAGTCTTCTATAAAGGAAAAGGATTTTTAGGTGATTATGGACTTAATATTGAATTATTTATTTGGTTATTAAAAAATAAAGACAATTATGACTATTTCATTGTACATGGATTGTGGAGTTTTTATACACTGATTGCAAGGATATTACTTAAAAAAAGATATTTCGTTTTTACACATGGGCAATTAGATCCTTTTTTTGGTTTAGATTTTTTTAAAAAATTAAAAAAAAAAATTTATTGGCATTTAATTGAAAAACAAAATTTATTATCTGCAAAATCTTTACTTCTAACAACCTCTATCGAAAAAGAATTATTAAATAATACGTACGTAAATACAAAAAAAATTGTTAAAAATGTTGTTAGATATGGAATTTTAGAAACAAAAATTAATAAAGAAAAAGCTATCAATCATTTTTACAAAAAATTTCAATTTTTGAGAAAAAAGAAATTTTTATTATATTTAGGTAGATTTCACGACAAAAAAGGATGTGATATTATAATTAATTCAATTAAAAAGTTGGCTAAAAAAAATATACATATCAATATTTTATTTGCTGGTCCAAATAATAAACAAAAAAACAAGCTCCAAACTTTATCAAGTAATTATGGGTTAGAAAAAAATATTTTTTGGTCCAACATCATTTCAGATGAATTAAAATGGGGTGCTATTACAGCATCCTCTGGAATGGTTTTATCATCTCATGGGGAAAATTTTGGAGTTGCGTTAGTGGAGTCTTTAAGGTGTTCCAGACCTGTGTTTACGACCTTTAAAGTTAATATTTACAAGGATATATTAAAATCTGGTGCTGGTTTAATTTCTAATGATAATTCAAATGATTTTGTAAAAATTTTAAATAAGTTTGACAAACTTAATAGCTACAATAGAAAACGTTTGTCAATTAATGCTTACAATTGTTTTAAAAAAAATTTTGATCTATCAAAAGGAAGTGATCCCCTAATTAAATTGTTAAAAAAATAGCTTAACTATTAATCTTAAATATCTATTTTTTTTATAATAGTTTTAATTGCTGATGAATAGTCACACTTAAGTATTTTTGTAATCTTAATATGACCATTGTAGGCAATCTGTTTTCTTTTTTTTTCATTTTTTAAATAATTTATACATTTTTTATAACACTCATTGGCATTATTAAAAAAAATTGCTTCTTTATTTTCTTTGAATAAATTTTTATGATCGATTGTTCTTTTTGCGCACAATAATGTTCCAATAGCTGGTATCTCTATAGATCTTCTGGTTAATCCATCAACATTTTCTGCTGAAGGTAAACATATAGATATTTTTGAACATTGTATTAATTTCGAATACATAGGATGATAGATGTGTCCTAACTTGATTTTTGATTTCATCATATGGTAGTTTGGATCCTTTTCCCACCTAGTCCCATATATTTTAAAATCCAGTCCTAAATCCATTAACTTTTTAAAAAAAATTCCTCTTTCAGGAAACCAAGTACCTATCATAACAATTTCACTTGATAATTTTTTTTTTTCTATAAATGATATTTTTTTTTTACAATGTATGTCTTTTTGGTATGGTGGGTAAAATAATAAGATATTTTTAATCCCATATTTTTTACCCATTGTTAGTCTTGATTTTATGTATGTGGCAGTTAAATCATAATATAATGCTGCATCTAAATATAATTTCCATCTATTTTTATCTCTTTTAACAAAAGGATTGTCTATAATTGATACAACAATTTTTTTTGTTTTTTCTTTAAGATTTAAGATTAATTTTTGACCTATATAAGCAGCAGATGCAGAGTTTACATAGATTAGATCATATTTTTTATTAACTTTTGATAAAATAAAATTATTTAAAAAGGGTTCGAATATTTTTGGTGAAATATGATGAAATATTCTTCGTGTTATTGCTGGAAATAAAAAGAGAGGATTGCAATCTATTACATCAATACTTTTGCTAAAATTTTTTAACGCTAAATATTCAAACTTAGAATTGGTTTTTATAGTACCAATATACAATACTCTCATTATTAGTTTTCCTTTTTGAAATTTCCTACTAGTAAATCCAAATCTTTTACATAACTTTCCCACGTATGATTTCTAGAAAATTTTATTGCATTATTGGAAAGCTCTTTTAATAAATTATTATCATCTGCTAATAATGTAAGTTTATCTGTAATAGCTTGAGAATCTCTTATTGGTATCACATAACCACATTTACTTGAACTCACAAACTCCATAGCACCTGTGTTTTCAGAAACTATAAGTGGACAACCAGCAGAACTTGCTTGCAATGTAACAATTGCTAGCCCTTCTTCTAAACTAGGTAGTACAAAAACATGGGATTTATTGAAAAATTTATTTAGCTCTTTATGATCTATGTGACCATGAACAAATATATTATTGTTATTATTTTTTTTAATCAAATCTCTAAAAAAAAATTTATCTTTTGTTTCTGAGCCAACTATGTTTAATTTTTTTTTTGGATGATCAAATTTACTAAATCCATCAATTAAGTAATGTAATCCTTTTCTTACTGACAGTTGGCCAACAAAAAGTACATTGAACTCATCCTCATTTCTCTTAAAATTTTCTATAGGAAAAAAATTATCTGTATTGGATCCAAAATTAATGGTTTTAGTTTTAAATATTTTTTTATCAATAAAAGTTTTTTCTACAAATTTTGATGGAACTAAAATAAAATCAGAGCTTTCGTATTCTTCTAATTCTCTTTCTATAAACCATTTGTTAATTGGTAAATAATCTAATTTTAAATTTTTATGTTCTTCCTCAAGAATTTCATTCTGAAAAACTATATGTGATGAAGATCTTTCACATATATAAATTTTATTTTGCTTTTTTATCAGTTTTCCAGTTTCCACTCCTGTTTTAGACAGGCTCAAAAAAACATCTGCATTATTAATAAATCTACTAGCTTTATTGTCTATATTTTTTACATTCAACCTACTTAAGTAATCATGTATTAATTTTAATTTATTATGTCTTGGAATAAAATGTCTCAAAGCATTTATAATAAAGTTTGAATGAATTAAATGTTTAGGAACATTATTTCCTTTTAATTTAAACCAAGGACTACCACATACTAATTTGACTAGTTTTTCATGTTTATGTAAAACTCTTGCAACCTCTAAATGATGAAATTTTCTTGAGTTAGATAGTAGATATTTAAATTTATTCATTTTTTTTTTTGAAAAATAATATCTCTTTGGTTAAAGTTAGTATTTTGAATTTTAAGCCAGTCATTAGATCTGTAGATTTCAAAATTAAAATTTTTTAGATATTCAACAATTATCTTTTCAGTGGGTTGATTTTGATACATTTCACTTTCTGAAACCTCTAATAATAAATAATCAGTTTTTTTTAATAAATCATTTGCACCCTTTAAAACCTCTAGCTCATATCCTTGAACATCCATTTTGATAAGAATAGGATGAGAAATATTTTCATTAAGGAAAATATCATCTAAAGTACTAACTTTAATATTTCTCTTTTCTACAACTGTATAATTATTACTTTTACCTGTATCTACTTCAACTTTTAAAAAAGAGGAACTATCCATTCGATTAGTAATTAAAAGATCTTTTGATGCAATTGAACTTCCTAGCGCTATGTTATGAAAAATTAAATTTTTATTATATTCAAAAAATTTTTTTTGTTTATTAATCATTTCATTTATTGGTTCAAAAGAATAAACTACCTTATTTGGAAAAAGTTTTTCTATCAGTAAAATAAATTGTCCTTTATTTGAACCTATATCAATAATTGTTTCTGGAGCTTTTATATCTTTAACAAGTTTTTCTAGTTCTATGGTTGCATATATTCCATTTATCATTCCCTTAAACCATATTTTAGATCTACACAGATTTAAAATTTTTTTTAAAAAATTCATAAATTACTTTATCTTATTGTAAAACTTAAATGAGAAATAAGAAAAAACAATTAATGAAATAGAAGTTGCAATTAGATTTATCAGGAAGATACTAATCAAATTATAACCTAACATTAGACAATAATAAGAAATCAATAATGCTAACGTTGAGAGAATAGCCTCTATTATTGCAGGTTTAAAAAATTGGTTGACAGACTTAATAATAGCACAAATAGAGTCTCTTAAGTTATAAAAAACTGAGTCAAAAACTATTAATAAAAGTAAGAAATAATTCAATTCATATTTATTATTTGTCCAAAAATTATAAATTTTAGGTCCAATAAGTAATGAAATAAGAATAAATATAGATAATAAAAGTATTGTATAAAACATGTGACTTTTGAAATTGTGTTTTAAAAGCTGCATCTTTCTTTTACTATATGCAATTGAGTACTCGTAAATACTTGTATGAACTAATAAATTTATAAATTTTAATGGCAAAAAATAAAATAATGTTTTAACAGTTGAAACCAAACCAACTATCTCTGCTGTAAAAAAAATTCCTAATAAAATAATTAAACCATTGTGTTTTACAAGAGTCGTAATTACCTCCGCATAATAACTTAAAGATAATCTAAATAATTTTAATGAATTTTTTAAACTAGCTAATTTAATCGATAGAAAAATATACTTTTTATTTTTAAAATAATAATAATAGAGTATCAATGTTTGTAATATCGACACGATAAAAAATATAATTGCAGCATAAATTAAACTATCAAAAAAGACTCCACATATAATAATGGACATTTTTGAAAAAAAATTAAAAAACGTTTTAACATTTGTAGCTATGTTTAATTTTCCACGATAAGTTATTCCAGTAACTAAAATACTATCAAATATAGTAAAATAAAAAGACAAGATTATTGGAATTAATATTAGCTTTAGCTCATTAATTTTAAAACTATCAAATATTTTAAAGTTTAAGTCTGTTAAGAAAAATACTGATATCCAAATAATTGTGAAAATTATCATATTCACAAGAATTAATCCAAAACCATTATTAAAAACTGTATTAACCAAAATTTTTTTATTTTTTGCATCATTAATTGACATTTCAACTTTTGCTGCATGACTAAAATTAAGATTAAACATTGTTAAGGTAGAAGGAATGGCTGTGACAAATATCCAAATACCAAAATTTTCAACCCCCCAAAACAACAACATAAAAGGTGGGAAGATAATCTGAATTATTAATTTTGAAGAAAGATTTGATAATAAAGAAAAAAAATTTTTTTTAACTCTTGTTTTTTGTTCAATTGTGAATTTGAAGAATATATTATTTCTCATTTATATGCGTTTTTGTTATATATAATATTTACTTAATTATGAATAAAATTAAAAAAATTAAAATTTTTGATATTATATTTATTGATGCCAATTATAATTATCTTAAAAAACTGCTCGATAAAGGAGGATTATTAGTTGCTCCATCAGGACCTGGATTAGCTTCAATTAAAAATGATATAAAATATTATCATTCATTAAAAAATGCAAACATAGTATTATTTGATAGTAGCTATCTATGTCTACTATTAAAAATAATTAAGAACATAAATGTTAAGAAGTTTTCTGGCCTATTATTTTTAAAAAAATTTTTATCCAGCTTAAAAAATACTAAAGAAAAAATTTTTTTAGTTGATCCTTCAGAAAGTGAATCTAATGCAAATAAAAAATATTTTAAAAAATTGAAAATTAATAAAATTTATCAATATATTTCACCAATTTATAAAAAAGATAAAATTTTTGATATAAAGCTTTTAAATAGAATTAAAAAAATTAGACCTAAATACATAGTTATTAACTTGGGTGGCAATGTCCAAGAAGTATTGGGGTATTATTTAAAGAAAAATCTTAGTTACAAACCTTCTATAATATGTACTGGTGCAGCAATTGCTTTCTTAACTAAAAAGCAAGCCCAGATTCCTGATTTTTTAGATAAATTACACTTAGGTTGGATGGTTAGATGTATATTTAATCCTTTAAAATTTATACCCAGGTATTTGACAGCATTTAAACTCTACTTTATTTTTTTAAATGATAAAAATAATATAACGTGTGATTATAAATGGACCTAAATAATGATTACAAAAACATTTATTATTTATACAATTCGCAACTAAAATATTATGCTTATAATAAATTTTTATTTATATTAATTAATTTATTTTGTGAAATATTACCTGCTTTCTCAGTTTCTGAAATTTTTTTTTTTAAGAAGAAAATAAAGTGAAAAGTAATCTTTTATTTTATTTATTCTATATAGGTGTATCAATATTAATTTTTTTGATAGATAGTTATGTAGGGTTATTACTAATTGTTTTTAGTTATCTAATATTATTTTTTTTAAATTATTTAAATAATAAAACTATATTTAATTATATACAATTTTACCTTTTATCATTTTGGGTATTAACCTTTTCTCAAGTATTAAATATCTACACACTTGCTAATGATCTCTTTTATGATGAGAAGGTATATTTTTTATTTTGTGTTATTATCACAGGATCAATAACTTTATTTTTTAAAGTTCCAGATAAAAATATTTATTTATTTAAAGAAAAATTAGATGATATTAATTTTAAAAACCCTTTTCCTATATTGATTGTTATATTTTTACTTTTTATCCTAGGTTTTGAGGGTGTGTTTGGAGGTATAATTCAATATATTGTTAAAAATCTTTTTTTCTTATCTCCAATACTTATGGCATCACTTATATATCTTAATTCTAAAAATAAAACTCTTCCGAATATAATATTTTTTATAACTTTTTATTACTACACTTCAGTTGTATTTAATAGAACAGGATTTTTATTAGTGCCAATAATTTTTTTTATCACAATCCTAATTAATAATGGTTTTCAATTTCAACTAAAAGAAAAATCTACTATGATTTTTTTTAGTGTTTTGTTTTTATTAATATTGTTAGTAGTAGGTGATCTGTACAAAACTTCTAAAACAGATAATTTACTAGATTTTATTACTGAATTAAAATTTGATGATTTGTATAATTACTATGAATTCACAAGGTATAAGTTTGGGTCAGGCTCAAGCATTTATGATTATTTTTCTACAATAGAAGCCTTAATAGATGACAGGAAGGAATTGGGTGGAAATATTTTTAGTCAGTTTTTTAGTATTCTTACACCTAGGTATTTTTTTCCAGATAAAGTGATAACAAACATATCAGAATTAAATGCTATGCAGGGTATAATTGAAAATCCTTTATACTTTGCGGTGTTTATGGAATCTACATATAACTTAGGTTTAGTTGGTGTATTTCTTTATCATTTCTTTATTCTTTTAGTTGGAAGTGTGATGATTAGAACAATCACAATAATTAAAAATAAAATTTTTTTTCAGTTATTTTTAACTAATTATTATTTTTATATCATTTATTTATATATTTTAATTAGAGGGCCTGGAATACATTTTGCTAGTTATTTTTTAATATGTTTTATGGGAATGTGTTATTTTTTATATAAATCAAAAAAAACTACAACTAAAGTTAATGGTTTTATAAATTAATATACTAAATAAAATTTATTATTTATGAAAAAAATATTATTATTATATGAAATATATATTAGGTTCAAAATTAAGAGATCATAAAATTTTATCTGAAATACTTCAAAATAGATTTACAAACTTTGATAACTCTGTTGTGAAATGGAAATTTAATGACAAAAATATTGATTGTGATGAATTAGAAAAAAAATTAATTAATATACATAATAATAAAATTCAATTTCCAAAAACCAATAATGAGATAACTTATGATGACTGGATTGATATTTTTGATGAAGGTTTATTAAAATTAAAATTAACTAATAAAAAACCAATTTTATTTTTTTCAGGTGGAAAAGATTCAACTTTTATTGCTTCTAGAATGCAGAAAAATAATATTAATGGTTTATTTTATTCATTTGTAAAAGACAATAATGAGAAAAAAATTATTTTAGATTTAGCAGACAAATTGAATATAAAGATTTTTTTTGCTAACCATAATTTAAAACATTTGAATTTTGAAGAAGTTTTTAAAAAAATTAAAGAACCAGTTCTTGATCCGGCTGGATTATCAGTACTTTTATTGTTAGATATTAATTTGGAAAATAAAATTAATTTTGCAGACTCAATATTTATTGATGGTATGGGAAATGATGCTTATATGGGGCATCTACCTGGAAAAAGAGAATTACAAAAAATGTCTTTCCAAAAACTATTTTCAAAATTAAATCTTCACAAACTATTATCACTAAGTACTATGAATAAATTAGGTAAATATGGAGACTTATTCAGGCCTGATTACATGGCACATTTTCCTGGTTCAAATATAAAGTTAGATAATTATTATGATCAAGTAAGCTTTTATCAAAAATACACCAATTATAATAACGTTGTTCTTCAACGAGCGTTACAAAGGGGAATTCATTACGACTTTGGTTGTGCCATTAATAAATCAATTTTATATACAGATGCATGTGATGAAAATTCAAATGTTTTTTTTCCATTTCTTGATGAAAATTTAATCGATCATTATGAAAGAAGAGAATTTATGGATTATGATTATACAAAGTTAATAAATAAGCTATCTATAAGGAAATATCTTGATGAAGAACTAAATTTTAAGAAAATCTCCCCAACAAAAGGAATTTTTAAACCTACGTTTCTACAAATCAAATTTGATACAAAACAGGTAGAATTATCTAAAAAAATTAAAATTGAAATTGACAATTTAAATCAATTTCAACAATCTGACTTCTTTTTGTGGTCAAAATATTTGATTAATAACGAAATTAATTATGATATTAATTAATATGTTGTTGAAAAAAATTAATAAAAATACATTTTAAATTTAATATGTTTTGGCCTTGGCAAATAGTTACAAACTTTTTATCATTAAACTTTACTCATAAATTAGAATTTGATTGTGATCATAAAAAAATTTTAGATGAGTATTATACAATGATTAAAAACAAAGATTTACAAACCCATCCAGGTACTGATCACAAAGGAGGTTGGGATGTCGTTTCCCTTTACTCGGAAGATGGAGACTCAAGATCTGTTTTTAAAAAATTTGACACAGATACTATTCCAACAGATATCATTAACTTTTTTCCATATACAAATAGTTTAATACAAAACATTGTAAGTAAATATGAATTTAGACCTAGGAGAATTAGATTTTCCATTTTAAGAAAGAATAAAAAAATTACTTGGCATAAAGATTGGGATGAATCCATAGAATATGGAAATTGTAGGTTACATCTTCCTCTTATAATAAATAATAATTGTTGGGGTAAGTTATCTCACCAATTCTATAATTGGCTACCTGGAGAGCTTTGGTATGGGGACTATACTTTTCCTCATCAAGTAATCAATAATGGAAATACTGACAGAGTACATTTAGTTTTAGATTTCAAAAATGCACAAAATTTATTTAAGAATGATTTAGTTTTTATAGAAGATGAACAAAAAAGAAAAAGATATAAAAAAATAGTTATTTTTTTATACAATTTTTTCTATTATTATCCAAAAAGAATGATAAAAAAATTATATTTCTCTTAAATAATTTTAACTACTAAACATTAACCTTAAATTTTTTTAACCACATTTCAAAAGTAATAATTGTAAATAATAATTCCAACTCTGTACTTGATGACTTATCAACATTATTCCAAATTCTTATAATATTTTTAAAATCATACAGATTATTTGTTTTAATTTGAGGAATAATCTCCTTCTCAATCGGTTCTCTGAAATGATTATTTTTTAAAATCTTTTTTAAAGGAAAAGAAAATCCACTTTTTGATCGGTAAGAAAATGATTTACCAAAGTATTTTGTTGATATTTGCTTTAAATATTTTTTTGTTTTTTTACTAATATTTGAAAAATATGAATAATCAAAATTTGAATTTGCTAAATGAGAGAGAGAGTATTCAACCAAATCATTATCCAAAAAAGGGACTCTATTTTCTATTGAGTGTGCCATAGTCATTTTATCTTGCTTAATAAATAAATCATGCATGTAGGTTTTCATCTCATAAATAAGACTTTTTTGTTTATTGGGTAGGTGAATTTTATTGATCATTTTTCTTCTAGAATCTAAACCATTTGCTAAATCTATTTTGGGAATAAGATTAGAAATGTCTTTAAAAGAATGAGCAGATGATAATAAAATAATAATATCATTCAAATTTAAACTAAATATCTTATTAAATTCAAATATCTTAAATCTTTTACTTACAATACTTGAAGGAATTATTTTTTTTTGCAGCATCTTATTTAAAATATTAAAAAAATTTAGTCTAGTAAATCTTGGGTATCCACCATGAATTTCATCGGCTCCTTCTCCAGATAACAATACCTTTACTCTAGGCTTAGCTAGTTTTGCTAAATTAAAAAGACCTACTGAATTAATTTGGCTAAGCGGTGCATCAAAAGACCAAATAGAATTGGATAGATCTTTATAAAAATTTTTATAATTAAATTCTGAAGAATAGTTCATCAAGTCAAGATCCTTGATAACTTTTTTTATGTAAATTTCTTCAGAGAGATCTTTTTCTTCAAATAAGATAGAAAATGTTTCAAGTTTTTTTGTAAATTTTTTTGCGAATAATGTTATTAATGAAGAGTCTATGCCTCCAGATAGCTGGCATCCAAGATTAACATCAGACATTAATTGACTTTTAACAGATAGTTTAAGTTTTTCTTCTAATACCTCTAGTTTGTTAGCTCTAGTATCAATTTTTTGACTAAAATTTTGGAAATCAAAATAAGTCTTTTTTATTATGTGATTATTTTCAAATACTATGAATTCACCCGGTGGCAATAAATTTACTTCACTAACAAGGGTATTAGGTGGGGCTAGATATTTAAAAATAAAATATTCTGATATGTGTTCTTTATTTAGTTTAAACTTGAAATTTTTAATAGCTAAGAATGACTTTATCTCAGATGAAAACGAAAAAAAATTTTCATTAAATATGTAATAAAGAGGTTTAATTCCAAATCTATCTCTTGCTAAAAAAATCTGATTTTTTCTTAGATCTAAAATGCAAATTGCAAACATGCCATTAAGCTTTTTTAACGTATATTCCAATCCATATTTTTCATATAAGATTAAAATAATTTCAGTATCAGTCTTACTTTTAAAATTATAATTTGAATCAATTAATTCATTTTTTAATTGAAAGGCATTATATATTTCACCATTAAATGTAATATAAATTGTCTTATCTTTATTAGACATGGGTTGATGACCATTTTTTGTAACATCAATAACGCTTAATCTATTAAAACCTATTCCCCCATTTAATTTAGAAATATCAGCTTGTATATTTAAATTTTTTAAATCATTTTCACTATATGATATAGAGACTTTTTCATTTGAAGAAAATAGAGTTAAGCCACTATCATCAGGTCCTCGATGCTCCTGTAGCTGCATCATTTTTTTAATCATAAGTGGATCTATTGGGTCCAGATTTTTATTAATATATCCTACGAATCCACACATTAAGTTATTATTTAATTTTATTTATTATAACATAGCTTAGTTGTTGTTATATACTTAATCAAAGATAATAATTTTAATGAAAAAACTTATTAAAAAACTAAAAATTGATCCTTATGAAATTGCTGAAGGGCTAGTTGTAGAACTTTGGAATTTATATGAACAATTAATCTTTACAATCAATAAGCTCTTAGGAAAATATCATTTTTTAAAAAAAAACGCTATTTTAGAAAATAGACATATTGGCGAAAGAATTTTCTTGCTAGGTAATGCACCATCGTTAAATGATTTTGATTTAACTAAACTAAAAAATGAAATAGTTATCATGGTAAATAGATCATTTACACACAAAGATTATGAAATTATTAAGCCACAATATCATATTTTTGTAGACCCAAAACTTGCCAATGGAATATGGCCAATAGAATATATTGAAACTGTACTGAAAAAAAATCCTAAAGTTAACTTGATACTTAATGCCAATTGGTTTTATTTAGAAAAATTTGCACCCTATAAAAATAAAGAAAATATTTTTTGGGTCAAAAATAAAATGGTTTCTTTATTATTTAATAATTTTAATTATGATCTAACAACATATTACGCATGTAGTGGTTTAGGCGTTGTTAGTCACGGTTTTACATTAGCTGCATACACGAAAGCAAAAAAAGTATACCTAATTGGAGTAGAGGCTAATGGTGTAGTTAAATTAATGGCAGGTCAAGATAGTCATTTTTCTGGAAAGGATTCAGATTACGCGAATCATAAATCTTTAGATTGGGCTAGAGATCTTAAACATATGTCTCGTGGAATTATGACGCTTAATAAGGTATGCAATCAATATAGCAAAAATAAAACAGAAATTATTAATCTTAATAAAAAAAAAAGCATTACTCTAGACATGTTTCCCAATGAAGATTGGAACAATATATTTAAAAATGACGTTTAATTTTATTATTCCTATTTATTAATGATTTATAAACATTTACTGTTTTTTCTATACTTTTTTCCCATGTAAATAATGAGGATTGTTTTATGCCCTTATCAATCATTTCTTCTCTAATCTTTTTATCATCCATAATTAAATTTATAGCTTTTGTCATTCCTTTTGCATCATTTGGATTGAATAAAAAACCAGCTTCATCTACTACTTCTGGAATAGAGCCAGCATTTGAAGCAACAACTGGAAGGCCGCTGGCCATAGCTTCTAATGGAGGTAAGCCAAAACCTTCGTACCAAGAAGGAAATAATAAACAGTCGACTGAATTGTATAGTTCTGAAACTTCATTTAGCTCTAACCAACTAAACTCTATTACATATTTATCAAGAGAATAATTTTTTTTGAGCTTATCCCAATCCTTATCTTTTTGACCAAGTCTTACGATGTAAATATTACTTTTTTTCGTTCTTAATTCTTGCAATACTTTGAGAGCAGTTTCATGATTTTTATACGCAATTCCAGTAATAAGTATTAAGAAACTATCCTTTGGGAATTTAAATTTTTCTTTACGAAGTATTTCTTTTTGATCTTTTGGTAAAGGTTTAAATGACTTTCCAGATCCAAGATAAATAACACTAATATTTTCTTTCTTAAGTCCACAATGTTCAATTAAATCTTTTTTGGTACTTTGACTATCTGCTATTATATGGGCAGCATTTTTTAAACATCTTAGGGAATATTCAAATAATCTTGGTTTATGAGGGTAGTAAAAATTGGGTATAAGACCTTTCCAAGTCAACAAAGGAATTAGATCGTGCACTGTTACTATTGTATTCTTAATGTTCAATGGATATCTAATCAAATGTGAATATCCGTGATCAACAACATGATTAATGTCATATATTTGATGAATTTTTTTAATCTGGTAAGGGTATTCTATAAATCTAGCAAATCGCATTTTTAGTTTATCGGGTAAAAATTTACTAATCAATGTAGTTGGTTTAAATGATGATAAATCAAAAATAGAACTATAATCTTTTTTTATATAATAATCTAAATAGTCTGCATACACTTCCATACTAATTCTTTGATCTTCTTTAAAAGTACGGTATAGATTTATTTTTATCTTCATTATAATTTATCATATTATACAATTGTGATAAGTTAGAATAAAACTTATAAATAGATATAAAACTTCTTAAAGTATAATGATTGAAACTCTTAGATTACCTTCTTATTTAAAACCAGTCTATGAAACAGACTTAATTAGAGTTGGGCAAAAAAAAGATGGAGGTTATTTAATACCAAAAAAAAGCCTTGAATTTACCAAGATACTATTTTCTTTTGGACTGGAAGCTGATTGGTCTTTTGAAGAAGATTTTTTTAAGAGAGCTAAATCTACGATTTATTGCTACGACCATACAGTAAATTTTAAATTTTTTGTAAAATTGTTTTTAGGTAATCCTAAAACTGTATTAAAATTTTTTCAATACAAAAAATTTTTTGACAAAAAAAGCAAGTTTCACGTAAGAAAAATGATTTGTCCAACTAGTGACTTCGCTCCAAATTTAACAAAGAACTCTCTAGCTGATTTAAATTCTATAATGAAACCTAATACCAGTAAGGAATTTTTTTTAAAGATAGACATAGAAGGAGGTGAATATAGAATTTTAGATCAAATTAAAAATTTTGCACCTTCTTTGAATACTCTTATTATTGAATTTCATGATTGTGACCTACATTTTGAAAAAATAAAAAATTTTATTAATAATTTTAGATTACAATTAGTACATATTCATGCCAATAATTTTTCATTAATAAACTCAGATAACTGTCCTAGAGCTGTTGAATTAACTTTTTGCACAAAAGAATTTACTAAAAACTCTATAAATGAAAATAAAAAATTTCCTACTTTATTAGATATGCCCAACAATCAACTTTATCCAGATTTACCAATTATGTTTTATAATGATTAAATGAAAAAAATTCTTATAACAGGAGCTAATGGATATATTGGAAGTTGTCTATTTCATTTTTTAAAAAATAGATTTAAAATTTATGGGATTGATAAAAATAAATCTCTAAATAAAAAAGTTTTGCAATGTAATATTCTTAATAATAAAAAATTAGATTTAATTATAAAAAAAATAAAACCTGATTTAATCATTCATCTTGCTGCCCAATCCCTAGTTGATGAAACAATCAATAAAAAAAAATATTATGATAATAATATCTTAGCTACTAACAGCTTGTTGTCTGTTATGAGAATTAACAATATTAGAAATATAATTTTTTCAAGTACTGCCGCTGTGTATAAGCAAAGTACTAAACCATTAAACGAAAAATCAACTATTAATGCTTTAAGTACTTATGCAAAAACAAAATTAACTTGTGAAAAAAATATTCAAAGACAAAAAAATATAAAATCTGTAATCTTGAGATTTTTTAATGTTTGTTCAGCATTAAATAAGCCTGTTATCGGTGAGTTCCACAATCCAGAAACACATTTAGTTCCAACAGTTGTTTATAAGGCAATTTATAACAAAAAAATCTATATATATGGAAACGACTTTTCTACTCCTGATGGCACTTGTATTAGAGATTATATACATATTAATGATATTTGTTCTGCTATTGAAAAATCAACAAACTATTTATTGAGTAATAAAAAATCAGTTATATTTAATATTGGTAGTCATAAAGGTTTATCAAATAACGAGATAGTAAATTATATTAAAAAAACTATTAAGAATAAAATTGATTTATCATACGTTAAGAGACGAAAAGGTGATGTATCTAGATTAATATGTGATTCTAATCAAATTTATAAAACTCTAAACTGGAGAGCAAAAAATTCCCACTTAAAAAAAATTATTACAAATGAAATTCTTTGGATCAAAAAATTTAAAAAAAAAGGTTTGAATCGTACTTTTAAAAATTATTTAAAATAAAATTTTTAAGATAATTACTATTAATTAAAAGTAATTATAGTACCTAAAAGAATTAGACCCCAATAAGCAGATAATCCTAAAAAAATACCAGTCTTAAGTTTATTCTTTTTTATTTGAGTGGGTAAGTTTTTTATTACATCTGTCATCTATTATTTTAAATAACACCACCCAATTATTTGTCAAATAATAACTTAAGTAATAATAAAATAGTTTAAAGCTAAAACTTGCTGTAGATTTAATAGATCGTAGCTCCGAAAACTTTGACATCATCTCCTTCGACGCCAAGAACTAATCTTCCAAGGAACTCACCTTCGATCTCTTTACTTCTTTGCTTGAACAGTACAGTTATGTTTTGACCTCTTTTTAAGCAACCAAATGCTTCGTAGTCCTCTTTTAAACTCGTCAAAAGTTTGTTGTTAGCCCACTGTTTTCCAAGCTCTACTTCATTAGCCCCAAATAGCATTTGAGTTCCAAAATCCTTAGTAAACCCACCATAATCTTTCATATTTGATGTTTTAACGAGATTATCCCAAATAGGATTAGCAATTGCTATAATCTCATCATCAGATTTCTCTAAAAGATTCATAATTTAAGTTTAACTGTTTTAAGAAGCTTTTCTTTTCTCGTTCTCGTCAACTATGTGGTAAACCGGCACTTTCTCAAGAGAGAATTTCCCAGTTTTAGGATCTCGTCTAGAAACTGTTAGACAATGCCAATTATCATCATCAAGTTTCATGTGGTCACCTCTATAATAATAACCAGGCCAACGTGTTTCTTCTCTAAACATTGTGTGTTCAGTTACACATTGGGAAGTTAAAGCTCTGTGTTTTAATTCCCAAGCTCTCATAAGTTGGTGTAAATCTTCAGCGCCTACTTTTTCTAAATCTTCCTCTAACCAAGCAAGTAATTCTAAGCCTCTCTTAAGCATATTACCATTAGTCATGTAGTTAGTTGCAATTCCCCCAACATACTCATCCATAATTCTTTGTAGACGTTGAAGACCTTGAATAGGTGAAATGTAGCTTGGTGAAACTGTTCCACCTGTAATTTCATTTTGAGCAACTTTGTATGTCTCTAGAGGTTTAAAGATAGCTGCTTTAAAATCATCACATTGTTTGTCAGTAACCTTAATACCTTCAGCTTTTTTATCTTGAATATATTTAACAGCAGCTTTTGCAGCTAAACGACCTTCGGTAAACGATCCAGAAGAAAACTTATGGGCACTTCCACCTACAGTATCACCTGCACCAAACAATCCATCAATTGTAAGCATTCTATTGTAACCCCAGAAATATTCTGGTGGAGACAAATCTTCTGGTCCACTTACCCAAGCTCCAGAACATGTAGCATGAGAACCCATTACGT
>Ga0209667_1000714_pt1 | contig 26915 bp, 22 predicted proteins | sample SaaInlV_165m_DNA_2_FD_184682 | JGI IMG/M metagenome (GOLD analysis project Ga0209667, IMG submission 184682) | Marine microbial communities from expanding oxygen minimum zones in the Saanich Inlet - Saanich Inlet SI037_S3LV_125m_DNA (SPAdes)... | ecosystem: Environmental > Aquatic > Marine >... | reverse complement strand
AGGAGTATGTGAATCACTCCCGATGATCAACTGACCGGGGAGCGCATAGTCCTGGATAATCTTGGAGTGACAAATCGCCTCCGACCCTCCGAGCCCGGTTTCCCCGTGCAAGGTGATGTCATAGGCGTGAGCAAACTCCTCCTGCTTGATTTTCAACTGCTCAGCAGTTTGAAGCAGTCCCATCTTCCGTCGTTCCGGAGTGATGGCCTGCTCGAGGAAGGTCAGATGATCGCGGAAGAAGATGACTGAATCGGGATCAGTCAGCGGTTCTCCCTTTCCCACCTTCTGCTCAAAGAAGGAGGCTGCCATCGGAGTCACGTATTCATGACTGAAACGGATGTCGGTCTGGAAGAATCCAGCGTCACCGATTTCGGCACTATCACACCCGACCTGTCCGGTTGCAGAATCGATGATACGGCTGCGGGCAAAAATCTTCTGCGTGATGGTCTGTGGCCCGGTCGCTGCGATGGGACCGGACAGATCTACCTTCCCCTGTAATCGTGCTAGATTGAACTCGAACAGTCCTCCCCAGTCGATGATCTGGCAGGTGACGGGGTCCTTCCCCTTCTTGAACTCGTCGAGGGGGACCGACTCTCCGGCGACCAATCGCTCGAGAACCGAGAAATCGGTACAGGTCAGCAATCCCAGATTGTGGCAGTTTTGCTGATAAATCCGTTCGATATTCTCGGCGAAGATCAGATGGATTCCAGCACACAGTTCCGCGTAAGGGGACGCCTCACGACTGGACCCCTTGCCCCTTCGCTTACCACTGACGGCGGCAGCAAATCCGCCCTCCTTGATGGAACTCCTGGTGATCGGGAACTCCCCCCCGGCGGAGTATCCAACATAGGGGAACTCACCGAGGGTTTCGTCGTGATAGTAGCAAACGTAGGCAGGGGTGATCTCGTCGGTGGAGATGTTATCGCGATAGGTCAGTCCGTGATCGAGAGGAAGGTCGGTCCCAGACAGTTGCTGGACCATCGCTTCGGCATCATCGACCAGATGGAGAACTCGTCCCTCTAGACGAACCTCCTGAGATCTCCTGGAAACCTCTCGCTGCTGCAACTTACCTATCAAGTCGGACATCTGGTTCTCCAGGAATCTACTGCGGGAAACTGTCGTCTAGACACCGGATTGCATTATTCACCCAACTGGACCGAGGTTCAACTCTTCGCGTCTTGAACCGCACGGAATCGTGGAAGCAATTGCCCCTGGATCACCTTGCGACGGGTCGAGTGCTCGCAGAATGCGCTCTTCATCGAATTGACGGCGATCCGTTCCAGATCGCCGAGTCCGAGTCCGAACAAGTCCACGGCGAGTTGCCATTCCTTCGACAGGGTGGTGGCCGACATCAACGTGTTATCGACATTGAGACCGACACGATACCCTTCCCTCAGATATCTGGGAAACGGGTGATCGACGAGGGATGAAACCGCTCCGGTGTGGAGATTGGAGGAGAGACACATCTCGAGTGGGATCCTGTGATCGAGGATGTACTCCCCTAGAGTGCCGCGATGATCTCCTGGAACAGTATCGTCCTCCACCAGTCGCGTGGCGTGACCGATCCGATGAGCACCGCAGTGCTGGATCGCTTGCCAGATGGAGGAGAGGCCAAACGCCTCTCCCGCATGAATGGTGATGTTGAAATTGCTCCGGCGGAGGAAATGAAACGCTTCATTATGATCTGCGGGAGGGTGCCCCGACTCGTCGCCAGCCAGATCAAATCCGACCACTCCACGATCTCTGAACTGAACCGCCACCTCCGCCGAGCGCAGCGAAATCTGCGGGTCCATGTGCCTCAGGGAGCAGACGATGATCCTGACATCGATGCCGGTGCTTTGACACCCGACAGCGATCCCGTCCAGTACTGCCTCGAGGACCGCTGCAGAATCGAGCCCCTTCTCGACATGAAGAACCGGTGCGAACCGAACCTCGCCGTAGATCACACCATCTGCTGCGAGGCCTTCGACATGCTCTCTGGCGACTCTGTGGAGCGCCTCTTCATCTTGCATCACTGAAGTAGTGACCGAAAATCCTTCCAGATACTTCGGTAAACTTCCCTGATCCGCACCTCTGAAAAACCATGACCCCAGCTGGTCAGGGTCATTCGACGGAAGTTCAATCCCTCTCTCGTCGGCGAGTTCGATGATGGTCGAGGGACGGAGGCCTCCATCGAGATGGTCGTGTAGTTGCACTTTTGGGAGTTCAGAGATCCACTTCTGCGTCATTTCTTTATTCTCCATCAATCCTCATTTTCAGTACGGCTTCCGGCCCCGCCTCGCTGCTTGCCGATCCCGGGGAAAGCCGCTTCCGGATTTTGGCCAAAACGATTCGCTTCGATCTTCAACAGACTCCGAGTGGTTTCATCGAGATCGAACTTCTCTTCCGCACCAAGAGTTTCCCAGATTCTGCGCTTGACCGACAGCGGAGCTGAAAATTCAGGAGTCCTGAGTGCTGAAATAATCGAATTGCGACGGACATCGGGTAAACGCTGGCCGTACCATCTCTGTTCCAGACGATCCGCCAGTTGTTCTCCCCTGATCGCCTCCTGAGCGGTCCCTCCACCACCACCAGCGACCAGCGATTTACCGCGAATCCCGATCAACAGCCCTTTTCGCTCTCGTTCTCCATCCTCTTCGGTCAATGTGCCGAGTACCAGGGTCTCGATCTGCGACTCCAGAGCTGCAACGGATGGCTGGGAGGTGCCTCCGGCGAGGTCCCGATGTCGACCTAGCAATTGAATCGCCATCGGGTCCTCCCCCTGGAGCCATGCTGTCACTACCGAATCGGCGAGGATTTCCAGCATCCGGGGCAGCAATTCATCGGGAATCCCCTGCCCCTGGGTGAGACAGACCAAAGCTCGCTCGTAGGAGGGCAAGATACCAGGTTGTGGCAAACTGGTGATCAGCGATCCCTGATCATCGAGTAGAGGACGTCCATAGCGAACCAACTTCTGCAGCCCGATGCGAACATTGGTCGACACCAGGACAGCCTCGATGTTCGAGTCATCGAGTGATTCCGAAAGTCCACCAGGACGGGAACGAAGCACTCCCTGTGCTGCCCAATAAATGGCATGAGCCCCTGGAGTTCGCCAATCGACCGGGCCCAGATACCAGGAGAGTCTCTCCATCAGTTCTGGTGACATGTTCAACTCGCCTTCCAGCAGGCGTCGCCTCAACATGTCCGCCACTTCTTGCCGATATTCTGCGGGAAGGAGGGGAATCGCAATCTCGACTCCTTCTCGCAAGACGGGCTCGGGATCATCGAGCGCCCTCTCGATGGCAACGACCAGGCGAGCATCTTGTAGCCACGGTAGAGTCGAGGGAGAGGCCTCCGTTGCTGCTATAGCGACCCTCTGTAAAACTTCCTGGTATGGCTGGGACTCACTCGCGGAAGGATCACCGAGGATTCCACGCCAACGCTGACACAATCGCCGCTGGTAATACCCTGCGGACTCGTCCTGGAACTCACCGATCTTGAACCAGAACAGGTAAGAGAGCTGGCCGTGAATCTCGTGGCTGAAAGGATTCGCCCTCAATCCCGGCCCCCTGAGCAGGTCGACCGACTCCAGCACCCAGGACCAGCGTTGCTGTGGATCCCTGCTGTCGAGGGCAAGTTCAAAGGCCAGCAACCACGACTGGAAATTCCAGACCCTGGGAAAGTACGGTTGTAGTTTGGTGATCCAGGTCGCCAGTTCCATCGATTCGTGGAGCCGACCCTGCTCTCTGCGTTCCAGTGCTCGAAGCCACAACGCATCGATGGCCCACCCTCGAAAAGCACCCAGTGTTTGCTGCATCAACAAGACATCGGCGGGAACACCGGTAGCTCGTGAGATGGGCAACGAGATTCCATCCTCTTCGAGCCCACGATCGAGCGGTACCGTGATCGCAGCTGCAACAGCGAGCAGCAGTAGAAACAACAGCAGGGGAATCGCCTCGGATCGGTGGATCATCGGTCCACTCCCAGCCCGTGCTCCTTGCGGGAATTCATCCAACTTCCCAGTAGCAGAGCGACACCGACCCAGATCAGACCAATCGTGGTGAACCCGGAGTAGACCTCCGACACCGTGACATTTTCTCCTGCAGCGACGCGGGAGCCGGTCACATGTCGACTCCAATCTCCGAGGAGACTGACGACCCACTCCCCTCCACTGGCCAGCAGATCGATGAGGATCCGGGAAGGTTCCTGATCCCGAGGATCGGGATGGCCCCCTCCATGGCTTTCATCAAAGGCACCGGTAAATCCTCCTCCGGCCGCGGCGATGAAGAAGCACAGCATCAGCAGAGTGGCCACCGGCAAACCGAGGAAGGTCGACACCAACAACCCCAGTGCAGCGACGAACCCGCAGCGGATCCACAGCAACAACTGGGAGCGTAACAGCGAGGAGAGCAAGGAACCCTCTCGAACCCTCAGTTGCAAAGCGTCCGATCCGCTCCAGTTCAACGAGGAGATGCGAATCCCATCTGAAACGGCTCCCAGAAACTCCATCGTGACGACGACATCTGTCTCGCCGACGAAATCATCCGGAATGTCTATTTGACTCCTGACCGAGTTTCTGAGTACCACATCTCTGGATTCCCCCGCCAGTTGAAGGCGAATCCGGGCCCTCTCCGATCGGTGAAGACGACCGAGAGACGGCCTGAACTCGAGCACTGCACCTTCGCTCAATCCAGCGGGATACTGGAAGTGGTACTCCATCGGAACTCCCTGAACCAAAGAGCGCGACCAACGATCGAGACGCGATCGAGCAATGCGATACGCCTTGTCTCTTTCGAGCACTCCCCATCCTGCTGGATCTTCCAGCATCTGGAGTGCTATGTAACTCTCCACATCCTCAGGGGTAACCTCGATGCTATCGGGGGACACCAGTGCCACCGCGGGTTCACCGAACAGATCGGTAGAACTCTCCACCACCTGTCCACAGAGGATCCAGAGCATTGCAGTGGCGGGTACCAGCAGTGCCAGGATGGCCCACAAACTACCCAACCATTTTCCCGGCAAGAGCGCGCTCTTGCCGTAACGGTGGACCACCAGAACACGCATTCTGCCGGTCACGATCTCGTCTGACAGACTTCCGCTGGTGATCCACATCGAGAGGAGCAGCAGTACAGAGGAGATCCAAACCTGGCCGTAGTCGAGGAGAGTGTGCAATTGCGACGATTCCTCAGATGAGTCCTCGAGAATCGACGGTAACAGCGCCAGCCCGAGAAACAGAATGGCGCCGCAAACAGGCAATACGCCTCGGCGCCATATTTCTGCCAGCAAGGTGCGAGAGACCGCGACCACTGCTCCGCCCGGCAGTGGTGCACGGATCGCTAACTGGACCGCCAGAGCCATCATCGCCCATGCCAGAGTTGCCATCAGGAATGGCATCAGCGAGGGTCCTTCGACTGCCCCAGAAATGCCGGTAGTTTCCCACCGATTCCTGCTCCAGTGGTCTTCTCTCCACTTGCACGAGCCTCTTCCACCGTCTCCAGAAATTTATCCTCGAGACTTCTGGTCCCTGGGCCCATCGACACGACCTCGATCCCAGATTTCTCGATCTGGCGGCGCGCCTCGGCAAGGATTTCATCACCCGGATTGGAGGTGACCCACAGGGCTCGATCGTCACGAGCGAGAATCTCCTCGATCGACCCCGACGTCTGGACTTTTCCTCCATAGAGTATCGATACCCGATCGCAGACCTGTTCGACATCTGCCAGCAGATGACTGCTGATGAGAATTGTTTTTCCCCTCTGCCGTAGTTCTCCGATCCAGTCCTTCATCTCCCGGACTCCAAGTGGATCGAGTCCGTTGGTCGGCTCGTCGAGGATCAGGATCTCCGGATCATGGATCAGTGCCTGAGCGATTCCAATCCGCCGCTGCATCCCCTTGGAGTAATCCCCGATCTCTCTGTCCCCTGCACCTTGGAGACCGACCATCTCCAGCAGATCTCCAATCCGTCCCTTGCGTTGAGAATGGGGAACCTTGGCAAGGCTCGCCGAGAGATCCAGCATCTCCCAGCCAGTGAGAAAGGGATAGAAGACCGAATCCTCGGGAAGGTATCCGATTCGATTCTTGATCTCTGCGGTTCCTGGTGGCTTTCCCAGCACCGAGACCTCTCCTTTGCTGGGAAAGAGCAACCCGAGCAAGATCTGGATGGTGGTCGACTTGCCCGATCCGTTGGGGCCCAGCAGTCCAAAGACCTCCCCTGAATAGATGGTCAGGTCCACCTCACGAAGAGCCTCGACCCGAGGTCGCAGCCAAAAATCACGGAAGACCTTGCGCAGTCCTCGTACCCGGATCACTTCGACTTCTTGTCGAATTTCCGACTCCTCGATGGCGGTCATCGTCACTCCTCTTTCCCTGGGCTCCTGGTTTGAGAGTATACTCACAAGCCTGGATGTCCGAGAGTGTACTCCAAACATCCAACCGTCAAGATGCACTAGTGGAGAGGAGGCCCTCTGAATACCGTATCCGCCTGGTGGCGAATCTCCCTGGCGGCATTTCGAGAAGGGCTTCGGCCCTCCTTTCACGCAGCGATGCTGCTGGTAGGCATCGGATTGGTCGGAATCTCACCACTACTGAGTGCATTTGCCCTCGGCGATGAGGATTTGCTGCTGGTCGACATCTCTCTCAGCACGATGCTTGCCTGCGGCCTGTTCCTTGGTGCCTTCACCGCAGCGTCCAGTCTTGGAGACGAGATTCGTCGCAAAACAGTGATGGTCCTGCTCAGCAAACCGGTCACTCGAACCACGGTGCTACTCGGCAAATTCACGGGAATCGCGCTGGCACTCTCGATGGCGCAACTGTCATGGATGGCCACCCTCGCGCTGGCGATCCGTCATCGATCCATCCATTCCCAACTGGTCGAAGATCAGGCACCGGTTCTATGGGTCAGCATCGCTGCGGTCCTGATCTCGCTACTCCATGCGGCGTGGGCGCACCGTAGAGGAGCCAGTTTCCCAGCGATGTTGTCGCGCAATTGCATGGTGACACTGGTCGCCGCTGCCATCGGGATGTGGTGCTGGGGGCCAGACGGATCATTCCGCTGGCCGACCTCCGAGTTCGATCCAGATATCTTCTGGGCAATGCTACTGGTCCACGAGGGAGTGCTGGTCCTGGCTGCGGTGGCGTTGACCGCTTCCACTCGACTGCCGACGCCTGCGACCATCGCTCTGTCATTGGCGACCCTGTTCTCGAGTGTGGTGGTCGGTTCGCTCTTGAGGGGCTCTGGCTGGGCCCGCTGGGTTCCTGACCTGCAGCGCTTGTGGGTCTCTGACGGTTTGATTCGAGGAGGACACTTGGCAGGTTCGACGGTGGCCTGGGCGAGCCTTTGGGCGGGAGTGACTCTCTGTTCGGTACTATGCCTCGGAGTCGCCCTGTTCGCCCGCCGTGATGTCAGTTGACGATCATCAGAAGGGCCGTCGTCCCGAAAGTGTCTTGAAACGTGCACTGGTAAATTTCCAGCCCCCCCCCACCTGTCGCGCGGCTTGCCCCAGAATCTCGAGAACCCATACCGGTTTAGCTGCGGGTTTATTACGACGCTCAAACTCCACTGGAGCCCGGACAGTCGCGGTAGTGGCTTGCTCCTCGGGACCGTCGAATTGCACCACCACCTGCTCCTCGAGAATGGATGCGTGCCAAAGAAAGGACCGATCCCCCGGATCGCGCTCCTTCAAGAAGATTCTCACCAACGCTACCCGAAACGAACTCTTATCGAGCGAGTATTCAGATTCTTGAAAGTTCTCCGAGCAGTGGCGGATTACATCTCCTGCATATTGGGAATTGAAACCGTCTCTCATCTCCAAAATCGACTGAACCAGTTGCTCCTGCGGGCTGGAGGAGCCAGCAAAGAAGAGCACCGACACCAATAACAGGACGATTCCCAGCGCTACTCCCAGACGCGAGATGAGGAGCAGTAGACTATCCACCGATCTCATGCATTCGACGGCTTGCGTGGATTCCTTCATCGAGGGCATGCCCGACCGGCTTGAGCAGGATCGATTGTCGAAGAGCATGGCTGACCGCCTCGACCCCTCCTCCTCCTCGGATTACCGCCCTGAGATCAGCCTCGTCATCTCTCAGCAGGCACAGTAACAATTTGCCCTCAGCAGAGAGCCGAACGCGATTGCATGCGGAGCAAAAGGGATCGCTGACAGGACTGATGAAACCGACGGTCCCGATCCCGCCGGAGAACTGATAGTTGCGACTTTCATCGGACGGGTGGGTCGCGGGCACTGGGATCAAGGGACCGATACTATCGGTGATCCTCTCCATCGTTTCCTCTGAAGAAACCACCCGAGAGAGTGCTAACTTGGATTCATCTCCATCCCCCATTGGCATCAACTCGATAAATCTCACACCCCAGGGCCGAGTGAGAGTCTGTCGTGCAAGTTCCACAACATCGGTATCGTTGTCTCCCCGCACCACGACCGAATTGAGTTTGATGGGAGTCAGGCCCGCATCCTCAGCAGCTTCGATTCCGGTCATGATTTTTTGCACATCGGCAAATCTCATCACCTGGCGAATCCGTACTTCATCGAGGGTATCGATGTGGATATTGACTCGATCCAGACCCGCATCCTTCAAGTCTCTCGCCATCCTTGGCAGCAAGATTCCATTGGTCGTCATCCCGATCTCAGCATCCGGGCTCTCAGAGCGAATCCCGGCCACCACCTCGATCAGATCGCGCCTCAGTGTCGGCTCTCCCCCGGTGATCCTGAACTTACGAAATCCACAAGAGACTGCGGCTCTGGCCACCAGAGAGATCTCATCTGCAGTCAGCAGATCCTCATCTGGGACAAACCTGAGGCCTTCCAACGGCATGCAGTAAGAGCAGCGTAGATTGCAACGGTCCATTACCGAGATGCGAAGGTAATCAATGATTCTTCCGTGGCCATCACGCGGCATTCCAACTCCCTTGGATCGATGTGGGTATTCAGCATCACGACTCGAATCTACTCATCTAACCCTGGATCAATCGGATTCCTCGATCCGCCACTAATCCTTCAACTCTGCTGATCAAGCCAACTTTTGACCTGCTCGTGGAGAATACCCAACTTCTTTTGTAGCACCTCGAGTTCACGTCGGCTTGGTGTTCCTCTGCGATGGACGCCATTCTTCGAATTCTCCTTGAGCCACTCATGACGACTTTGGCGAGTGATTCCAAATTCTCTTCGCCAGTTGGTCACACTGGGAGTGCTCACTCCAAACCTGTCCGCAGTCCTCGCGACTCCCTCACTGATCGAGAACTCTGCGACCTCTTTTCTGAAGGTTGGGGAGAACTTTCGTCCCGTAGCGACTCGTTGGCTTTTCGGCAGTGGGGTTTTCGCAATCTTCACTGCCCTCCCCTCGATCGCCGCCACCTTCGTCTGCCGAGAAACTCCATAAAGTTTGCGCCAGTTGGTCACGCTTGGAGTCGAAACTGAATACTTTTCTGCAGCAGTGACGATCCCGTTTATCACCGAGAATTGGACCACCTTGCGGCGGAATGCGTCCGAGTACTGGGGTCGACTCGGAGAGACTTTTTTCTTGGCGACTTTCTTGGCAGCGGATCGAGACTGTTGTTTCTTCACTCGCCGCGGATTCGTCGCTTTGGAACTCTTCATGGATGGCCGTCCATTCTTCAATATGTGGTAGAGACACCGGCCGGCACCGTTATCGGACCAAGGAGCCCCAACCTCGTCAATATCCGCCATTTCATCGGCAATTTCCACCAGTTCCATATCGAGGAGATGAGCAAATACGGTCATTCTGTACTTCTACTCTGGACGAATTAGGTCACTTCTATATCATCTGACCTCCGGTGGTTCTTGTTGAGCAGAATTGCAAGAAGGGCAGATTTCCAGGTGTCGTCAGACCGTTTCTTCTCAGAATCGTCTCCTGTCGGGGATCTGGGAGCTGAAGGTGCAAGCCTTGAGCGCCAGTCTCGCCTACGAAATTTGGCCCTCGTGATCGAGGGAAAGAACCCCGAACTCCAGTACGATCTGAAGCACCTCGAGTGGCTGGTCAGGCAGGGTGTCGGAACCCAAGGATCTCTGCTTTCCGCTGCTGAAATTTCATCTCTTTCTCTCGACCTCGATCGAATTCAGCAGCAACTGACGACCTATCTTGCCAGAGATCTGGATCGGAACAGTTTTCACAACTGGGTCTGCACCCTGATCAAGATCTCAGTCACGCTGGTACTGGTGAAGGAACAGCCAGAGGGCCAGAAAATTGATTCAGCCCTGGGTTTGCTCGCCTTGCTCCTCGATGACGACTTTGCCTCTCCAGACAGTTCGAAGCGACTCTGTCGGCTACTGTTTGATCGGCTTCAATATCGACGCACGGTCCCCTGTCGTAGAGCGGTCTCCGAGATGCTGAGAGAACTGGGAGTGGCCCATCTGACCATGATGGCCAGAGAATCGGATGTTGTTCGCCCGCGCTGGGTCGATATCGCCCTGTTGCCCCGTCGGAAGAACTCCGGCGAAGCCCCTCAGCCGGGCAAGTCTGGCTGGTTCCAACCACTTTCGATCAGTACCGCCAGGCTTTGGAGCCAGATCGCGCCTGACGATCGCTGGGCCAGTCCCGAAAATGATCGAATTCCGGCTCTGATTTGCCGTGAACCATGGCTGGAACCTGAGTTGGATGGCTTGCAAATTTTTCTCGATCCAGGAGGATTGACGGAGGCTGTGGTCGAAACTGAAGGTCTCCAGTCGCTAGATATGAGAAAAGCGGTGGCCGGATTCAGGGCATTGCATCAATTGAATCGGTGTTACCTCGATGGAATTCCCGTACACTCCCGCAAGGAGGACTTATGAAGACCCAATCTCCAGACGAGCACGCCGGCAACGGCGATGATTTGTCAGACCTTCAGCAACAAATCGAACGCCTCGAATCGCAACTGATCGATGAGCGTGAGAAGCACAACAGTGAGATGAAAAGAGGGCTAGATGCCTTCCAGAAGTTACAACAAGGAAGTGCTGGCGAGAAAAAAGATCGACACCTGATCTCAATCGATGGTCATGAGTTATCGCCCCATCAGCGCGTGGCTATCTTTGTCGATGTTCAAAACATGTACTATGCCGCAAGGAATATCTTCCAGTCCAAGCTTGAGTTCTCCAAGTTGCTGCGTCACCTGTTAAGAGGACGAGTACTGGGCAGGGCGATGGCATATATTGTTGAACGCCCGGGAATGAACCAGGACAAGTTCATCGAAGTCCTGCGCCGTAACGGATATGAAGTAAGAAAGCGAATCGTTGGTGAGCGAAATGACTCCACCAATCGAGGTGACTGGAACATCGGAATCACACTCGATGTACTCTCTCTCTCCTCCAAGATTGACGTCGCGATTCTTGTCACTGGCGACGGGGATTTCGTACCCCTGGTCGACCGACTTGCAATGGATGGCGTGAGAGTCGAGGTCGCATCTTTCCGTGAAACGACATCCTCGGAACTGTTCCATGCCGCAGATCAGATGCACTTCCTCGATGAACGAGTTCTTCTCCACGGAACGCACTTCCAGCCTTCCGAAGAGGAGGAAGAGGAAGAAGAGGAACACGAGAAAGAGACGGTCCCTCCTCGGTCACGAAAGCCTCTACGTCGCGCTCGCGGCCCTGTGGAAGAGGACTTCGATGACGAGGACGACGAGGATTGACGGAGACGGCCTCCCCGATTCTCCCGGGGATGGCTCTCTGATCTCCAGTTACCAGTTCGAGTTACCATCCCGGCTGATCGCTCAAGAACCGGCAATTGAACGATCCGCCTCTCGCTGCCTCTTCTGCTCGCAAAATTCAGACGATGTAATCGAAGCTCCTTTTCACACCCTCGTCGACCGCATGGTCGGAGATGAGATCCTGGTGGTCAATGACACCCGGGTTCTGCCCGCACGGATCCGTTGCCACCGACAAAGTGGCGGAGCGATTGAAGCATTTCTGTTGAGACCTCTAGGGCAAGGCAGATGGCAATCATGGCTCTCCCCATCCCGGCGAATCCAAGCAGGCGAGATTCTCGAGACGAGTGGTCCTCCGCTGAAGGTAATCGAGCGGCGAGGTTCGGGCTGGATCGTGGAACTCGGCTCCGAGCAAGTGCTCGAGCAAATTGGAGAAGTCCCTCTTCCACCCTACATCGAGAGAGACGAGCAGGATCAGCGCCTGCGAAATCTTGACCCACAACGCTATCAGACCATCTTCGCCCGCCAGGCGGGTGCCGTTGCGGCTCCCACTGCAGGTCTCCATTTCGATGATCTACTCAGATCGAGACTGGAGGAGAAGGGTGTTCAGATCGTTCCTATCACTCTTCATGTTGGGCCCGGTACCTTCAAGCCGATCGAGGTCGATCAGATCCACCAGCACAGGGTCGATCCCGAGTGGTACTTCGTCAGCGAGGAGAGCCGTAGCGCACTGGCGATGGCAAGAGCTGATGGCCGCAAGATCATCGCAGTCGGTACCACCAGCCTCCGGGTTCTCGAGAGCATCGGTAAAATTGAAGAGGGCCCGGAACTTGAGGCAGAGACAACTCTGACCATCTTGCCAGGGCATCCGTTCGAACATGTCGACGGATTGATCACTAATTTCCATCTTCCTCGTTCATCATTGCTGGTACTGGTCTGCTCCTTCCTCGGGCACCGCCGCACCCTCTCCTACTACCAGCGAGCGATCGATCTCGGAATGCGTTTCTACTCCTATGGCGATTGCATGGCCATCTTGCCAGATGAGCACACTAGATGATCCAGTGCTGGGCATGCAGGGCTCCACTAGCAGCGGATCAAATCACCAGGGACGCAATCATACGAGGACGAACTCAGGATTCAGGCGGCCCCTATCGGATCTACAACTGTCCCTCTTGCCGCAAGCAGAATCGCATCGAGAAGTTGACCAATGGTGCGACATACTGCTCTCCGGCCAAGGAGATCTCTCTGGTCGACTGGCTCTTTGGTTGGATAGAACCGCTCGCCCCCGAAGACTTCCTCGAGATCCAGAAATGGCACCACCAGCACGGGGATGAGCGGCGGGCTCTATTCGAAGGTGACGGAGACCAGAGATACTCTCATTCCCTGTGGAGTCGCATCGGTCAGTGGATGAAGCGGATCAGGCCTCTCGACTCCGCTGGTTCTGATTCGCAAGACAAGGAAGTCCCGGATGCCACCGAGCAAGACCCGACAATGGGCGCACGTCACCAAGACACCTCGAGAGAGGCTCTACCCCATCCTTATCGTATCCTCGAACTTCCAGTGGACGCTACCGCAGAACAGATCCGCGTCCGATTCAAGCAACTGATACGAGCCAACCATCCCGACAAGTTACAGCACGCCGATCCTGCCCAGGTAGATGAGGCTAGCCGGAAACTCCAGCACTTGATCGAGGCCTTCGAAGAACTCAAAAAAAAGGGCGAGGTGTGAATTGACAAAACTGCTCAGGTAGCACCGGGCATCCAATCCAAGGCCTGGGTGATCATGGTCACCAGCAGGACCACCAGGACCCCCACCAGATTCAACACCACACCACAGCGGATCATCGTTCGGATCTGCACCTTGCCGGTCGAAAACACGATGGCATTGGGTGCGGTAGCCACCGGTAGCATGAAGGCACAAGAGACAGAGAGTACTGCTGGCAGCATCATGTGAATCGGTGCGATTCCTCCCTCAAGTGCTGCTTCCTTCAGAATCGGCATCAAAACGTGCATCGATGCGGTGTTGGAGGTGACCTCAGTGAGAAATGTGGTCGCCATCGAGATCGTCACCACAATTCCTGCGAATGGGAGATCGACCCACTGGGCCATCCACTTGCCGAAGTGACTGGAGAGTTCACTCTGTTGAAAAGCACCTCCGATGGCAAATCCTCCGCCGAACAGTAGCAGCATGCCCCACGGAACCTCCTTTGCCTGGTCCCAGTCCAGTAACGGTGCTCCCCCCCTCTTCCCGGGGATCAAGAACAGCGAAATGCCAGCCACCAGTGCCACGAAAGAATCGTTGAGATACTCGTGGGCAGATCCCTCAGCCATGCCCATCCAACCTCCCACCACGCCGCTCCAACCCGAAAAACCCGCTCCGCCTCGGGTCATCCAGAGCAGTGCTGTGCAGATGAAGACCACCAGCACCCTGGCTTCCGCCGATGACATCTTGCCGAGAGATCTTCTCTCTTCTAGAAGTGATTCCCTGCCACTTGTGGAAGTCCCGGGGGCCAGAGGAAGCAAGAATCTCGTCATCAAGAACCCGATGATCGGTATGAAGATGATCACCATTGGAAGTCCGAACTGAAGCCAGTGAAGGAAGTCGATGTTCACTGGCGGAATCAACTCCTCCGCATTCTTGGTAAAGATCAGGTTAGGAGGAGTTCCGATGAGCGTGCCGATTCCTCCGACGTTTGCGCCATATGCAGTGCAAAGGAGCAAGCAAGTCGTGAATGCTGCTCCCCCACTTTTCATTTCTTTTGCTGTTCTCCTGGCCACGGAGATGGCGATCGGCATCAGCATCAGTGTCGTCGATGTGTTGGAGATCCACATCGACAGCATCGCCGACGTGATCAGAAACCCGAACGCCAGACGCCGAGGGGATGTGCCGACCGAGGTCAAGGTCGCCAGCGCAATTCGCCGATGGAGCCCGGAACATTCGACCGCTTTCGCCAGAAAGAACCCTCCCAGCAACAACAAGATCAGATGATGTGAGTAAAACTTGGCCGCCACCGAAGCCTTACAAACTCCCATCAACGGCAGCAGAACTGCAGGGAGTAACGAGGCGGCAGGGATAGGGATCGCTTCGGTAACCCACCAGGTAACGGTCCAGACCGTCACCAGAAGTGTTCCACGGGCCGCTTCGGAGAACTCCGCTGGAGCCGCCAGGTAGGCCGCAATGGCCAGGACCGGCCCCAGCAGGATAACCCCGATCCGAACCCTCCGGTTCTCCCCTTCTGCACTGCTCTGGTGGCTCAAACGTCCCCCCCCTCAAAATGATCCTGTCGAGAATCAGGATGGCCATTGGATTCGATCCGGCTGAAAACCCGTCCGTTCCTCGTCATGGTGTCGCCGTGGTAACATCGACGACACTAAACCCCAAGGAAACTCTTCGCGAACTTTTCTGGAGCCTGACCATGAACTGGCCTGTGATCCCTTCTCGTCTCTTACAGAGATCGAATCTTCCGCGAAGTCATGGCGACTCTTCACGCGGACACTCAGGTCTCGTCGGGACTCGCAGTTTTCTCTCTCTCCCGTGGACAATTGTGGCGCTGCTGATTCTCACTGGCTGTTCAGCCACGTTGCTGCGGCCCCATGCGATCTCGGTCTCCGAGTTTTCTCGAGAAAAAGACGTGATCCACTTCATGGTCTCCATCGAAGACTCTACTCAGGAGCAGGACTTTTATCGCTGGTCTCAGGATCACATCCTGGAGAATAACTTCCAGTACGAGAATCCCGATCATGAGGGGGTCCCCCTCTACGAACTTCACTACCACTTCAGAAAAAGAGGTGATCGGTTTCGTAGCCAAGGCATCGCCTATCTGATGTGGAGAAGATCAGAGACATCCCCTCACCAGTTCGAACACAAGTTGACCTATATCGGTTCAGGAATGCCGTTGAGGAACAGGAGATCATGGTGAGTTGGATCGCTGACACTCTTCGTGCCAGGACCGGAATCAGGACGCTCCTGACATTACTGATCGCGGTACTTCTTCTCGGTCAGTGCGGCTGTGGGCTCCTCTACAAGCATCGCGTGGAGACTGCGGTCGGCACCCTCTGGACCAATGCAAATCTTCAACTCGCTCACCAATATCAAGAGGATCTCAGCTGGATGAAGGAAGGACTACAACAGGTTCTCCCCAACAATTCGGAAGGAATAGGTTCCACATCGATTCTTCTGGTCCAGAACGATGACGATCGAATCATTCACGAAGACCAGATCAGAACCGCAGGCTGGTATAACCACACCTTATCGCTGATTCGATTCACTCCGACTCCTCCGGCAGAAAAATTGCTCCTGCAAAACCAACCCGATCCGGATGAACACCGCACACTTCTCCACGAACTCGCTCATCACTTTACAGCTGACGACCATCGGATTCGGTCGACCTGGTGGATGGCCGAGGCTATCGCCTGTTCTCTCGAAATTTCATACCTCGATCCGCAGGGCCAGTTCCAGGTCCCGCCCCTTCACCCGATGCAATATCAGATTGCGAGAAGTGCCCTTTCTGATCTGGGCAGGGCAAATTTCACCCAACTGGCACGGCAGATCATCTCGGAGAACTGGCTTGGCTTTTACCGAGACGACGGCGACCTGGCCAAGCGGTACGCCATCTCCTGGGCCCTCTTCTGGACCCTCCAAGGTCAACAGCAAGGGACACTGGAACAACGCCTGGATGCTGTATTACAACTGGAAGACGGACAGATCATCGAGCAGATTCCGACGGTCATCCAAGCGATCACTCCTTCCCTTCAGAATCAACTGCAACAACACCTTGAACAGGACCATCACCGTCGCTGGGTCATCGATCAGGCGCTCAGCGGATACCGTATCCAAGGACGAAAATTGCTGGAAGCGATCGATCTGGAACTGGCGTCCGCCGATCCTGAATGCCAGGCATGGGCCTGGGCCCGTGCAACACGGATTCTCCTTCGCCCCCGATCCAGGCTAGACAGAGTCACTCGCAACGACTGGATCCAGCGAATCGAACAACAACTCATATCCGGCTCACTCGAAGTCAAGTTGGCGATCTGTACCGATTTCCCTGAGTATCGCTGGGCTTCCACCCTGTTGCCTCGACTCATCGATTTGCTGGAGAGTTCCGACGGCAACCTCAGGAGTGCGGCGGCCGCAGCGCTATCCCGTGCCAGTCAGCATCCCACCATCATCAATCCCCACTTCTGGAAATTCGCTCCGGAGTCAAAGCGAGCAGTGGAAGTTTCCGACTGGCGAAGTTGGCAGAAAGATCAGTGACCTCGCCCACTTCGTCAAACGCCATCTTGTCCTCCGTGTGAGTCTCTTGACACCATCCCCACGACCGTCGATGCTGGTCATGATGAGCAGAACTGGATGGTCGATAAACTTGCGGGGAGATGCATGATGCAGATCGAAGTCCTTCTCTTTGCCTCACTGAGAGATCTCGCTCAGTCCGATAGCATCGCTGTCGAATTGCCGGCAGATGCGTCGGTCAGTGACCTGGTCGAGGCGATCAGCGAGCAGTTCCCACCCCTTGCTGACCGTCTTCCGAACACTCGGGTAGCCGTCGATGATCGCTTCTGCTCCCCCGAAGATCGGATCTCCGCTGGCTCCGAGGTGGCCTTGATTCCTCCCGTCAGCGGCGGATAAAGATGCCCGATCCAGAGGATTGCCACCTGGCCCAACTGGTAAATGAGCCGATCCCGGTGGAGAAATACACCCGCTGGCTTGGCGAGCCCGGCTGTGGTGCGGTGCTACTCTTCTGCGGAAATGTCCGTGATACCAACCGAGGTCAGTCGGTGGTCCGCATCGATTACCACGCCCACGAATCGATGGCACGAAAACAACTCACTCGTATCACCGCATCGTTGGTCGAAGCCGGAGCTCACCGCGCTTTGGCCATCCACCGGCTCGGCACTCTGGAAGTTGGCGAGACCAGTATCTTGCTAGGAGTTTCACTGGCCCATCGAAGGGACGGTTTTGGACTCCTCGAACAGGGCATGGAGCGGGTCAAAGCAGACGTCCCCATCTGGAAGCATGAACAGTATCAGGATGGAACCGTGGCCTGGATCGAAGGGTCTTGACCTGTACTAGACCGGATAATCTCGTAACTGGGCTCCGGTATAAATCTGTCTCGGACGGTGAATACGATCATCGGGATCCTGTCGCATCTCGGTCCAGTGAGCGATCCAACCGGGCAACCTCCCCAGGGCAAACATCACGGTGAACATATCGTTCGGGATGCCGATGGCGCGGTACATGATGCCCGAGTAGAAATCGACATTGGGATACAGGTTCCTGTCGATGAAGTACGAATCGTTGAGTGCCACTTCTTCCAGTTTCCTGGCGATCTCAAGCAGCGGATCCTGAACACCGAGATGGTCCAGCAGCCGATCACACGCTTCCTTGATGATCTTGGCTCTGGGATCGTAGTTCTTGTACACACGATGCCCGAAGCCCATCAGTCGCACCGAAGAATTCTTGTCCTTGGCCAGTTTGACGAAGTGCGACACATCTCCACCATTCTCGTGAATGGTCGCCAGTTGCTCGAGAACCGCCTGATTTGCGCCGCCATGTCGAGATCCCCAGAGTGCCGTGATCCCCGCAGCAATACACGCATAGAGATTTGTCATGGCGCTCCCGGCCATCCGAACCGTGGCAGTGGAACAGTTCTGCTCATGATCTGCATGAAGGATCAGCAACAAGTTGAGAGCACGTTCCACTTCTGGATCCACATGGTAGGGCTCTGCCGGTACCCGGAACATCATGTGAAGAAAGTTACCGCAGTAGGAAAGCGAATTGTCCGGATAGACGAATGGCTGACCAATCGACTTCTTGAATGAGAAAGCAGCCAGCGTTCTGACCTTGGACAACAGCCGACAAACGGTCAGATCGATGTTGTCGTCTTGCTCGGGATCATCGTTTTCGGTGTAGAAGGTAGAAAGTCCCAGCACCATCGCAGAAAGGATCGCCATCGGATGCGCAGAGGATGGAAACCCCTCATAAAAGTGACGCATATCCTCATGGATCATCGAATGACGACGAAGGCTCTGGCGGAACCGCTCGTACTCCTCTGGATTGGGGAGTTCTCCGTGAATCAGCAGGTATGAAGTCTCGACAAAGTTCGAGTTCGCTGCCAGCTGTTCGATGGGGTATCCACGGTATCTGAGGATCCCCTCTTCTCCATCGATGAAGCAGATGGAACTTCGGGTCATCCCGGTATTCACGTAGCCGGGATCGAGAGTGATGTACCCACTCGTTTTCCGAAGGGCACTGATATCGATGCCTTTTTCTCCCTCGGACCCGGTGATCACCGGAAGTTCAATCTCTTGGCCATCGAGTTTGAGAATCGCTTTTTCGCTCGTCGTCTGCCCATCCATCGGGAGTTACATCCATCCATTCAACTGACCATCCATGCATCAGCTGAGACTTCATGAGTCTTCTGCCTCCGGGATCGAACCGATCCGGAGTTGCAACAGTCTGTCTATCCGAAGGACCCACGAGGCTTCGCGGTCCACACCTCAGGCGATACCTGAGGAGATCACACCGAGAGGCCCTGTGGGTCCGGAATGGATCATCGTTGTAAATTCAGCCCGGAGCAAGGGGTTCCAACCCGCTCCCTCAAGGTCGCTTCAGGAGTTCCGCGCTGCGGATCCCGGCTCGATGCTCCGATTCAGGTCATCCAGTTGCCAACCGGACAGCGAACGAGCGATGGGAACTCGTCGGCCCAACCCGAATGCCCGCGGTGAGACCCGCAAGATGGGAGCGGATTGGCGGCGCTTGTGCTCACTCGATTCGATCAGACCGATCACTCTGCGAACCATCTCGGCGTCGTGACCTTGCTGCTGAATCTGTCCCCCCGACTGACGTCCCTCGACCCACGCTTCGAGCACTTCATCGAGTTGCTGGTAGGGAGGAAGGGTGTCCTCATCTCGTTGATGGGGGGCCAGTTCAGCGGATGGAGCCTTGTCGATCGTCTCCTGCGGTACCCTTCCTCGGAAACGTTCCAGTTGGGCTATCGCATACACTTCGCGCTTTCTAACATCTCCCAGAGGGGCCAGCCCTCCACACATATCTCCATAGAGAGTGCAATATCCCACCGAAAGTTCCGACTTGTTTCCGGTCGCCAGCACCATCGCACCCTGGCGGTTGGCCACGGTCATCAACACCGTGCCGCGGATCCTCGCCTGCAAGTTCTCCTGCGCCACTCCCCACTCTCCCTCACCGAGCAATGGCTCCATGACCGAGCGCAGGGCCCGATAAGAGGAATTGACGGAAATCTCTTCCAACTGGATGCCGAGTTTTTGCGCCAGATCCTGCGAGTCCTCGAGACTTCCTCTGGAGGAGTACGGTCCGGGCATCGTGATTCCCATCACCTGATCTGCGCCCAACGCTTCGACCGCCAGCAATGCGGTGACCGCCGAATCGATTCCACCGGAGAGTCCCAGCACCGCCCGATCGATATGACACTTGTGGAAGTAGTCGCGGATGCCCAGCACCAACGCACTGGCGATCTCCTCCACCGGATCGAGATCGACCTCAACGGAAGGCTTCTGCCCGACCACACCGACCTGTTCCTCAAACGAGGAGAACTGCTCGAAGGATCGATCGGGGTGAGCCATCATACTGGAGCCGTCAAAGATCAGTTCTGTATTTCCGCCGACCAGGTTTGCCAGGACGATCGGAACTCCATAGCGAGCCGCCTGGTCTCGAAACAGTTCCCTGCGGACCCCGCTCTTTCCTCGACGGTAGGGGCTGGCAGAAGGGCACAGGATGATCTCTGCTCCGGCATCGATCAATTCTTGCCCTGGGTCGCGGCGGTAACTGATCTGCCCCGGTACATCACCGGTCCAGAGGTCCTCACAGATGGCGATGCCGACAGCATGACCAGCGATCGAATGGACCTGTACCGGGCCCCCCGGCTCGAAGGTACGAGACTCGTCAAAAACATCATAGGTGGGAAGCAAGACCTTGTCGGAATGCGCCACCACTGCACCATTCTCGATGATGGCTGTACTGTTATGAACCGGCCGGGCAGCACCCTCATCACTGCGGCGCAGCGTCCCCACGACCACCGGAGGTTGCCCCTTCAACCGCTTCGCCAGGGAGTCGGTGGCGCGTTCGACCGCAGCCACGAAATCTTCTCTGGTGACCAGATCGAGCGGCGGATAGCCACAGATCGCCAGTTCCGGAAAGAGCACCAACTGCGCCCCGTCCGCGGAGGCACTCTCCACGGCAGTGACGATCCGGTCGCAGTTGCCGACCAGATCTCCCACGGTAGTGTTGATCTGTCCGATGGCGATGCGCACGACCCGTTTATCCCATCATCCGAAAACCACCGTCGACGTAGATGACTTCCCCGGTGATTCCGCTGGCCAGCGGAGAGAGAAGGAAGGTCGCGGCATTTCCCACCTCTTCGGTGGTCACTCCTCGACCGAGTGCGGCTCTCTTCTCTACCTCATCGAAGATCTCGGAGAACCCACTGATTCCCCGGGCTGCAAGAGTCTGGATCGGTCCGGCGCTGATGGCGTTGACCCGGATGTCTCGTTCTCCGAGATCCATCGCCAGATATCTCATGCTCGCCTCGAGACTCGCCTTGGCCACTCCCATGACGTTGTATCCGCGCATCGCCCGCTGCGCCCCGAGATAACTGAGGGTGATCATCGAGGACCCCGGTCCCATCCGGCTGGCGGCCTCTCGAGCCAGTCGAGTGAAGGACCATGCACTGATATCATGAGCCTTCAGCCAACCTTCACGGCTGGTGTCGATGTAGGAGCCCTCCAGATCCTCCTTGTCGGCGAATCCAATCGAGTGAACGAGGAAGTCGAGCCCGCCCCACTTCTCATCGACAGCAGCGAAGAGGGACTCGATCTGGGAGTCATCGCTGACATCACAGGGCAGTAGCAGTTCCGCATCGACGGTCTCTACCAGGGGCCGCACGCGGCGCTCGAGCCGATCTCCCTGGTAGGTAAAACCGAGCCGAGCCCCACCCTGATGAAGCACCTGGGCGATGCCCCAGGCGATGCTGCGATCGTTTGCGACGCCCAGGATCAATCCCCTACGCCCTGAGACACAATCGGCAAAGGCCATCGGGCCCCCTTTCTGGATCACCCTGATCCTACCCCTTGGAGCCATCTGAGGGGAGCGATCCGCTCCATCTCGGGTCCGATGGAAAACTGCCCCCAGCGACTTCCAAAGAAGTCGCTGGGGGCAGCAAAACAACCAGTTCTAGCCGCAGAACGCACCGGCTCTCACACCGATCTACAGTTGAGACCCTTGTGCAGCCGGTTCCTTCTTCTCCTGCGAAGAATCCGCGGCTTCGGAAACCTGCTCCGAGAAGGTGTACATGCGCAATCCCCCCTCGACGATGGAAGTGCGTGATGCTTGCCATCCGAAGTACTTCCGCAACAGTTCAGATTCAGGAATATTCTCCGGATCAAACAGAAACAGCATATTTTCGTCGGAAGCAAGATCGGGAGCGATCAGTGGAAGAAGTCCCAGCAGCGGACGAAGAAGGTCTGCGGCCTGGCTCAAGTTCTCGCCGACATTGGACATGCTGATACCATTACCCTGAGTCGCCATCACCTTGGCAAAAGCGGCCGCAGTTCTTTTATCGGAACCAAAGGGAGCTCCTCCCTCCCCATCGATGAGGCGCAGCGCCGCCTGGACCTCCTCGGCCGCAGTGGAAAAGATCAACCAGTCTCCTTCGACACACCAGCTGGGCAGCACCGACGGGCCTTCACCGGCAAACTCGGGTGGCACATCTCCAAGAGGATCAAAGCTCCACAGGTCGCGACCCATGAACTCATCCTTCTGCAGAGCGGCTCCCATCATCTCGGGTCGCCCGAGCGAGCCCATCAACTTGTCAATGGCTCCGCGATTCGCAAGTTTCAATCCGAGCACGACGGGGAAACTGGGAGCTCCCCCCCCCATCATCATCGCCATCGGATCGATGGCGGGCTCCCCCGTTTTCCGCGGAGGTGTGAAGAAACAGAGGGTTCCTTCGATGGAGTCGATCAATTCCATCACATCGACGCCAGTGGTCATCTTGGCCATCTGGAGGCCAGCCTCCATCTCCGCGGCAATCTCTTCAGGATCGCTACCATCGAGCATGGCAGCGATGGAGATGCCGATGTCAAAGATGTTTGAAAGGTCATACTTCATCAGGGAGAGGCCTATTGTGCCTTCCGGGACAAATGCTGGAATGGTGATATCGGAGTTGGCTTGCGGAATCAGACCGGTGATTCCCGGACGCCCTTCCAGTCCCATAACGATATCGTTCCCGACCCCACCCTCCTCGATGTAACTAGAACTGGCAATGCCGCTGATGGCTTCGAGACCGAGGGCTGCGATGATCTTGGAGGGCTTCATCTCGGGTTCGCTGGGTGAAGGATCCTGCCCAGGTAAAGGAGGCAGATCCCCATCGACCGACGGCTCGCCAAATTCTGACGCCGAACCACCGATTGCCATGTCCAGCATCGGGGTCAGGTTCCACAAGGCATCCATGTTGACGAATCCGTGAGAGGTTCCTCTCTTCAGATGGGTTTGAGCCAGTTTGTAGATCCGGGTCGAGTTGAATCTCTCTCCGACAGCGGTATCTCCCTCGGCGAGGTACTCTTCGAGCCCATTCTTGCTGGTGCCGATCAGATGGTGATCCTCGAATTGACCGATATAGAGACCGACACCCGGCATCATCTCGATGCCGGAAAACTCGACATCTCCGATGCTGAACTTTCTCCTCGAAGCAGGCGCGCCTCCCGCTTCGATCATCGTCTGTATCTTTGTCAGCATTTCCTGGTGGACCACGCCGAACTCCGCCGGGCCGTGGAAGTCGACGATCATGTCGGGCATCGGCATTCCCATATCCATCCGATAGCCGACTCCCAGCACGAACTCACCGGTCATCTGTTCTCCCAAGTTGGAAAGATGCTCCCAGATCATGGTGAGGTCATCCATCATCTCGGGCTGCTCCTCGAGACCACCGCTGACCAGTTCACCAATCCCCGAGATCAATCTCTCGGCGATCGCCTGGACACTCGGCTCATTGAAGAACCTGGCGTAGTCAGTATCTTGCCCCTGCTCTCGCTCCGCTTGCCAGTCATCGACGGTCCAGACCACCACCGAGTACTTTCCCAGACGATCTCCGTCGGCATCTGCTGGAGAGGATCCTGCGGTCAGCAAGAGGGACGCAAACAACATTCCATAGATGAACTTGGATACCATTTCGGTATCTCCTTCCGCGGAGTTTCCCGCATCGGTTACCGGAGTTTGCGGGTCAATCTCCGGGTTGGTTTTTTCTCGGTGGCGGCAAGTAACGCACACCCGTATTCGGTTGGCTCTCGTCAAAGAGAAACGCTTCCCTACGATCTATGAAAAACTTGACCTGATCGAGAGGAATTGCGAAATTTAGCCCCTCCGACTGGAGGATTTTCATATTCGTGACCCCGATCACCTCTCCCGCTTCATTGAAGAGTGCCCCGCCGGAATTGCCGGGATTGATCGGTGTGGTGGTCTGGATGTAGACCTGCCCCTCGAAGGACCGGTAAGGATCGGAAATGATGCCCTCGCTGACGGTCCTCTCGAATCCCCGAGGTGTGCCGACGGCAAACACCTTCTGGCTACGATCGAAGGATCCGGTCGCGGCGAACTTGACCGGTTTCAACTGCAGATTCTTGGCATTCGGGATGCGCAGTAGAGCCAGATCGAGGAATGGATTGAGAGCGACGATCTCGACATCTTCAATCTGCTCCTTACGAGCACCTCCCTCGGCATCATCGAGATAGAGGGTCAGTTGAAGATCTCGTTCGCCTTCGACCACATGAACATTGGTGATCACCAAACCGTCATCATTGATGATGAATCCGCTACCGAGGCCACCTCCGGCCATCACCCGGACCACTGAACCGCGGGCATGATTTTCCGCTTCCTGCAGTGGCAAGGGGATCCCAGGTCCGACCTGATAGACACTCTGGGAATCGGAAGATTCGACCACTTCACCCGAATCGGTGAGCGCCCGTCTAGAAATCACCGAATTGAGTGGGATCTGGATGATGGTCGGACCGATATCGACAAACACCTTTTCTTCATCTTGTTTGATGACGGTACCTGAGAGGTGATTTCCTCCGACCAGTTCGATCCGTTCGCGCTGGACCTTGGAGACGGGTCCATCCACAGAAGAAGGCGGAGACTGCACCGCAACGAGGGAAGTGAGCAGGACGAGGATCCAGGAAATCATGTGGTTTCTCCTCTAAATGTAATCCCTCAGGGGTTCTACTCATCACCGATAGTGACTACCATTCCGTGATCTGACATATTGATCTGCTGCGAGATGTTCTGCAAGGATCTACATGTCAACCCGGGAGTATTTCTGCACGCCAATCAGGAGGATTATCATGGCCCAAGTTGAACCGATGACCCGATCGTGGCTTCAGATCTGCCTGGCTCTGGCCACCCTCTGGGCACTTCCCTCCACTACTCTGGCTGCTGATGGGAGTTTTGGATTTTCCGATCTCCAGGTCTTCCGCCTCTCCTCCGCTGGAGGGCCATGGCACTCCGCAGATCTCGATGGCGATGGCGACATCGACCTGGTGGTGTGGGACGGCAACAGGGGAGAGTTGATCCAGTTGCTGCGCGATCCACAGGTGACCGGATTTATCCACCGAGAAGGAGGCAACACCCTCGTCGATCCCGATGGCTGGAGTCGAGCCGCGATTCCCGTTCGCGCCTCGGTCGAGGCGATTGGATCCGGCGATGTCGATGGGGATGGTCAGCTGGATCTGATCCTTTGCTGTCCCGATGCCAACCGGGTCGAAATTCGCTGGGGATCTGCAGATCCCAATCGGTTCCGATCCGATTTCCGGGTTCGACTTCGTGAGATTGCACGCGGCGACCGAAGTATCAACATCGAGGAGGGAGAGGAGGGGCAGACGGTGATCCGCATCCTCTCGAAGGAGGGTGTTCATGAGATTCGAAATCTGACTCGCTCAGGCGTACCCGAGATCGAGACGATACCAGGAACCGCAATCAATCCGATCTCCTTACATCGCGCAGACATCGATGGGGATGGAATGACCGACTTGCTGACGGTCAGCAGTGCCGCCGCAGATCGACTGCACCCACTGAGGGTGCGCCCGGGATCTGCCGACGGTTGGAGTTCCGAGATCCTACTGGAAGCGGAAGATTCTCGATTACTGGGGCTCGCCACGACCATCGCTGGAAACCTGCTGATGATGTCGGACAAACATCGCCCGGTTCTGCGGGGTCTTCGCATGGAAAGGGGCAGAGGAAGTCAAATTCTTCCCGCTCCCGAAGTCTTCCCTCTCTCCCCCAAGGGGATCGGAGCCGGCTCTCTGTCAGTCGGAGACATCGACGGCGATGGCGATGCGGATGTAGTGATCTCCGATGCACAGTCATCGGTGCTGAGACCCTTCTGGAACCGGAATGGGCAACTCACGCCAGGCTCATCCTCCGCCACGCTCAAGAAACCGAAATCGCTGCTGATCCATCATCAGGAGGTGATCATCACCAGCCCCGAGGAAGGAGGAGCCGGCAAGTCCATCGTCGACCAGAGCGGTTTTTCCTTCCCGTCACTGCTCGAGGGAGAACAGATCTCGACACTGCTCGCCATCGCCTCTGCCGGGGAACAGTACCCGCTGGTCAGCCTCCATCGCGGGGATGAGAAGACTCGCACCTATCAGTTGCTCCAGTGGCCACTGGAGAGCGATGTCTCGACCACTTTCGAGTCCGATCGGGAACCGAGTGCCCTGCACCTCTTTCCCGGGCCGAACGGCGCTCAGATCACCGTGGTGGAGATTCCATTTGAAACTCCCAGGTTTTTCCGCCTCCAGTCCGATCGATTTGATTCGATCCAGATCCCTGCGACCGTCGAATCGGGTGGCAACGTTCAGAGAGGTTCCGCTGACCAGTTGCTGATCGCCCGGGAGGGGCGCTGTCGCATCATCTCGATCGATGGACTGAAAGCACAGGTAGAGCATCAGATCGATGCTCCCGGAGGGTCCTCCAAGCTGGTAGCTGCAGTACCGATCCGGCTGGTCGATGATCGTGCCCAACTGGCTCTCATCGACGCCGGTCAAGGATTGATTCATCTGGCTGACGAATCAGCGGTGTATGCTTCGATCGAAGGGCCTTTCCAGAAGGTCAAGCAAGTGACTGCCGCAGATCTGGATGGAGATGGATTCGACGAGATCCTGATGCTGACCGATCGAGCCCTGCTGGTGGTTCGACCCTCCGATCCGGACTGGATCCCCAGCGAAGTCTTCTCTCGCAGGAGTGAGCACGAAAATAGCCG
>Ga0209667_1000713_pt1 | contig 26935 bp, 16 predicted proteins | sample SaaInlV_165m_DNA_2_FD_184682 | JGI IMG/M metagenome (GOLD analysis project Ga0209667, IMG submission 184682) | Marine microbial communities from expanding oxygen minimum zones in the Saanich Inlet - Saanich Inlet SI037_S3LV_125m_DNA (SPAdes)... | ecosystem: Environmental > Aquatic > Marine >... | reverse complement strand
GGCCGATATAGATTACCTTCTTGTTCATAGACGCCTCTCTTTTTGTGGGGTGGTACAACGTACCACATTGAGATATCCATCATTGATGGTAGCTCTCGGGTAAAGGTGGGGCGTCTATATCTTCTATCCTCTGTCTGCTCTTTGTTACGAGTGTTATTATTCAACCAAATCTTAATACATGACTATTTCGTTTGAAGAGCTATGTACTTGAAGAGCTATGTACTTGAAGAGCTATGTACTTGAAGAGCTATGTACTAGTAATCTTTAATTGATGTCTAGGCAAAATACAACGAAGGCTAGTTGGCTGTGCAGTTTTAGGTTGGAGAATTTTTGTAAGATGCGTTTGTTGACCAACTTATTTATTTTGCTACTGATCCCAGGCTCGGCGCTGGCTGCTGAATATATAGGCAATAGCAGTTGCCAGACCTGCCACTCGGCAGAATTTGAACAGTGGCAGGGTTCAGATCATCAACTATCTATGCAATTGGCGGTAACAGACAGTGTATTAGGCGACTTCTCCAATGTTACCGTAAGCTTTCACGATATTAACTCACGCTTTTTCACCGACGCCGGATTTTATTACGTCGAAACTCCGGGAAAGAATGGCGAGTTAGAGCGCTTCCAGGTGAAGTACACCTTTGGTCATGATCCTCTGCAACAGTATCTGGTGGAATTGGACAATGGTCATATCCAGGCACTTAATACAGCTTGGGACTCGCGGCCAGCCGAACAAGGAGGCCAACGTTGGTTTCATCTGCAGCCGGATGAGGACATCAGCCCGTCGCATCCATTTTTCTGGGCTAATCATTTTCAAAACTGGAATAGCCGTTGTGCCGAATGTCATTCCACCAACCTACAGCGTAACTATTCCCCCGAAGAGAGTAGTTATTCAACTACCTGGTCCGAAATCAACGTGTCTTGCGAGGGCTGTCATGGCCCTGGCAGTGATCATTTAGCAATGGCAGAGAGTTCCAGCTTCAGTGGTCTTAACTCCGGATTTGAAATCGATATCGCGGACAAAAATCAATTTGTGTACGAAAGTGATGCGCCTATAGCCAGCAATTCCGGCGGCTCCAGTACTGGCCAGCTCGACACCTGTGCGGTCTGCCATTCAAGACGTAGCATGACCGGAGGCTATGAGGCAAATCAGGGCTACCATGAACAGTTCCAGGTCAATCTGCTAAACCATGGATCGTATTTTGCCGACGGGCAGATCGACGACGAGGTATTTGTTTACGGTTCTTTTCTGCAAAGCAAGATGTATCAGGCAGGTGTTACCTGCACCGATTGCCACAATCCTCATACCGCTCAGCTAAAAGCGCCAGGCAACTCTCTTTGTAGCAGTTGCCACCGGGGAAGTACTTTTCAAACCACCGAGCATCACCGACATGTTCCAGAATCGGCAGGTGCTCAGTGTGTCAGTTGCCACATGCCGGAGCGAACCTATATGCAGGTGGATAATAGAGCCGACCACAGCTTTCCCATTCCTCGGCCAGCGCTCGCCAACAAAGTCGGCGCGCCTAATGCCTGTGGCAATTGTCACGATGATTGGGAAGAAAGCGAAGTCGTCGCTAGCTATGTGAGACTTTTTGGCGAAGAGCAGGATTCGCCATGGGGCGAAGCAAATTATGCAGCTAACAGCTTAGACGTGCTCGCCTTACCGGATATTCTTAGCGCTGCAAATGATGAGTCTGTAGCCGCTATCCGTCGCGCCAGCTTACTTATGAAGTCAGTGAATTTTCCTGCCCGGATTACCGTGGAAAGCCTGCAGAAAAACCTGAATGATCCCGATCCCCTGGTCAGAAGGGGCGCAGTTGAGGCCGCTGCCTTCTTGCCTCCTGAAGCTAGGCTACAAATATTACAAGCTTTACTAAACGACGAGGTCAAAACCGTAAGGTTGGCAGTCGCTAATCAGTTGGCAGACGCTTTTTCTTTTAGTCCTGACAGTCAAAGGCCTACATTATTGCGGCTATATGAAGAATACGAACAGAGCCTGCTATTTAATCAAGACTCACCTGGCGGCCAGCTTGCCCTTGGTTCATTTTACTACCGACGCGGCAATCCAATTGCGGTAGAGCGAGCATATCTAAGGGCGCTGGAACTCGAGCCAGCTTTCGTGCCGGCGCTTCTAAATCTCGCTGATTTTCGTCGAGAGGACGGAAACGAAGAACAGGCGGAGTTACTTTTGCAATCGGCGCTCACTGTCGCACCTGACAGTGGCGCGGCCCAACATGCAATGGGTCTCCTGCAAATTCGCAGACGTGAGCTGCAAACAGCTTTGGAGTATCTGCGGCAGGCAACGCTGATGGAAGATGCCTCACCTCGCTACGCCTACGTCTATGCCATTGCTTTAGAATCTGAAGGTGATAAGCAAGCGGCCATCGATGTGCTCATACAATCCGAATCGCAGTGGCCAAACCAGCCAGATACCCTGATGCTGTTGCTGACCTTTCTGGATCAAGAGGGGCGCGGTGTTGAGTTATTGCCCTTTCTCTCCAGCCTATCCCGTATATTGCCTTCAGACCCTAGGGTCAGATCGCTGGTCATCAAATATACACAATGATGATCGGCGCTCTATACAGGAACGTGCCTATACGTCACCCACCTGGCATACGCGGTAGTTGATTTTCAGACGCGTCATCATGATAAGAAAAGGATTGGGCCAGGCGCAGAGCTTTTTATATACTCATGCCGCTGTATTTAACCTGCTCAACTTGGGAAGGCACTTAGATTCGGCGGGAAACTATAGCTATTGCGGCTGCGTGCCTTCGCGTCCGGGGAAAAAGACAGTTGCAACGTAGAAATGCCTAGTAATAGTATTTCTCAATTTGAGTGATTAACTTGCCAATACCCTCTTAACTAATAGTCTATTCCGTATTGTTACTGAACCAAAGGAAGTATGCATTACTGCCGTCACGCACCATTACTCGGCGCACATCCTGTGCCGCCAACTCCACATTCCCTGCAGCACTGTTCAAGGCAGCTTGGTAAAACCTTAACAACAATTGACGCTGTGTCGCCACATTCTGAACAAAGTTGAAATCTGCATTTTGCAGTGGCGGATCAACTCGCAATTGCAGCAAGTTAGGCAACACCCGCTGCAACTCATCAATTCGCACCCATTCAGCATATTCGATACGAGGATCATCATCGGTTACTGGCAGTGCAGTTGCAGCATAAGATTCCAGACCTGCTCGATCGGTAACCCAGGTTGCAAGCAATGCTTCAGGAGAAACAATCCCGACTTCACTCAATGCAGTTACCACCTCGGGTTGATTGAATCGTTGAACAATAGTTTGGCTATTCAACTGAATTGATTGTTGTGAGCCGACTAATAGCATTTCGTGAAGTTCAGTAGTCCATAGATTTGCGTACGGAAAAACATCCAGGAAACTACGAACCAACGACCGTGAGTCTTCGTCATTTTGTGTTGGTAATGGTAACCATTGCGCTACGATACCCTGTTGGTTTAGTCGAGCTGCTGCCAATTCATAAAATTCGGTTGAATATAAATTGACCACACTAGCGGCAGATGGAGGAGGCGGTTCCAGCGTTATCAGATCATAGGTCTGTTTACTACTGAGTAATTCACGACGACCATCACGCAATCGAATATCAAGACGTGGATCTGTCGCTGCTCCATAGTTGCCAGAAAAATAGTCCGCTGCCTGCAAGACTTCAGGCAACAATTCAGCAACCACTCGCTGTTCCAGTGAAGGATAGCGAAGCATGGCGCCTGAAGTAATACCGGTTCCCAGACCAATTACTAGAGCCGATTTGGGATCACCATTGTGAATTATAAGCGGCAGCAAAGTTTGCAGACGCATATACCGCAGTGAGGGCATGGCGTCTCCAGTATTAGAGACTCCCTGTATATATAAACGTCGGAACGGTTTCCGATCGGCATCTTGTTCAAGCACTGCTACCGTCCCACCAGCACCTTCCTGGTAGAAAACCCTGACACCTCCCCTGGCGTCTGTTAACAAACTTGCGAATTTTTCAGAGGGTGTGAAAACTGTTGCCACTAATACTGACGCAACAACAGCTAACGTACTCCATAGAGCCCAGTCTGTTGGCGAAGTACTATTAGCCGATTTCATTCTAGCCCTGCCCTGTAATGCCGCCAATAAGCCGAGCGCGGCGGCGGCAATAGCTAGAATGGACAATGAATTTACCAGGCCAAAATACGGAACCAACACAAAACCTGTCACTAACGTGCCAATAACACCGCCGAAAGTATTAAGTGCAATCACTTTTCCGATATCCCGGCCCACATGCCTACTATCGACAATTAGTTTCAATGCCGCTGGAAAAGCGGCACCGAGCAATATCGTAGGAACAAAAACGATACATAACGCAGCGACGGCGAAGCGCGCGCACATTCCAACTAAGCGACTATCAAATAATGTCAACGCGGCGCGGTCTGCCATGGACTGAAGAGTTGGTAACCACGGCCCTAGAAATGTCACTTCCAGAAGAGCAACCATTCCTGCACTGGCGATCAATAAACCGAAAATACCCCATAAATTTTGCACGCGATCGACGTAACGAGAAAATATCGCCGCACCCAGAGCGAGCCCTGCTAGGTAGGTCGCAAGCATTACTGAAAAGGCAAAGCTGCGGGTGCTCATGAATTGCACTAGCGATTGCGACCACACCACTTCGTAGCCCAATGCTATGCCGCCCGCTATGGCATAAAAAATTATGGCCGTGACAGCAGAACTGTCGGGAGTAATGCGAATCGGATTTATGGACTGCGTTCTAATCGTACTTTTCTGGCTGGGCTCTGTTTTTGGTGATGCAATTCCATCCATCCAATAGGCACCAGCCGCTGCGACAAGACCAATGCAGGCAGTTGCTCGTGCTGTTCCCTGAATGCCCAGGTGCGGGATTAACACAAAGGTACAGCCTATAGCTCCCAAAATGGCGCCTGTAGTATTGGCGGCATACATCCCGCCACCGCCCCTGCCAATTCTATAATCCTCAAGCATTAGTGAACGAGTTATAGCCGGCAAAGTACCGCCCATCAAGAAAGGCGGAATTGAAAGCAGTAAAAAGATCAGGGCCCAGGCAAGAATGCTGCTCCGGGTTTCCATAACTGCAAACAGTTCTGCACTATTGGCAAGTGAAATAGTTGTGACGACACCCAGAATTGCAATGCCGATTTCAAGCAGTGCGTAGCATTGTAAGGGACGTGAATTTTGATCAACCCAACGACCTAGCACCAGCCCACCCAGTGCCAGCCCTGCAAAAAAGGTGCTAAGCCCCAGGGTCACTGCATAAACATCAATACCAACAATGAGTGAAAGTTGCTTGATCCACAAAACCTGGAAAATTAAAGCGACCATGCCGGAAAGAAGCAGCAAAAGGGCCTGCATTGAAACAGCACCCTTCTCATCTTTTTCGATAGGCGTCAATTTTTCCTGTTTAGATTTTCGGCGGGGTTTTCTGGACATAGTATTAGAAATAAAAACCAAAAAGCCGCGCTCGGTTGTGAAGAGCGCGGCTCATTGGATGTAGCCTATGTATGTGAATTTAGTGCTAGTTAATCATGGCTACTGGGATCTGTAAGCATCTCCATGACCGCATCGAGGCTGAAGCTACCCACTCTCTGACTGGGAGGATATTCCTGGAAGGTCTTCAGGAATCGTCCTACATAATCTTGTGCCGGTACCATCAGGAAGACACGGTCAAAACGCCAGTGGTCATAATCCATAGCAATATGATCTGCCTCTTCGAAAGGGTCTGTGCGCAAATTAAACAGTTTCGGCAGCCGTAGTTCTACAAAAGGCTCGCCCCAAACTTCAAAGCCGTGTCCTCGTTGCTCCTGAAATACCATTTTCCATTGATCAAAACGCAGCGCTACCAGAGATCCGTCGTCGTTGAAATAGAAGAATTCGTGACGGGGATTTTCAGCGCCATCTTTAAAGGTATCCAGCATGTTGTAGCCATCGAGGTGAACTTTAAATGTCTTATCACCAACCTGCATACCGTCAAGGAGTTGCTCTTTCACATCCGGCACGCCTGCCGCCGCCAATATTGTTGGCAGCATGTCCATGTGCGACATTATCTCATTGCTGACAATGCCAGGCTCGATGGAGCCTGGCCATCGAATGATTGTCGGTACCCGATACGCGCCTTCCCAGTTCTCATTTTTTTCGCCACGAAAAGGTGAAGTACCTCCATCGGGCCAGGTGAATTTTTCTGCACCATTATCGGACGAATACATAACGATAGTATTATCCGTCAGGCCTAATTCATCGAGCTTATCCAGAATCTGACCAACATGACCATCATGTTCCACCATGCCATCAGGATAGGTACCCAAGCCGGTAACGCCTATGCTTGAGTCTTTTAGATGGGTCCATACATGCATGCGCGTGGAATTCCACCAGAGGAAAAAGGGCTGATCCGATTCCGCAGCCATTTCCAGGTATTCCAGCGTAGCCGCAGTGATCTCATCATCAATGGTTTTCATCCTTTCGATGTTTAGCGGGCCGGTGGATTCTATGCGCTGGGTTCCGTCCTCATTTGCGAAAGTGTGAAGTACACCTCGTGTAGCATATCTTTTCTGGAGAACAGGATCTTTGAAGTAGTCAGGATTTTCTGGTTCTTGCTCGGCGTTAAGGTGGTATAGCGAACCAAAGAATTCATCAAACCCATGGACTGTGGGCAAGGTGTCGTCGGCGTCACCCAGATGGTTCTTACCGAACTGAGCTGTCATATAACCCTCGGCCTTAAGCAATTCTGCAATAGTGACATCGCGCGCCTGCAGACCTTGTTCTGCACCAGGCAAACCCACTTTCAGGTTACCTGTACGCAGTCCGCTTTGGCCTGTCAAAAAAGCAGAACGGCCGGCAGTGCAACTTTGCTCACCATACCAATCGGTGAACATCATGCCTTCATTCGCTAAACGATCTATGTTCGGGGTCTTATAGCCCATCATTCCCAAGTTAAAGGCACTGACGTTGAACCAGCCTATATCATCTCCCCATATCACCACGATATTGGGTTTGTCATTGGGTTTATCCTGGGCTTGCAATGAGGTCGGCAGAAACATAATAACTGCGAACGCCGCAACTAATTTCAAAATGTGATTTTTGAGCATCTATCTTAACTCCAATTGGCATTTCTCAAGGAACAACACTATCAAACTATTGTTAGCTTTAGAAGTATTGCTCGACAAATATTAGTTAAGCTATCGCGACTTCGAAGATTTGTTGGCTGAAAGAGGTTCAGCCGTAAGTTATGAAGTTATGAAGTTATGAAGTTATGAAGTTATGAAGTTATTCGTCTTTGGTGCAACAAGTTCGGGTCGAAATATGCTCAACGTCTAAGAAGAAAATATTGGGGATTTGGTGGTACTTTGGTTGTTAACTTGTCGGTAACGTTAAAACCTCTCGCCGACCTTCAAATAGATTCCCCATACCCCATACCTAGGTAGCGTTTAACCACTACTAGTCATACGGCTACACTCTTTCATAAAACAAGCGGGCAACCGATCTGATTCGATATTCAGACTTTCGATCTATAATTCCTATCCTCCTGACGCCTTACTCTGACCCCAGGGTCTGACCCTCTTTTCTTAAGGGCTGGGGGGGTTGTCGTATTGGCCGGGGTTCTGTGGTAGTAATGGTAGAGATGAAATCGATGGGAGCGGTGGAATGAGTCAGTTTGATTTGGTAGTGCGTGGCGGCACAGTCATTGATGGAACCGGGACAGCTGCACGCAGTGCTGACGTTGCATTGCATGACGGTCGGGTTGCTGAGGTTGGCGTTGTTAGCGGTCGAGGGCATCAGGAAATAAGTGCAAATGGGGCGCTGGTAACCCCGGGCTTTGTTGATATTCATACGCACTATGATGGCCAAGCGACCTGGTCTAACCGTATGTCACCTTCGAGTCATCACGGTGTGACGACGGTGGTTATGGGGAATTGTGGGGTGGGTTTTGCCCCGGTTCGACCTAGTGACCATGAATTACTGATCGAACTCATGGAGGGTGTCGAAGACATTCCGGGTGTTGCTTTGCACGAGGGTTTACCGTGGTCCTGGGAGTCATTTCCGGACTACATGGATTACCTCTCGACACGCCAGTTTGATATGGACATTGGCGCGCAAATTCCACATGCAGCATTGCGCGTCTATGTTATGGGGCAGCGTGGTGCTGATCGTGAGCCTGCCACCCCAGAAGACATTGTCAGCATGCGTGATTTAACAGAGCAGGCGATGCAGGCGGGCGCTCTGGGTTTTACCAGCTCGAGAACATTGAATCACCGCTCATCGACCGGTGCGCCAACCCCTTCACTGCAAGCGGAAATTGATGAATTGCTTGGCGTCGCAGATGGGCTAAGAGCGAGCGGTCGTGGTGTTATTGAAATGATTTCTGATTTCGTCGATCTAGATGACGAATTTAACCTTCTGCAGGAGATGGTGACCCGTTCAGGTCGCCCCATGTCTATCTCGTTGGCGCAAGGTTTGAGTCCGAACGGGTGGCGTGAAATTTTGTCGCGAATCGAAGGGGCCGTATCTTCAGGTCTGGTGATGCGTGGTCAAGTGGCGCCCCGGCCTATTGGTGTCCTCATGGGTCTCACCACAACTTTGACGCCTTTCACCACTCGACCTTCCTACATGGAGGTATCGAAACTGCCGATAGCCGAACGCATTGTGGCGTTGCGCGATCCAGAGCGGAAAGCGAGAATTTTGGCAGAGGAAACCGGACCCGGATTCCAACGCCTCTACAAAATGATGCAAGGTGGCGCCAAAGTGTGGCTGATGACTGACCCACCCAACTACGAACCTGCACCAGAAGACAGTTTCGCAGGTATGGCGCAAACCAATGGGCAGGATGCCTGGTCCATGGTTTATGACGCAATGCTTGGCGATGAAGGTAAAGCGATTTTGTATATGCCGTTTGCAAATTACGCGGATGACAACTTAGATTGCTGCCGGGAAATGATTCTTCACGACAACACCGTTATGGGTTTAGGTGATGGCGGTGCCCATGTGGGCACCATCTGTGATGCCAGTTTTATTACGACGCTGGTCACCCATTGGGGGCGAGATCGAACTCGCGGTGAGCAAATTGATTTGCCCACACTCATCAAGAGTCAAACCCACGATACCGCGCGAGCAGTTGAACTGAGCGATCGAGGAACGCTGGAAGTCGGCATGAAAGCGGATGTCAACGTCATCGATTTTGACAATCTGAGGGTACGCTCACCGGAAATTGTGCATGATTTACCCGCTGGCGGTGCGCGATTACAACAGCGTGCAGATGGTTATCTCGCCACTGTCGTAAATGGTCAGGTGACCTACGAAAATGCTGAGCCTACTGATGCGTTACCGGGACGATTGATCCGGCCTCAAGGCTAAGAAGCATGAACGGACCGCTGCAAAACGTAACGGTGCTTGATCTCACGATCGCGCGTGCCGGACCTACCGCCGCTCGCCTGTTGGCTGGTTGGGGTGCCAACGTTATCACGGTCGAACCGCCGCGGCCGGTTACGCGGTAGGCGATTTCGGCATTAACCTCTACTTCATCTCCGTGATGACGTATCTCCTTTATTTCTATACCGACGTGCTGGGCATCAGCGCAGTTGCTGCGAGTGGCGTATTTTTTGTCGCTCGTATCATCGATGCTGTCACCGATCCGTTGATGGGTGCGATCGCCGAACGCACCCGCACGCGCTATGGTCGTATGCGCCCCTACCTCTTGTTTGGCGCGTTGCCATTGGGGTTGATCTCAATACTGACTTTTACCGTGCCCGATCTCGATGGTAATGGAAAACTAGTGTGGGCCTATACCACCTATATTCTGTTCGGCATCATCTACACGGTGGTCACTATTCCCTACGCAACGCTGACCGCCTCTATTACCTCCGACTATGACGGCCGCACCAGGCTCTCGACCTATCGAATCGCTTGTGCATTTACCGGTGGCGTTGCTGTTTCTGTGTTTACCATGCCGTTTGTTTCCATGTTTGAAAGTGAGGCACAAGGTTTTCAGGTATTGATGGCATTGTTTTCTATCGTGGCGACTGTACTGTTGTTTGTTACGTTCAAAACCACCGAGGAAGTGGTGCAACCGACCGTGACAAAAGAATATCCCTTGCTGAGAGCGCTCAAGCAATTCTCAAAAACCCACCGCTCATGGTGGTCATCGGCATTTTCAGCTGCGGCATGCTGTCTTTCACGGTTCGCCAGTCGACGACAGCCTACTTCTTTATATACAACGTCGGTGATCCGAGCCTCATCGCCAGCTTCTTTCAGAAACTTGCCAAGACGATTGGTGGTGCGGGTGCAGCGCTAGTTCTTGGTTTCGCCGGTTACCAAGCTAATCAAGTACAGTCGGCGCAAGCCTTGGACGCCATTCATGGCGTCCTTACCTTGGTTCCTATCGGTATTATGGTGATTCTTGTCGTACTGACAAAAATCTATCCCCTGGACAAGTCGGCTCACGACCAGCTTGTTAAAGACTTGACCCCGTCCGCCTGATTTGCAGTCAGGCCCGCGGGTCACATCAAGTGATCAGATGCGAGGGTTCAATTGCCAGCCTGAGAAACTGCCGAAAGCGCAGCCTCGTAGGCCGAGTTATTGTTTTGGCGATGCCACTCGAGCAATAACATCTTCATAGACATAGCCACCGCCACCGGTTGGTCGAACATTAGATGATGGTAGGTGCCGGGCACTGTTATGGTTGGCAGTAGGCCGTCGGTTATCTCCAGCATGTGTTCTGCGTAAAAAGCGCCTTCATCTTCCGATTTTTCGCCCAGCATCAACGCCCTGTTCGTCGTGAGTTGGGTGAACGTGTCCCGTTGTGCAGCCCCCATCTCCATGTGATCAAACAGTGCTGGGTCAAACTTCCAGGTCCATCCACCGTCTACCTCCTTAAGACCGTATTCTGCTAAGTGATTCAAAACAGCGGGGTGTACGCCTGGTTGTTCTGGAATAAATCGAAATCGCTTCAACGCAGCTTCTTTTTCTTCATAAACCCGCAGTTTTCGACCCGGATCGACGCCCTCACGTTCTGCCCGTAGCCCCCACTCTAAGTACTCCTCAGGGGGAGCGGTAGTGAAATCCATGAATAAGATGCCGCCTAATTCTGCATCGTGGTATTTACCTGTTTCCAGCGCCACCCAACCGCCAAAGCTGTGGCCCACTACGAATGGCTTGTTTCCCAACTCAGCCGCCTGACAGACCTGCCAAACTTCTTCTGCAAGCAGTTCGCTGGTGTAGCGCTCGCGCCAGTCACTGTCGCCGTTGCCCGATAAGTCTAAGGCGGCGACTCGAAAGTTGTCCGCGAGGAAGGGTGCGGTGAAACGCCACCACTCTAGATGGGCATTGCTGCCATGGATGAGCACGATCCCGGGATTACCAATTTCTCCCCAGGTTTCATAGACAATATTGGCTCCCGCGACTTCGACACTGCCAGTTTCTGATGGCACAGCGAGAGCGCGTTCTAACCAGAACGGTAAATCCGACATAAGTTCTCTTGTAATGTTTTCCCAGCCGCTAGTTTAAGGAAGTCAGGTGAAGTTAGGAATACATGGAGGATAAGAATTGTAACAGGGCTTTTCGAGCGAAAGTCTGAGTATCAAATCAGCTCGGTTGCCTGTTTGTTTTATGAACGAGTGGCGCCGTATGACGAGTAGTGGCTAAACGCTACCAAGTTTTTTGTTGTTGGTGGTTATTGGCTGACCTGGTGATAGCCGATTAGCCAAGGTGCTTTTCTGTTGGCGTAGGGATAAATGCGCTGCAGTGGTTTCAACCATTAGCTAGCGGCAAGGAGATCGTTTTGGGGCCCTTGCTCCGGTCTTTGCCGGTGCACAGCATCAGGGGGCGCCCTTTGCTTCAGATGCGCCAGAATGGTCTGGGTCGCGTCTGGATCGGTGAGCAGCCTTTCTCGGTATTTATTCTAAGTATGCCTATGAAGATACTTTTGTATTATTGGAAAAACGCGCTTTATAATTACCCTTCTCAAGGGTGTTTCAGTTTTAGGAGTAAATATCTTGTATCGGAACCCTGGTCTTTTTTCTTCTCTCTTTTTGGCATTCTGCGTCTTAATTGCAATGCCAATCTGTTCAGCGGATATCAAAATTGATGGCGTATTAGATGAGGCAGATTGGTCCTCTGCCCGCGAGTGGACCAAGTACTATGAATCAGTGCCATTTTCTTTTGCTGAGCCAAAACATTTTCAAAAAGTTTTAATTCACCAGGACGAGAAAGGCATGTATTTCGGCTTTATCAATGAGCAGCCAAACGAATCAATCCGTGCCAACAAGCATGAAAGAGATAATGAAATGGCAAATGCCGATAAAGCTGGCCTAGCCATAGATTTTGATGGCGATGGTCTTACTGCTTACGGGTTTACTGTTTCTGTTGGCGGCTCCATTGGTGACAGCATTTATATCAATGAAAACCAGGCTAACGCTGACTGGGATGCGGATTGGGATTCGGCGACTCATGTTGAAGGAGATGCTTGGTTTGCTGAAATGTTTATTCCCTGGAGTATTGCTCCAATGAAGGCGCAGGAAGGGGATGTAAGAAAGGTAAAATTAGTTTTTTGGAGAATGGTAGTAGCTGAAGGGCGGGTTAATACCTCAATAAAAGGCAATCCAAGGCAAGAGAAATTCATGTCTCTTTTTGAAGAATATGACTTTAAAAATTACAGTGTTTCAAAGTTGGATTTTTTCCCCTACGTAAACGTTACGGAAGACCGGATTTTAGGAGATGTAAAGACTAAGGTAGGAATGGAGGTATTTTGGAAAATTGACTCAGGCAAACAATTAAACATAGCGTTAAACCCGGATTTTGGACAAGTTGAAAGCGATGAGTTGGTGGTTAATTTCTCGGCAAGCGAAACCTTCTATTCAGATAAACGACCTTTCTTTTCAGAAAATCATTCTTTGTTTGAAGTTAAAGGTTATAACTTCTTTTACGTCATCAATACCCGGCGAATCGGTTCTGCCCCGGATTACAATTGCGCGGAATATACCGGGGTTTTAAAAACCAGCTGTGAGTCTAACCCACTCGGTGTGACTGATATCGACTATGCTATTCGATACACACAGCAAAACGAGAACCTGGACTTCGGTTTCCTGGGGGCTTCAGAAGCTGACGAGAAATTCAGCCAAGGCAAAGATTTTTATGCATTTAGAACCAGGAAAAATGCTGACAATTATTCCATCGGTTATCTAGGTACTTACACCGAAAGACCAGTTCTGGATAGGCAGGCGACAGTGCATTCTGTCGATTTGACCTATCGGCCGACTGATAAAGTGCGAATAGACACTGTTTTGATTACCTCAAACGTTGACCAAGGTTTGGATGGCACCAAGACGTCAGGAGAAGCTTTTAGGTTTAGGCTAACGGCCTCGCCCAGAAAGGGACGCTGGCATGATATGGGCGTCTACTTTTTTGACGACGAAGTGGATATTGGGGATATGGGTTATCAAATAACGGATAATTGGTTTTTCGTCGGTAACCAGAATGGTTTCAAATTTACAGACTATGACGAAACCTCCATCTTTCTTTCTAGTGAAATTGAAGCCGGTTTTGGGATTGAAGGCAATGCAGACCTGGATAAATCGAGTCAATCTGTCTATATGACTTACAGGGCTAGCTTTAGAAATACTTCTGCCGTTGAGTTCACTAATTTTTATAGAAGTTCCAGCAAAGATTTCTGGATAACCAGAGGTAATGCTGCGGCCCCTTATATCAATAAGCCTGAGAATTATGGAACGATGTTGCAGTTCAGGGGGCCATCGACAAAGTTCTTTAATTACGCCTTGCAGGTTGAGAGAGGAAAGGGCGACCAATGGGCATTTTCGGCATTAGGTTTCGCAACTAATTACATGGCTATGATTAATATCTCGCCTAAAGATAACCTCAACTTCTCGTTAGAGTACTACCAGAGCAAAGAAGACGATTGGTTAAATTGGGTTGAAGATGATTTGTTGGGCGTCTATACAAAAAACCAAAGATCGACGGTTGTGTCAATGAATTGGTTTGGTGGTGATAAACATGAGTTGAGAATCAAAGCTCAGATGGTGGCTTTTACAGCCAGGAAACCAAGGGCCTATCTTGGTGGTGTATCCGGTTCTTTGAACCCCACTGAAATGGAGCTTCTCCCATTTAGCTTGAGTGATCTAGCCTTCCAAATTAGATATCGGTATGAAATTATGCCTTTAGCGTATGCCTATTTGGTTTATTCCAAAGGGGGAAGGATAATTGAATTTGATGAAGAGGACAGCTTAGGCACGTTGTACAAACGTCCTTGGAATGATCCTCAGGCAGATAACTTCACCGTAAAGGTTAGATATAGATTTTAATTTTTTGTGATCTTGGAAAACAGCCCTGCACTCTGCTGGGAGAGGGGGTATTGCATTTTTGCTTATAGGTGTCTCAGGACCGGTTTGTGTTGCTTTGAAGCTGGTGCACTGAGCATGCCCTCAAGGGAGTCGACGACATTGGTCAGAAAGAACTCCGCCTTAGCGCCTTTCAATGGGCCTTTGTGTTGAAAGTAACCACCCATGGCAGCACTGCAGGCTCTGACGGCAAGATCCATCCGGGCCCTGTAGGTCTTCTCGTCGAAATGAGGTAGTGTCTTTCGTAGTAGGGCGCCTAGTTGAGCGCCGCTTTCACCACCACCGCCATTCTTATTGACTTTATCCAACGCAGAATCGCGGGATGTCACGATATCGAAGCTGAACGCCATGACGTAGTTTCGATACTTGATGTCGGATTTTGCGAGTAGAAAACTCGGCAAAATCATGATTTCACACAGATCACGCAGTTTCATCACCCGCTTACTGCGCTCTAATTCGGCGATCATCTCGGCTCTCTTTTTATGAGTTTGTTCGCTGCGCCGCTTATGGGTCGCGTCTAGCAAGCCTTGAAGATTCTGGAAATGATATTGGAGTGCTGATGGGTTTTTCTGGCCGGCTTCAATAACAATGTCTTTTAGCGTCAGGTGATGTGCACCGTGCTGAGCAATGAGTTTCTCTGCTGCGTCCATCAGAGCAATTTGAGTGGTTTCACTTCTCGGTTGTCGGCTGTTTGGTGTTCGTGAGCGTGGCTGTTTTGTCGTCATACTCTAATTATAAGCGTGCAAGAAGGCGGAATACAGCTGTAAACGAATACATATGGAGAGCTGACTACAGCCTGCTCGAACAATCAGGTTTTGAATCTCTTGAAGTAATGCATGACATTATTGATACTTTCCATCAACATTGGTCTACTCGATTTGGCCCAATTTAGCCGCTGTAAACAGTAGGAGAAGCGTTGAGATGGCATGGAAGATTTGGATCTGCGTACCGGTGCTGTACGCCTTGTTCGCGGCCTGGTACTTCAACTGGCAAGGCCCAATTAGTACTGAAGAGGTCAATAGACTTATGCTCGATTTCGACAAGCTTGAAGGTAGCGAGCATACCGATTCGGCAACTTTTAGGAAATTCCTGGAGGAGGACGACGGCGGCGAATTTGTAATGCTGAATCTTGTACAGCTGCATACTGGTGAAGTTGCCCATCCGTTAACGGGAGAGGCAATGAGCGCTAGTGACCTCGTAGGGGAATATTTCGGTCCGTTTGCGGTTTCGCTGTTCAAGCGGGGCGGTCACCCCGTCTTTCAGGCGAGAACGATCGGCGGCAACATTGATAGCTGGAATGCTGATCATAATGTCGGGTTTGGTGCGACCGCGATGATGCGCTACAAGAGTCGCAGGGACATTGCTGAGCTAATCCTCGATCCTGCATTTGCCGACGCGCATATCTACAAGCTCGCCTCGATAGACAGAACCATCTCTTACCCAACACGCATCATGATGAGCACGGTACTACAGCCTCCGTCAGCTGTCTTGGTGGTGTTGATCCTGTTGGCGTCTCTGGTACAGAACTTGAGCTTTTTGATTCGGCCTTAGGTCAATCAACCCTTCGATTGGAGAATACTTATGGAAGTGATTAGAACACTGGCTCAAGTTGTTATCGACTTTAATAGGTCCAACCGCGGATGAACAAGATCATCGGCATTATTTGTATCGCGCTCACTCTCGCTGGCATAGCTTGAAGCTTTACTTGCAGAGCACGAGACCTCAGCACGTCAACCACTTTACCCGTTCGTTGCTGAAATGCCGGTAGCTGTAGATAAAACACCGGCGACAAAATTTGTTGAAGGTGATGAATATATTTATTGGCCTAATTAGTGAGAGATAGAGTAGTAATGAAACGGAACTTTCGTTTTCTGGCTGGCGTTGCGGCCCTGCTTGTGCTGCTTTTCGGCGTGGGGTTTTGGGCGATGTTTTTTTCTGAGCGCCCACCACTTGAAACTGACCCGCTGACTCTGGCTGGTGACGGCAGCAAACTTAATTACTGCGAGCTGTCTGTGCTCGACGGTAGCGGCAAACTTGCTATCGAAATATCTAAAGGCAATACACCAGGCTGTGGCTACGATCATTTCCCGCTGCCTATTCTGGCTGAATGTGCCGAGCCGTTGCCTGAGGGGGCGGATGATATCCGTGGCCTTTGGCTAGGTGTAGAGGGTGGTCATGTTGGTCATGTCGAGCGGGTTGAGCAGTGCGGCTCTAGGGTCGTAGTGACCTCTTCCGGCCTCATTCATGATAGTGGACCAAATAGCACCGGTGGTCTGACCTCAAACGACACGGAAGGTGCTGTGCTGTTCACGATCGGTGATCGTGAGTACTGTCCCAGAACGTCCGCCAGCATGGTCTGGAACGAAGGCGTGCTGGATTTTCATGTGTTCGGTTGGGGACCGGTGGTCGTGCGTCGATATATGGAAGGTGAACAACTCATCTGGGAATACGCAGATGGCTCGACAACCCGAATGGATCGCCTCTGTCAGCTACCGGAAGAACATAAGTACCCCGATCGTCGGGGCCCAAGATATCAATTGGGGTGGAATTAACATGAAAAGAAAATTACTGATAGCGCTTGGCGTCGTCACCTCGTTGATTGCTATAACAGCACTGGCATTCTCGCAACATAAAGAACGTTTTGACTTTGCCGGTGAAAGTTTGCAGTTCAAGGGCACGGTAACTACGCATTACCGCGTGTGGTGCTGACAGGAACTGCAACGCGAATTTCCGAACTCTGCGCAGAAGATCAACAATGCATTGAAGCGCTGTTCGCAGGTTTTGGTGGACTGACTCCTTTACATGAAGACGGCATGATCGAATCAGGTTTAGGGCTGCAGTTTAAACTGCCGATAGACCCGAATAGCGTAAAGCTAAAACCATCAATACGGCGAAGAATTTTTGGTCAGCCGCGGAATTAATATCAGAACGCAGATATAAATATTGCTCCCCATGTTGGGGTATGGAGGACAAAATCACGAACCTGGGGCGACTCAGGGGCTGTTGACCCAGTCGCTGCCCGCGTCTTCGTGCATGCCGAACGCTGGTCTGTTAGAAGGTTGCTGCCACGCTTAGCTGGAAATCGCTCGTTGAGCTTGAAAACGTCAACTGTAAGGCAGCAAGCGGCCACGTTTGGGAATGACAAGTGTGCGCATCTCCCGAAGACGCTTCGCAAGTACCTCAGAGAATCGGATATCAGGCCGCTCTATCCGCGTAGCTTTTCTGAATGTCGTGAATAGATCACCACCCTGGGCCATTATTTCCACCGTCGACACACGATATAATTGCTCTAATTTGAGATCAACCTCATTCACCTGGACAGACATGACTCTATTCCCAACGGGTCGGCTCAGGTCGTAGCCAACCCGCAATCCAGACACCTGAAGCATGCCTCGCTCAAGGGTTAGCGATTGTTCCAGAACAGCAAGAATTTGCTCGCCTGTCATTTCAAGCTCAGCCACAAGATCTGTAAAAGGAAACGAATCGATCACGTCCATCAATGGCACATCCCCTTGAGGGAGATCTTTTCTTAATGCGCCCGAGGGCATAAAACCAATCTCTGCACTTACCTCCGCGCGAATGATATCCGCATACAAGTTACCAAGATCAGACTCTTCATTGTAGAGTCGGCTTACCCTCTCCTCTGAGAAACACAAAATTTCTTGCAACTCAGGAAACTGTGCTTTGTATTTTGCTAGTTTCTGCGCAACAACCGGGTGTGGTGGTAGATCATTGCTAACGACGGGTATTAGTTTGCCTTCATGAGCAATAACCTGGCTGTGTTTTTTGGTTTCAGCCAATTGGAGCTGCAAGAAACCCAGCCGTGTACCCTGCCCGTAGGTTTGCATAATCAATGTACCCGTTGTTGGGTGAACATAGGGGGACTCTGTACCAGAATCAGCATGCCCACTAAAGATCACATCAATACCGGTAACTGCGCCAGCCAACTTGATCTCGGCATCAATACCGCGTTGTATTTCTGGATGTGCTTCATCATCGGTCTGCATGGGTGCAGTCTTCCCCTGGTGGGTAAGTACAACAATCAGATCAACTTGTGGTTTCAGAAGTTCAACATATGGCCTAATCGATTCAATCGGATCACGAACATCAACACCACGAATATGTGATGGAATAATCGCCGTTCCGGCATCCTGTCCCATTACGCCGACGACTCCAATCCGCACTCCGTGCCGCTCAACAATGCTATAAGCTTGCGCATAAGGCATGCCGGAATCCGCATAAAACAAATTCGCACCCAATACCGGAAACGGTAGTCTGTCTTTCATTTTTGCAAAGGACTGCCAACCATATTCAAACTCATGGTTACCTATCACCATGGCGTCATAATCCATGGTAATCATCATTTCCATCGGCACAATGCCTTCGGTTTTCTTCGATAGAACGCCGGTAAATATATCGCCCGCATCGAATAGGAAGACGACCTTCTCCTGCTCGCGAAGATTATCAACCAGGGTTGCAAGATGTGCGATGCCTCCCAGGTATTCCACCTCGGGGTTCCAGTAGGCAGGGATTGGGTCGAATGCACTTTCGAAGTCATTGGTAAAGAGCAATGTCACTTCTCGCCCTTCAGACACAGCACTTTGTCGATTTGAGTCAGGCGACACACAACTCGCTAAAACAGTCGCTAAACCAATAATAAGTAATCGATTTAGGAAATATTTTTTATTCATAGATCAATCCTGGACATCTATTCGTTTCAGCCGTTCGTGGTCAGTCGTCGATGGCCTGGTAGGTGAGGGAGCGCATGGCCTGGTCAGGCAGCGCGACCCCGGTCATGTACTGCGCCATGAACAACCCAACCAGGTCTTCTGCGGGGTCTACCCAGTAGTAGGTCTGAGCTGCACCTGCCCACCCGTACTCGCCGACGGAGCCCGCTCCGGCGCTGGCGGCAACATCCATCATCACCCGGGATCCGAGTCCGAATCCGAGCCCAACGTTGTCTTTTCCCAGAAGCTCCCAGGGCAGTAGCTCCGGTGGGAGGTGGTTGGCGTGCATTAGTTCGAGCGTCTTGCGACCAATGATCCTGGTTCCGTCGATTTGGCCGCCGTTCAACAGCATTTGGGCGAAGTTAGCGTAGTCACCGATCGTCGAGAACAGTCCCAGCCCGCCACGCGCGAATACTTCAGGGGCTCCGGTCGGGTAGGTGGCAGAAACATCAATGCGCTCGTTGAAGCCGCCGAGGGCAGCCTCGGCGAGCCTGGTGCCGGTGTGGTCCAGGCCTATAAGGTCGGGCAGGCCGTACATGGCCGAGAGCCGATTGAGGTTGCTGTCTGCGACGCCGAAGCCGGTGTCGGTCATGCCAAGCGGCCCAAAAACCCGCTCAGCCAAGAAGGCGCCTAGTGACTGGCCGGATAGCACTTCGATGAGTCGGGCAGCGACGTCGATACCGAGGCCGTAGTGCCACCGACTGCCGGGTTGGCTGGACAGAGGGATTTTAGCAAGAACATCGATGACCTCTTCCAGGGTACGGGTTGCATCGTTCATGATGCGCGCATCTCGGTATAGATGGCCGACGGGAGTGTCCTCCATAAAGTCGTAGGTTAGACCGCTGGTATGGGTGAGCAGGTCTCGGATTTCCATCGGTCTGGCCTGGGGCGCCAACGAGCCATCAGCACCGAGCACTTGCGTGGCGCCAAACGCCGGCAGGTACTTCGCGACCGGGTCCTGCAACTGGAAAGCTGCCGCTTCGTGCAACAACATCAGGGCTGTGCTGACGATCGGCTTGGTCATTGAGTAGATCCGGAAGATCGTGTCAGGGGTTATCTCGAGCCCCGCCTCTGCATCGCGGTGGCCGAACTGCTCGGCGTGCACCACCTTGCCCTTGCGCATCACCATCGTCGAAATGCCTCGGACAGTGCCGTCGTCGATATAGCGCTGCATGACGCTACCAATGCGCGCCAGTCGCTGCGTGCTCATGCCGACACTCTCGGGTAATTCGATCTCGTTGCTCATGCCAACTCCTGATTCGTCATCATGTGGACTGTACCTCATCCAAAAATTTCTTGATCCTGTCAAAGCCCGACCAGATCTGCTTAAAACCGCTATAAACATCCATTTTCAAAACTCCCCTGCATTAAGCACACATCGCCTATCAGGCTCAAGAGTTTCTGACTTCAGCAAAGAGCTAGTTTACGCTTTCCAAACCTACCACAAGAGGGATTTACGAATTATCCTTCTGGACCCTTAGCGGCCGTTATTCTGACCAGGCGTGCTGAGTGACATGTTCAAAGCGATGCTTCGGTTGTTCGACGCTTTTCTTACAATGACATTGTTCCAAAGAGCAGGCAAAGTGTGCAAAGAAAATGGGATAGCAAAACACGAATCAATTGAAGAAGCCGCGAGTCAGAGCGAACTTATTTTAGTAAGCTGCCTATGAAATGACAGACTCAAAACACACCATCGACAGACTAACTGAGACCACACAAGGTCCGTTTCAGGATCTCCTGGTTGTGGATATCAGTGGCACCATTGCCACGAGTTACGCGGGTAAACTCCTGGTCGACTATGGTGCGAGAGTCATCAACGTGGAACCAGACGATGGCTTTGTCACCCGAGGTCTTGAACCACCCTTGAAAAACGGCCATAGCGCCCTGCACGGTTATCTGAATGCAAATAAACAAAGCGTTACTGCTGGTGGTGTTGCGGCGAACCATCCGTCGGTCGCCGAAGCAGACCTGGTGTTGCTGGATCCGCAAACCTTGCCGGCGTCGGTGTCGCTAAAAGACTTTGACTGCAACCTCTGCGCCATTAGCTGGTTCGGGTTGAGTGGCCCCTATTCGGATTTTCAAGGATCTGACGGTGTTATACACGCGCTGACGGGACTCATGTACGGTATCGGTGATCCCGAAGGTCCGCCGCTAATCTCTAAAGGTTATCAGGCTCAAATGATCGGTGGGCTGAGCGCCTTCAACGGCGCCCTCGGCTATCTGTTAGGCCAGCATGAAGAAAAAATAGCGGGTAGGTCAGCGCCATCCTTTTGCCTTGACGCGAGCATCTATGAAGCAAACATGTGCCTCACAGACATCGGTCCTATCAACGCTTACAACAATATTCCTTTGCCCTCCAGAATGGGTATCAACCGTTTCCCTCCGACATACCCCATGGGCATCTGGCCCTGCATGGATGGTTGGCTCGGGGTCACTTGCCTGCGTCCCAACCAATGGAAAGCTTTTTGTAAACTGTTAGAGCTCGATCATCTGGCCGATGTGCCCTTGTTCGAGAGCTCTGTAGCGCGCCTGGAAGCCTCGGATCTTCTGGAGCCGCTCATACTTGAGGCGTTATCAACACGTAGTGCCCAGGATCTGTTTTATCAAGGTCAGGCCATGCGAATTCCGCTGGCGCGCGTGCCAACGATGGATGAATTGTTTCACGTCGACCAGTATGTTGAGCGTCAGGCTTTCAGCGATTTTTCGTTTGGTGAAGAGACATTTAAGGCGCCTTCGGTGCCTTTTCGATTAGCGAAAACTCCGCCGGCATTTGGTGGTCGCGCAGCGGAGTTAGGTGCCGACAACGATCAATGGATAACCCCTGCCAATCCCGGGAGTTTGAGGTCGCCTCGGCAGACAACACAAGCCTCGACGACGCCTACTGAGTTGGCGCAAACAGAGCGCCTGCCGCTTGAAGGGCTGAAGGTCATTGATCTGTCCATGGGGTGGGCGGGGCCGCTGGCGGCGCGAAACCTGGCTGACCTGGGCGCCACGGTCATCAAGGTAGAGAGCTGTACTCGCTTTGATTGGTGGCGCAGTTGGGAAGCCACAGCAGAGTGGATTGCTGACGATGGTGCGGAAAAAGCTATTCCCTTTCTTTACGCTAATCGAAATAAACTTAATGTCACTCTGGATTTAGAGAGCCCCCGGGGGCGCGATCTCTTGCTGCGTCTGGTGGCGGATGCGGACGCGCTTGTTGAGAACTATTCGGGTGGAGTATTACCCAAACTTAAACTCGAGTATCAACAGCTGGTTGAAGTTAACCCTCAATTGGTAATGGTCTCGATGCCAGCCTTTGGCTGCACTGGGCCATGGTCCGGTTTCCGTGCCTACGGCTCAACCGTCGAACAATCCTCGGGCCTGCCTCATTTGCAGGGTAGCGATGCGCAGCCACCCACCATGCAACATGTCGCCTTCGGCGATGCTATCGGGGGCCTCAATGGTACTGCAGCGCTGCTGACAGCGCTTTATCACAAAAAGCGCACAGGGCAAGGTCAGTTCGTAGACCTCAGCCAGGTGGAATGCTTGTTCCCGCACGCTGCACCGGGGATTCTGCATCAATCGGTTTACGGTGAATCACCGGAGCGCACCGGAAACAGACACGCTGAACACGTGCCTGACGGGGTTTATCCCTGCGTGGGAGATGACCGCTGGATTATGATTCAGGTTCGAAACGACGAAGCGTGGAAACACCTGTGCGAACAGGCGCCGGATCTCCAGTCGTTCCAACAACTCAGTGCAGGCGAACGTTTGGAACAGCGCGACCGGATCGAAACGTCCTTGTCTCAGTGGACTCAAGGCCAGGACGCGACCTCGCTGATGCACCAGCTTCAACAAGCCGGCGTGGTCGCCGCCGTATTGAACAATGGAGCAGATTTGCTGGATGATCCGCAATTGATTGCCCGGGACTATCTGCAGTGGATGGAACGAGATCATGTCGGGAGGCAACCTCATCCCAGCCTGCCCTGGCGACCGGGCAAAGCCCCGCTGCAATTGCGCACACCGGCACCAACACTTGGCCAGCATAATCAAAGTGTTCTTGGAGGAATGCTGGGGGTCAGCGAAACAGAACTCGAATCACTCGCAGAAGCAGGAATTATCGGCGACAAACCCTGGTTGTCTTAGACCCTGTTTCTGCAGTTTCAATAATTGTTCACCGACCCAGGTCATTCTTCTACGAAAATAAACGATCCTCGGTTTCGTGTTGGGTTGCTCACTGAAGCTGCAGAATGTCTTTTTAATAATGACCCGGACTCGCCTCACAGCAGTGCAGGCTGCGCTGGAACTGCGTCGGCGGGACGGGACAACCTCTGGCATTATTTCGAGTTAGTGCCTGGCAACTGCTGCATAATCTCAAAGTCGATGAGTTGCTTCACACTACGAAAATCTTTGCCTTTTGCCACGGCAATGCGCTGCACATCTTCATACTCGGACTTCCATCGCTTTCGCCCGTCAGGTTGAGTAACTTCCTTGATCCTTACTGTGCCAAAGCTGGTTTCTATTTCTTTCAGTTCCCTTGGCAGGATTCTTTTCGTGAATGGCACGATTCGAAGCCCAATGGTCGAGGATCGATTCAGTATCATGTCCGCCAGCGCATGCACGTTGGCCTGATTTGACAGCACAGACAGGCACGTTGCCGGTCGGCTCTTTTTCATGATGATGGGTGTAAAGAATACGTCACCGGCACCGGCAGCCATCAGGTCCTGTATCAGTGGTTCAAAATTCTCTGCGGCCATGTCATCTATATTGGCTTCTATTTTGTAATGCTGTTCCGATTTGCTAACTTGGTTAGCTGTACTTTCTCCAAGCACTATCCTCAGCACATTAGGAATTTCAAAGTCCTTATGGCCGACACCGTAGCCAAATTTTTCGGGAATAAATGCGCTTTTTGGCTCGTATTCATCGACGCTGGCTTTCAATATGGCCGCGCCGGTTGGCGTGGTGCTCTCTCCGGATACAGTGCCGTAGGTACAAGGTACACCGGACAGAATTTCCTGGGTCGCTGGAGCCGGTACCGGGAACCTGCCATGGGCACAGTTGACGTATCCGCTGCCAACCTCAACAGCATTACATATCACCCGCTCGACACCGAGCCATTCAAGACATATGGCAGCGCCGACGATGTCGACGATTGAATCGATCGCTCCCACCTCATGGAAGTGAACCTGTTCGATCGGAATGTTATGGATTTTGGCCTCTGCAACCGCAATGATCTGGAATACTCTCAATGCGCGGGCTTCAATAGCCTGGCTGAACCCGGCATTCGTGATCATCTTTATAATCGTATCGTGATGGCGATGATCGTGTTGGTCCGCCGCATGAACTTCGGCTCTTGTGCCAGAGATGCCCATCTTCGAGCCGGATTCAAATGTGATTTTGAATTCAGAGGTCAGGTTCAATTTCGCCAGTTCGTCAGTCAGGTACTGTTCTGGGACGCCAAGGTCGATCATTGCAGCCAGATGCATATCGCCCGATATGCCACAACTCGGTTGATAATAAAGAGTTCTCATCAAATATTGTCTATGTCACTGCCTGGGTTTGTTTGCGTACCTGTTATGCGATATCAAAGTAATCTTGAGAGGTTGCCGTTGCGATATGGTTCTCTTTCAGATGTTGCATATTCTGCATATCGGCATTAACCGCATCAAGCCCATGGGCCAACACAAAGGCATAACTACGCTGGAATTGGGACAAGCTGGCCTTGGCGATTTTTTCATCATAATACTTGTCAAAAGCATCTGGATTTCCCCAACCAAGGAATCGACGTCCAGCAAGGAATCTGCCAGCTTTCATGCCAATCATGCCGATGCCCGATTCACGTGCCTTGTCAAACAGGGGTTTGATATCTTTCATGGGCGGAGAGCCAGGCAGAATGGTTCGGTCATTCCAGTCATACCAACCGCCGGGTGTAACGGCAATTTGAACCAGGCTGTACCAGTCAGTATCAATCATCGTTTTCAATACATTCTCGGCATTCTGGTGTGTACTGACACCTAAATGGGAGACTTTGCCTGCGGCTTTGGCGGATTCAAAGGCAGCGTAAACTTCTTCGTTGGCTATTACGCTGACATTATTACCCGCCATCTGGTAGTAGGCATCAACGTGTTCGACCTGTAACGTTTTCAAACTCCTATCAAGTTCTTTCAGCCAAGCCTTTGCGGCTTGTTTGGCTGTGGACACGTCGAGTATTTCGTCGAACTCGATTTCGGCCGGAATGGGGGCTTTTGAAATCAGGAAAATATCATCGCGTTTTTGTTTCAGGAATGGCGCCAGGTTTTTTTCGGCATCACCGTAATAGTCACTGTAACCTACATCAAACACATTCACGCCTTGATCGAATGCCGTGTGGAGCAACTCATCCCGGGGTTGTTTGGACAGCGCCGCACCACAGCCGAACACTAATCGGCTGCCATTGAAACCCGTCCTGCCCAGCCTACGATAGGTCATCTCGGGCCAGGGGCCGCCTAGCCCAACGCTCTCTTTTGCTTCAAACAATGCAGCCCTGGCATCACCGGTCTGAAACAATGTGCGGCTGCCAACACCCGCCAGAGCCATATATTGGATGAATCGACGTCTTGTATTTGTAAACATGGGATTCCCTTTGTTGCAATGATTAACTGGCGTGATTGTATGCCGTTTCTATAAGTCTGACCAGACTCGGGAAAGCACTGGTCGAAACAGGCCCGCAACCGACTATTTACGTTTCACCTGTATGAAACCGAATATGGGTATGCAAAATGGCTCAAGATTTTCGCAATCACAAGAGGGTCTTCATACTGGTAATGCGCGGCTGCAAGGCGAGTAATCCCGCAACAAACAGCAATGGCACAGCCAGCGTTGAGCAGTTATTTACTGGCCTTGCGTGGTCAAGCAATAGTAAATATTTGTTAAAGAGCAATTCCACACGGATAGGCATCTGGTAATACGGTGTCTATCACTGCAAAGTAGCGTCAAAAGGAGAAGATAATGGTACGGCCACTTGAGGACGTTCGCATTCTGGACCTGACCAGCGGTCCGGCGGGCGGCATCGCGACGATGATCCTGGCAGACTTCGGCGCCGAGGTGCTCATGATCGAACGTCCAGGTATTGATCCGATGATGGCACTGCCTGCCTCACGTATGTGGCGTCGCGGAAAACGCAGCTTGCCCCTGGACCTTGCTACCGAGGACGGGTTAGCAACTCTCGACGATCTTTGTGCCGGCGCAGATGTGCTGATTTGCAACTGGCGCTTTACTGCGCTGGAGCGCAAACAACTGGAATATGCCAGTTTGCATGCGCGTCATCCTCATCTCATCCTTTGCCACATCAGCGGATATGGTAGCCAGGGCCCGCGTGCCGACTACCCGGGGTATGAGCACCTGGTTGCCGCAAGCACGGGCCGCATGCGGATTTTTTCCGGGCTTGCGGATCGTTCTGGGCCTGGTTTTTCCGCGCTGCAAGTCGGCGTGCATGCCTGTGCACAATCCGCCGCGACCGGTATTCTGGCAGCCCTTCTGGAGCAAGCTGCCGACGGCGTGGGTCGATTGGTCGAAACCAGCATGTTGCAGGGCATGCTGCCCCATGAACTTGCGGGGATGATAGGTGCTCAATTCCCTGAGATTTTCAGCGATCTTATTCCTGCCGTGCCGCCGGCAGTCATCGAACCACCCATTCCGAGCCTGTTCTACCACCCTGCCCAGACCAGCGATGGCCGTTGGGTGCAGTTCGGTAATTTGCTGCCGCATCTGTTTGATAATTTTCTACTCGTCACCGAATTGATAGATGTGCTCGCAGATCCTGACTATGACCAGGGACAGATGATGCTACCGCAGGAGAAGCAGGAAGCCTTCAGGGAACGAATGC
>Ga0209667_1000706_pt1 | contig 27021 bp, 23 predicted proteins | sample SaaInlV_165m_DNA_2_FD_184682 | JGI IMG/M metagenome (GOLD analysis project Ga0209667, IMG submission 184682) | Marine microbial communities from expanding oxygen minimum zones in the Saanich Inlet - Saanich Inlet SI037_S3LV_125m_DNA (SPAdes)... | ecosystem: Environmental > Aquatic > Marine >... | reverse complement strand
CGGCATGTGCTACCTGGGAGAAAGTCAATATCAACACGTACATAAACCAATGTATTTTTTTCATATCCGATTCTCATAAATTATCTGTTTGTTTGGGGTTGATTTGAGAAATGTGATTGATTGCTTACATATAAATACAATTCCTTACATATGTATAAAATAACCAATATAAAAAAGAATAACAATACATATGTAAGTTAAATACTCTTGTTTGTATGTATTTTGTTACATTTGTAAGTTAATAAATACATTAAGTGTTGGAAATATCCAGAAATTCTTCCGATATTAATGATTCAGACCTAATCCAGAAGATTCTGGATCATCTCGAAGCGTACCTTGCCAATTCAAACTCACTTTCAACGAACCGAAAATCACTGTGCCTGCTCCAGCAATCTTTACAGCGATCAACCCATACGCCAGGCTTCAGTTAACCCCGCCAGGCATAGAAGATGAAATCCATGAAATCCATGAAATCAGAGGACAGCAATTGTGGACAACTGGAATCCGGAAAAAGGTGGAGCCTATACTCACCTGCTTACTGGCAGGCGCTCAAAGCCCTTGAACCCATGATTGACTCAATTTCTCATGAACTCATTGATCGCATTGAAGACAGGGGAGAAGGTAAGTTTCTGAGTGAGTTTGGGCTGCTGTTGCCACTAACAGTGATTGCCTCACAAACTGGACACTAGCAAGAGGCAGGTTCAGAACTACCGGAAGGAGTGAAAAGTACGTTCTTTAGGGGGTTAGGGCTGCTCTTTGAAGATAGCGCTTCCAACCTTGCTCGAACCTAGATGTTTCTTGTGCTTTCAGGTGAAACTTGCCCGGCCAATGTGCCCAGGTTCTTTTCTAACCACTTTATTTTAGCAATTCGGGTTGCTGTAGACTCGGCAGTTGGGTCAACGCAACCCGCGTCAAATTCTTCAATCCATTGAAAGTTCATGCCTCTTTCCCAGCAGAATTCCATTTCAGCGGTAGATTGTGTGCCGCTATAAGTAGAACAACCGGTGGTCAGCGCGATGAGCAGGAAAGCCAGGATAGTCTTGTACATGTTGTGCACCCTTTTACATATTTGGTTTATGGGAGGAGATTGTAGGGGTGTCTTGTAAACGGGGGTTGATGCCAATGTGCACTAATGTAACGGAACGTGACCTAAGGGCTTGGGCGATCACTCTCTACTCGGCAGAATTCAGTGATAGTCCCTCCAGCAAATCCGGTACCTTGTCGCTAAATCGGCAACTACCATCGTGTTTCATGGGGTCTAAGAGGGGTGCCATTCGTTTTTAATGTCTGTAAGTTTCCTGTGTTGAGAGGCTTAATGGCGTTGTTCGGGTTTTGTAGCTCAATTTTTGCTGACGGTTCGTAAGCGGGAAGAGGGCATTAGCCCTCTGGGAAGATCAATTGGATCTCCTGTTGCGATGGCGCGAGTATCTCGTAAAATTAAACCACCAGCACTGCAATCCTTTATCTGACCAGGTCTACCTATCTAGATGAGCTACGAGTCACCTGTAGAACAACGTTCCATGGTTCTGGACGACTATCGGAACGGCTTTTATCGCCGCGCACTTGAGCAGGTGATTGGCCCCGAATCAGTGGTAATGGATCTGGGGTCGGGACTTGGCATATTGGGTTTTATTGCAGCATCTCTTGGTGCCAAAAAAGTTCTGCTGGTTGAGTCGGTCACTAACCAGGAAGCAGCGAGACAGATTGCTGCAGAAAATGGCCTGGAAGACAAGGTTGAATTTATCCCCATCGCTGCCGAGAAGCTATATTCTGATGTGAAGGTGGATGTCATAACGTCAGTTTTTACGGGTAACTTTTTGCTTGAAGAAGATTTGTTGCCATTGCTCTTCCTGGCACGAGATCGTTTTTTGAAACCTGGAGGTTCACTGATTCCCGATCGCGCTTCCATGGTTGTTGCGCCGATCAGCATGAGTAGTTTTTATGATAGCCACATCAATAGTTGGGTGGATGGATCGCAGGGTATCAAGCACGGATCAATGCTTCCGTTTGCGCAGAATAGTCTTTATTTCGAGAGCTTTAACGATGCTAACTTTACGCTGCTAGCAGAGCCCAGGAAGATTCGCTCGCTAGATTTTCACACAGCTACGACGGCCGACTGTCACGAACAGGTCAGTTTTCACATACGCAACGAGGCTCAAATAGATGGCTTTCTTTGCTGGTTTGATGCTCGTCTCGGTGGCGCCTGGCTAAGCACGTCACCCAATGCACCTAAAACACACTGGTCTCAGGTTTACATGCCTGTTAACAGAATGAAACTGGTAGCGCAAGAAACAGTAAGTATCGAGATTGATCGGGCTGAATTCGGCGAGTGGCACTGGCGCTGCTCAACGTCCAAAGAATCACAACAATATTCGACCTTTCTAGCTGTTCCAACAACGCTTGCTGAATTGAGGCGGCGGTCTGAATTTAGTAGCCCGACCCTGTCCGACAGCGGACGCGCAGCGAAGTTTGTCTTAACCAGGTTTGGTGAAACGGCGACTGTGTCAGAAATTGCTGCCGAACTGAGCAAAGACTTCTCTGCGCTTTTCGTCGATGAAGTGGCCGTGATCAGGTTCATCCAGGGCATCGCGGAGCGCTTCGGTGAATAGTTATGCCTATTTTGACGGGGTTCTTACCAGTTCGTTGCCACTGCCGGAACTGCTGCCAGGGCATAGTGAGGGGAATTCACTCGCCATGCGGATACAAGCTGGAAAACTTCCCGATCATTTGAAATCGCCTTTGCTTCACGCATGGACTGATTCAAAGGGGACAGTGGAACTTGAACTCCGTGGTGGTAATAGCTGTTATAGACTGACCGCACCTGGCATCGTATCGACCGAAATCGATTATACGACTAACCGACTTACCGTGATGGCTTTGTGTGATGACGAGGCGATGCTCAGGGGGCAACTGCTTGACCAGATATTGCCGAGAATCATGTGCGAGACTAGTCAGTTGGTGTTGCATGCTAGTTGTGTGACAAAAGGAGGGACGACGATCGCGTTCACCGGTGACAGCGGAGCAGGCAAGTCGACATTGGCTGCGTACTTTCAGGTGTTGGGCTGGAAACTCATTGCTGATGATTGTTTGAAAATCAGTGTCTCTGACAACGAGGTCAGCGTGTGCGGTGCTTATCCAGGACTGAAGCTTTTCGCCGACAGCAGCGAACGTTTGAGTTCAGTGCATGCTGTACAGCTCCCAACCGCCCGGCATACAGACAAGCGACGCACTCGCCAAACTACCCAACAATTAACTGGACATTCGCTAAACGCCATCATTTTTCTTGATCCGGGGGCATCGACTCTACAGATTGAACAACGAAGGGGTGCTGATGTTCTTTTAGAGGTTTTCGGGCAGACTTTTGCCCTTAACCCCGGTGACCTCAAAGCGACTTCTGACAGGTTGCAGGACGCACGCCGATTGCTGGAAACCATACCCTACAGTCTGACTTTGTCCTATTTGCACAATTATGACGCGCTCCCAGGCATAGCGGATAAACTTCTCAAATATTTTCGATAAGTATTGTCCGTATGTTTATAGCGCACTATGATCCGTCCATGAGCGCAACTCGTCACTTAACGTTATCTTCAAAAGCCATCACCCAGGAAATTAATGGTGAAATGGTCATTTTGGATATGGGGAGTGAAGAGTATTTCAGCCTGAATGAAGTTGGATGCAAGCTCTGGCGGCTGTTGGAATCTAATAGCGACCTTTCTGTAGCTGTAGCCAGTTTGCTCGAACAGTATGATGTGGATAGCAAGCAATTGAGCGGCGACGTGGAATCCGTCGTCACCGAACTAAAGCGTGTGGGGCTGCTTTCTGAACTTCCCGCGACGACCTAAACAGAAGTTAGATTAGCAATGAGTGGGCTTTATGGTCTATTTTCTCGCCGGGGCGGCCGACCGACCGATGGTTTGCTTAATCAACTATCCGGTCATTCAGGACATAGAACAGCAAACTATATCAATCTGACTCGCAATCGTATTGGCATGGGTGTCGCTGAGTCAGGCACCGGCGAATTCCTGCTGACGGCGGACATTCGACTCGACAACCGTACAGAGCTTTGCCATCAACTCGGGCTCAACGCAGACACCACGACCAGCGATGCAAGGATTGTGATTAACGCTTACCGGCAATGGGGCGAGCCTTTTGTGGAGCGGCTTATTGGAGATTTCTCGTTTGCCTTATGGGATGAACATAGACAGACAATGATCTGTGCGAGAGACCATCTTGGTGTTAAACCGTTTTACTATCTGCTTGACGGTGAACAGTTCGTCTTTGCCTCCGAAGCTAACATCATTGGTGTCATCCCATCGCTTGAATGCACGATCAGCTCAGCGAGACTCGTTGACTACCGTGTCGACTGGCTCGAGTCGGTTGATAAACGGTGTACGTTCTTTAATGAAGTTCATCGGCTACCGCCGGCAAGTATGCTTATCGTCGATGAAAATAGTCATCAAGAGCACACATACTGGGAACTTGATGCGGATCGAGAAGTCTATTTCCCCAGCGATGATGACTACCAAAATGCCTTTAATGAATTGGCCCGCAATGCAGTGCAATGCAGAACAAGGACGGGGAAAGGCGGGGTGATGCTGAGTGGCGGCGTCGACTCATCTTTGGTTTCAGCGATCGCGATCGATCTTGGAGAAGCCCCCTTGCCCGCGTATTCCGGGGTATTACCGAAGGCCGCGAAAGACAATGACTCGGAATGTGTACGATTGCTATTAGAAAAGCTGAATTTGATCGATAGATCGCTCGAAACCACAGAGCAAAGTAACTACTACCCGCAACTTAATAAATCACTGGAACGAATCGGGGAGCCGTTCGATGCGAGTATGTTTCAAAGCTACCTGTTATACATCCGCGCGGCAGAGGATGGTTGTGACTACGTGTTGGACGGGGTTGATGGTGACATACCGCATTCGTTGCCTTCGTCATACCCGCTATGGATTGCCAAGCAAGACGGGATCGTTGATGCGCTCACTGAGGTTTACTGGATTTGGCGTCGCTGGTGCGACCGCGATCAGAGCCTCCCTGCACTGTATCTCCAGTATTTAAAATCTATGCTAATCCCGCGCGTCTTGCGAGAAGCAAAACAAAAAATAATGGGTACCAGCACTGATCGTGAGTATCGGCAGCTCATGCGCGACTTTGACATTTCGCCCTCGATTGGGATAAAGACTGGTCTGCGTGCGCGAATCGCGCAAGAACAGGCTAACTATGCAGCTCAGGGGTCTTCGTTAAAAGAACAGCGAGTCGCACATATTAGTCACCCGGGATTGGCCGTGGCGCTGGAAAGGTATGACAGGGCTGCGGCAAGTTGCGGGGTTGAAGCGCGACATCCGCTGTTAGATAAGCGCCTGGTTGAATTTTCGCTGGCCATACCCGGAAAACAGTCCGGTTCACAGGGTTGGTCGAAATATCTGATGAGACGAGTTGCCGCGCAGTATCTCCCGCACCAAGTGGCATGGCGGACCTCTGTCGATGACAATGGCGGCGACTTTATCCTGCGTTGGGCAACTGATCAGCAAAACCTTCTTCGTGGCAAAGTTGAGTCGAGCATCGACAAAGTCGGGCCCTATGGATTTAGGATGACGAAAGATTCAGAAGATGTTTCGAACCAATGGATTACTTTCTGCCTGGTATCCTGGTTGTCCTACGTTACAAAAGCTCGTGGCAATGGTATTATCGTACGCTAATTCCAATCAGGCTCGGGCCTTGAAACCTAATCCTGTATCAGAAAAAAAATTGTCCTATTCGCCACCAAAACTCGAATCGCACGGAAGAATCGCAAGCCGAACTGCAGGAGGCAGCGGGATGGAGATGGAGATGGGGATGATGGGGATGGGGAAGATGCAGTTGATGCGGATGGCCTAGGGTTCATTCTTGGCACGCTGCCACTATTTTTTCGATCTCTTGCATCCCGAAATACTCGATCCAGGATTCTGGATCAACCAGTTCCTTTTTCTGCCTGGTATCCTGGCTGTCAAGTTACAAAAGCTCGTGGCAATGGTATTATCGTACGCTAATTCCAATCAGGCTCGGCCTTGAAACCTAATCCAGTGTCAGAAAAAAAATTGCCCTATTCGCCACCAAAACTCGAATCGCACGGAAGAATCGCAAGCCGAACAGCAGGAGGCAGCGGGATGGACATGGAGATGGGGATGATGGGGATGGGGAAGATGCAGCTGGATCGGATGGCCTAGGGTTCATTCCTGGCACGCTGCCACTATTTTTTCAATCTCTTGTATCCCGAAATACTCGGTCCAGGATTCTGGATCAACCAGTTCCTTCATTGCCGTTGGCGCATAATGAAAAAACACCAGGTGACGATAGAAACTTGGGTCACTGGGTGCCGGATTACGGTAGTGCCATTGACTGCTCCCTGAAAAAATCAGGCCGCTGCCGCTATCTATCTCATAGGCCTCGAACGGAAACCTGGCTTTGACATAATCCTCCCAGTCTTCATCAAACTCTTCCTTGGCAGGCCAGTCCAATACGGGGCTGATATGAATCGGCCAGCTAGCACTGACGTCAAGAGTAATATCAAGGGTCCACTTCGCTCCTGGCGTATCCAGATGCGGTTCGCACACGCCGCGGTCGTTATAGATAGACAAAAAATTATAGTAAGAGAAGACTTCTTCCCCCACCATGTCGGAGACTGTCGCCGCCAAGCGTTGCTGTAGATCGCAAAAATAGGGGTGATCGTGAAACACTAACCGGCCGAAACCTTTTATTTCATGAACTTCCCATTCCCCAACCCCAATGTCGGCAACCGCCGCCTTTGCTTCAGACAACACTGCCTGGTCCAGGATGTCGGGCACAACGATGGGTTTAAAATCGATACGGGTACGCAAAGGCGAGAGGGTGTCGACAAACTCGTCGATATGCGCCGGATATTCCTTTCGTAGGAAAGCGCATACCTCCTCGTAAGCAAAATGCCAGTGCGAATCGTACCAGGGAAACATCATCAACTTTTCTTCAAAGTGAGTGTGATCTTAACGATGCTGCACTCAGGAAGCCATCTCTGCCTAAAACAGACTGGTTAAAGGTTGGTCGTTTAGGAGAGGATCACGTCTGTGAGAGAGTCTCAGAACGATCACAGGAAGCCCTAGAGCTGGCAAATCAGGGTATGTTTAGAGCAGATTCCTGACCAATTGGATACTAGCAAGAGGCAGGTTCAGAACTACCGGAAGGAGTGAAAAGTACGTTCTTTAGGGGTTAGGGCTGCTCTTTGAAGATAGTGCTTCCAACCTTGCTCGAGCCTAGATGTTTCTTGTGCTTTTGTGTGAAGCTTGCCCGGCCAATGTGACCAGGTTCTTTTCTAACCACTTTATTTTAGAAATTCGCGTTGCTGTAGACTGGCCCGTAGGGTCAACGCAACCCGCGTCAAACTCTTCAATCCACTGAAAGTTCATGCCTCTTTCCCAGCAGAATTCCATTTCAGCAGTAGATTGTGTGCCGCTATAAGTAGAACAACCGGTGGTCAGTGCGATGAGCAGGAAAGCCAGGATAGTCTTGTACATGTTGTTCACCCTTTTACATATTTGGTTTATGGGAGGAGATTGTAGGGGTGTCTTGTAAACGGAGGTTGATGCCAATGTGCACTAATGTAACGGAACGTGACCTAACTCGAGGGCGCCAGCTAGATCCTCGATGGGTGGTGGGGTTTTACTTACGTTAGATGGGGTAGGGTTATCCGTATGACCATGATTCAAGATGTTGAGGCGACAGAGGAAAACATTGCCGTAGAAACGCCGAAAAAAGCAATGTAAACACCAACAGTTGATTCTCCAACCTCGCAGGAAACCCTGCTACACTCAAAGCCCACTTTCCAACAAAGCGGTATGTAAATGAGCCAATCAAGTTCCGCCCCAAGAATAAATCATCTGGATGCCGTGGTTGTTGGCGCTGGCTTCGCCGGTCTCTACATGCTGCATCGTTTCAAACAACTCGGCTTGCGGGCACGAATTCTTGAAGCCGGCGGTGGCGTCGGTGGCACCTGGTATTGGAATCGTTATCCTGGGGCACGTTGCGACATTCCCAGCTTGCAATACTCCTATCAGTTTTCGCCCGAATTGGAGCAAGAGTGGGTGTGGAAAGAACGATATGCGCCACAACCAGAGATCATGGCGTACGCTAAGCACGTTGTAGAGCGTTTCGAGCTCGCCCCTGACATTCAATTTAACACCCGTGTTGCTGCAGCACACTTTGACGAAGACAACAGCCGCTGGAGCGTGACCACCGAGGCTGGCGATGTGATATCGGCCCGTTTTTGCGTGATGGCCACGGGATGCCTATCTTCAGCGAATGACCCAGAGTTCCCCGGACGAGAAAGTTTTACCGGGGATTGGTATCACACCGGCCGATGGCCGCATGGCGGTGTCGACTTCAGCGGTCAACGGGTAGCGGTCATCGGCACCGGCTCGTCAGCCATCCAATCGATACCGATCATCGCCGAGCAGGCGGTGCAACTCACGGTTTTTCAGCGGACGCCAAACTTCTCGGTGCCTGCCCACAATAGACCACAGGACTTACGCGAGGAGGCCGAGGTCAAAAAAAACTATCGAGCGTTTCGCGCAAATGGCCGCGCCCAGCCGATTGCCTGGGATACTGCCGGCAACGAGCGCACAGCCGAAGAGCACACGGCTGATGAGATTCGCACGGAGTGTGAGCGCCGTTGGGAAATGGGCGGACTTTACTTCTACGGTACCTTTGCAGATTTGCTGGTCGGCAAAGAGGCGAACGATATTGTTGCTGAATTTGTACGCGGCAAAATACGCGAGCGTGTTAAAGACCCCCAACTGGCCGACGCGTTGTTACCGGACACCATATTTGGCTGCAAGCGGGTTTGTGTGGATACAGGCTATTTCGAAACTTATAACCGAAGTAATGTCACGCTGGTAGACATTGCACAATCCGGTATCGAAGAGATCACTACCCACGGCGTGCGGGCGGACGGCAAAGAATACGCGGTTGACGCGATTGTCACCGCGACAGGCTTCGACGCCATGACCGGCTCGCTCGATCGAATTGATATTCAAGGCAAAGGCGGCCTGAAACTTAAAGACAAATGGCATGCAGGGCCACGAACTTACCTTGGCCTGACCACCGCGGGCTTCCCGAACTTCTTCATCATCAGCGGACCCGGCAGCCCGTCCGTACTGACCAATATGATCACCTCTATCGAACAGCACGTAGAGTTTGTCGCCGATTGTGTGGCCTGGCTGCGGGACCAAGAACTGGCGAGCATCGACGCCTCTATAGAGGCCGAGGACGATTGGGTAGATCATGTCAACGAAGTGGCAGGCGAAACGCTATTGTTGGGCTGCAATTCCTGGTACCTCGGCGCTAACGTGCCTGGAAAGCCCCGCGTGTTTATGCCTTACCTGGGTTTTCCTGAATACGTGGAGAAGTGCGATACCGTGGCGAAAAATGCATACGAGGGTTTTCAGACCGCGTAAATAATGACAGGAGGGTGGTGCCTATGCCTGCGAAATTTGCACAAATCACTTGCCATGCGTTTATCTAAATTTTGAGGTTAAATTTAAACCCATATCGAATATCCTCACGGGTTTGCGGACCGTTCAAGGACTCATAAAAAGGCTTACCGATTTCCAGCTCTACATAATTACCCTTTGCAAATACCGGTATTTTGAACCCCAGGACCACTCTTGCCTGCTTTCCGCCGTACATTTTGGGGTTGGTAACAGACGCCGGGTAGGGAAAAGCGCCGGGAACCAACAAATCGATATCCTTGCCATCAATACTTTTTGAGTATTCATAGATCAGTTTGATCGAGGGTTTCAACCACTCCAGTTTGTTGAATCTTAGCCAGGTCGATGCCGAAAACCGATTCCCCAAACTATAATCTCTATCATTTTCTCCTAAACGGATTTTTGCGGCCAACTCCGTTCCCCATCCAAATCCGTTTCCCGTGCCTGAATAGTGAATACTCGCAGGAATATCGTAGGTACCAGACCCCAATTGCATTGTATAGGGAAGTTGTTGGTTTCCGGGGGCACGAGGAGTATCGCCTTCCTTATCAATGGATCCAGTTGGGAAACTGAGGCCCAGGCTCAACTGTAATTTGCCCTCACCCGATGTTTCAAATTGGTAGGACCCGATGACAGAGACGTCACCTATCCCGCTGGAACGAATCGTGAAATCCGCGTAAGAAGGGACAATACTGATATGATTGGTAGTTTGCTTGACATAGGGTACGGCCAAATTAATGTTCAGTTGTTCGCTCAACTGATATCCCACAATAAGCGCGTGGACTTCTTGGGTAATCGTTGTTGGAACCACCGGGAAATTATCGTCGGTGCGCGGCTCAAGCCCGGGAGTAAACAGAACCTCGTTATCAGAAAGTCTATCGGTTCCTTTATTGAAGCCTTCAAAATCGGCGCGCTGAAATTTATATCGCAAACTCCATTTACTTTTGGTGCCGCTAGTATCGCCCTTGGTATCTGTAATATTGGCTGCGAACAATTCTTCAAGGCTAAGGTCCAGCAGATCTGACGGCACATTTTGCGCCCAAATTGAGGCAGAGAATGGCAGGAAAAGCACACAGGCCCAGCGCGAAAAATGGCATGGTCTCAGACTTCTTTCATAACAGGATTTCATCGATCGGGTTCCTCTTTATCATTTTTTTCGAGATGGCCTATCCATTGATCGAGAATTGATGCAAGTTCGTCAATTGTTACCGGCTTGCTTACATATCCATCCATCCCTGTGCTTAAGTATTTCTCACGATCTCCCTTCAGAGAATACGCTGTTAATGCAATAATTGGAACAGCGTGAACAGCTTCCGATTTCCGCTCTAAATCACGAATCATGGCGGCGGCGTCGACCCCATTCAATACAGGCATCTGTATATCCATTAGTATCAAGTCCACCGGAGTCTCAGAAAATAGCTTAACGGCAGCCGCCCCGTCCCGCGCTGTGATCGTGTCACAGCCAAACGTATTCATCGCCGCACAAGCAAAAATTCGGTTAGCCTCATTATCTTCGACGACCAAGATTCGAGCGTCATATTGCCTCAATCCCGAAAACTCTTTTTTATCCCGCGATTTACCCAGAACATAGAGCCCATCATTTGCTTGAATCCCTTTATCTGGAAGAATTAAAGGCAATTGAAACCAAAACCGGGAACCCTGGCCCGGTGCGCTAACAACCCCAATCTTCCCGCCCATCAGTTCGACTAATTGTTTTGATATAGTAAGTCCCAGACCGGTGCCACCGAATCGACGGGTTGTCGAAGAATCTGCCTGAGAAAAATTTTCGAATATGGTCTGATGGGCATTGCTGGGAATCCCAATTCCAGTATCCCGAACTTCTATGCGCAACGTAGCAGCATCCACACGGTTGTTTATCACCGAAACATTAATGGCAACATCACCAGTCTCAGTAAATTTTATGGCATTGCCCACCAGATTGATTAGTACCTGCCTGATTCGACTCTTATCTGCCCTGACCGTCGGTGGTACATCATCGGCAATATGGTAGCTTAACCTCAGGCCTTTATTTTTGGCGCCTTCTGTTAATAAATCTGTGGCGAATTGGACGCACTCGGAAATCGAAAAATCCGTTAACTCAATCGTCAGCTTGCCGGATTCAATCCGGGAAAAATCGAGGATATCGTTAATAATTGTCAGCAGGGAATTGCCTGAAAACTCGACCATTTCACAAAACTTCCGCTGCTCCTGGGAAAGCTCCGTGTCAAGCAGTAAGCTGGTCATACCCAGGACGCCATTCATGGGTGTGCGAATTTCGTGGCTCATATTCGCCAGAAACTCGGATTTGGCTTTGGTGGCAGTTTCCGCAATATTTTTCGAAAGCCGTAATTCTTTAACCATATTATCCAGCGATTTGTCACGATTTTGAACCTGCTCCAGCATGTCATTAAATCCATCGCTCAGGGAACCCAGTTCATCATCCGTCACCCGCTCAACCCTGTGGTCGTAATCTCCACGGGTAGAAACTTCTTTCATTGCCTTCAAAAGATTATCGATAGGTTCAGTAATGATTTTCTGCAAATATCCTGCGAACCAATATACGAAGATCAGGGCCAGCAACAAAAACATTCCTGCGATAGCAGCCAGCTTTAGAGTGCTCTCTCGCAGTGGCCGCAAATCAGTTTGAATATTGATAATCCCAAGAACCTCATCGTCCAGGATGATAGGCCCTTTAATATTGAGGACGCCATTATCGAAATTCACCACTGGCACCCCGCCCCCAATAACTAAAATCAAGGACTGTTCCAATTCAGCATTGCCTGGGACGCTACCCGGAGAAGGGGTGTCGCGCCGAAATAGCGGGTTATCATAACTTGCGTACAGCACAAGATCAGTGGTGTAAATTTGCGCAGAGATAACATCCTGATCGACCGTCAACGCAGATAGAACCTCGGCCGCGGCGTCTGGGTCCTGAAAGACCATTGCCGCTGCGCTATTAATCGCCAGCACACTGATTAGCGAAGAATTAGACTCGACCAGCGCCTCACGTTTTATAATGTACTCCCCCAGTACAAAGGAGACGGATGCAGCAACAAGCACCAGGGTGCTGGAGATCAAAGTGAACGAGATTATTTTTCGTTTTATGGGTAGATTTTGAATGAATTTAATCATCGACTTTCTCCCCGTCGTCGGGTGAATATATTGTTGCTAGTTTCAATAATTTGGAGCTTATTTTTAGTCCGTGTGCTCTGGCAATTTCCAAATTTATATAGACTTTTACGCGAGCGCCCTGGCGCTGAAATTCGATAATTCCGCCATTGGCCACGTAACCCGGCGAATCGCCAACAGTGATGACTGACTCATCTGGCCTTAATTGGACCGGATCGCTTTTTTCGCTGTCAGCTCCCTGAAACAAAAAATGGCATTGTTCGATGTCCGACCAGTCCGCTAACAAGGTGTAACGCCTTGTCCCACCTTCTGCTTGCCTGGCAGCAATCAATGCCTTCAGGGCGTTTTCAACGGGACCCTCGTGAACAGTGCAATAATTTAACGGAATTGTTGGACCGCCGGGGTTTTTGGGTACCCGCTTGATAAACTGGGCGAAACTGTAAAGGAATGCTGCCTTGATCTCGTGTTCTTCGAAATTGCGGGAACTTGCTTCGGGGACTGCGACCAAAAGTCCAATCACAGCAGTGAGTATCAAGCCTTGCGCATGAATTAATCCTGGAGTTTTACTGCGCTGCATAAGACCTGGGACAGAACCATAAAAACACTGTTTGCTGCATTGATTTCATTTTTTTAAAGTGAACGATTGACGCGAAGCGTCAGCTGCCGCTAGACAAGTTAACGCAAGCAAGAAGGCCCCTAAAGGTAGGTTTGGCATATCGATTACTCATCAGTTTGTTAATCCTGGTTTTACAAGAGGATATCTACATAGCTCAGCTTCTAAAACGTTCATGAATTTTTGGCTTTATCCTCGAAAAACGAACCTCCGAGATACCTAATTAGTTGCTATTTGTCATCGAATTTCGCTGGATTATCGTGCTACCGTTATAGAGGATTCGATATATATTGGTCTGATCTTTAGTAAGTGAGCTAAATACTAGCAAAGAAAACAGACCGTGTTTTCTATTTATGGTCCTGTTTGCTCAACTATCTGAAAATTCTCCAAACTCAATGTAGTGTTCGACTTTCTGCAAGGGCTTCTCATTATACCGTCTTCCAGGCCGTTTAGGCCACGTCTTACGAGTCCATCTTCAAAAAAGATCTTTCAGCACATCACTTCCAGCGACTCTTAACAATGAAAGTTCAGTTTTGGTCATGGTATAGACAAAAACCAGTTTTAGTTGTTGTAGAGAGGAAAACCAGGCATTAGCAATCAAAGGTCGATTGGGTGCTGCGGTAATCCCCCCCTTATTAACCGACTTGGATTCAACCGGTCACTGCAACAGTTGATTAAGCATATCGGCGGGCGTTTGAAAATCGAGCGTTTTTTTCGGTCTCGTGTTCAGTCTGTGACCGACCTTGTTCAGGTCCTGCTGCAAGAAGCCAGAGAGGCTACTTCGCTTAGGGAAATATTGCCGCAGTAGACCATTGGTGTTTTCGTTGGTGCCACGCTGCCAAGGACTCTGAGGGTCACAGAAATAGACGTCGATGTCGGTCGCGATGGAGAATTTTGCATGCGATGCCATCTCCGTGCCTCTATCCCAAGTCAGGCTTTGCTGCAACAAAACCGGCAACTTGTTCATTTGTCTGGAAAGCGCTGACACAAAGTCGTCGGTTTTCTTACTCTTTATTTTTACTAAGACCGTATACCTGGTCTGTCGCTCAACCAGTGTCGCGATTTGACTGTTATTCGAACCGATTATCAGGTCACCTTCCCAATGTCCTGGAACGGCGCGATCTTCGATACCTACAGGGCGCTCACTGATAGACACGCCATCAACGATATGACCTCGAGTCCCTGGCGAATGCGGCTAGTAGGAGTCCCTTTCTGGTGAAGTTGGGGTAGGGGGGCGGTGGGGTGCTGGTTAGTTGGAAAGTAAGCGGGATAGGTTGAAAGTTAATGCTTTAGAAATAGCCCAGTGTGATTCTATTAATGGGTAGGTTCGTGGGTAGAATAAGAATTGGCATATAAGTTATTGATTTATATAGATGGGTGGCGGAAGAGGTAGGAGTCGAACCCACCAGCCACTTTAACAGCAGCTCAACGGCTTTGAAGGCCGCGCGCACCACCGGGTGCAACGCTCTTCCGTTGACTATGATATCAAAAAAAGAGCGTTGATCGGTGGCGCGATAGCGACCTTATCGGTGCAGATCAGGTTGTGTTATTCGATGCCGCGCTTTTTCAGTTCGTCCGGCATTCGTTTTGAGTCTGCTTCAAGCGCAGGCCCGCGCTCTTCATCGCTGAGTTGACCCATGGTATCTGCAGCCATTTTATCGCTGTCCAGCGTAATCCATTTCACCGGTACGATTTCGATGATGACCCTGAGCGGTGAATCGAGCCTTTCCTCAAATGCTATGGCCCCGGCTTCCTGTTCGGGCGTTAGGGTGGCATTGGTTCCACCAGCACCGTAGGGTCCACGGGCAAGGGCAGGGTAGAACCAATCTTTGGTTTCTTGATCATCGTGGATGATTGCGCGGCCTTTGATGGTAATAGCACCATTGGGGCCATCTGGTGCTGCAATGCCGCTCACAACCAGTGAACAGCGCGGGTCCCGGCGGATCGCTGAGACGCGGTGGCGATGAACACCACAGGTAATCCAGCCGCGGCCGTCTTTCCAGACGAAACCATGAATCACGCCAACCGCCCAACCATCCCGGGTTGTCCAGTTGAATACGCATTCGCGCGCCTTGGTTAGAAGTTCTTCTCGCTTTTCATCAGAGAAGGGGTAGATAGATACCTGTTCGTGATCTTTGCCTGACATGATGGCTCCCGTGTAGTGTGAAGTAATCCTACACCAGTTATTTACTGTTGGTCGACTCTTGGTTGTTTAGTTGGCTTCTAGCGCCTCCCACGCTTCCATCAAGTTCATGATGCCTTTTTCAAGTTCGGCGGATTTGTCGTAGATAGCGGTTTGCCGCTCAGCCGACTGTTCGAAAAAGCCGGCGTCTCCCATCTGTTGGTTGACTTGTGCAAGCTCTTGCTCTGCTTTTTCGATCTTGGTGGTGAGTTTATCCAGGTCCCGAAGCCGTTTGTGATCCGCTGCCTTCTGTTTCTTTCGATCCTGATGGCTACCTGTTTGGTGTCCTGTTTGGTTTCCCGTTTTGTTGTTACTACTGCTGGTCGTTTGTTGAGTATTGGCTCCTTTTACCCAATCTGAATAACCTCCTACGTACTCCTGGACCTTGCCGTAGCCTTCGAATACCAAAAGGCTTGAAACGACATTGTCCATAAAGGTTCGGTCATGACTGACCAGTAGCACTGTACCGGTGTATTCAACTAGTAGCTCTTCCAGTAGCTCAAGGGTTTCAATGTCCAGGTCGTTTGTGGGCTCATCCAGCACAAGAAAGTTGGTTGGCAGGGCAAACAGTTTGGCGAGCAGCAGTCGGTTCTGTTCACCTCCGGATAATGTGCGGATAGGGGCACGTGCCTGGTCGGGGTTAAACAGGAAATTTTGAAGGTAAGACACAACATGAATGTCTTTACCATTGACCGTAATAAAATCCCGCCCCTCGGCGATATAGTCATGGACGCTTCGCTGCTGGTCGAGTTGTTCACGAATTTGGTCGAAGTAGGCGACCCGTAGTTTACTACCGGTTTTGAGGTTACCCGCGTCGGGTGATAATTCTTCCAGCAGAATTTTCAGTAAGGTCGATTTGCCGCAGCCATTGGGACCAAGTATGCCTATTCGGTCGCCTCGCTGGATGATCAGGTCCAGGTCTTTTATGATCAGTTTGCCATCGATGGATTTTCCAAGGCTGGTGGCTTCTTTAACAATCTTTCCGGAACTGGTGCCGCTATCAACCTGCAGCTTTAAGTCCTTGGTGGATATACGCTTGCCGCGCTCCACTCTTAATGCCTCAAGTGCACGTACACGACCTTCGTTTCTAGTGCGTCGGGCTTTAATACCCTGGCGAATCCAGGTTTCTTCTATTTTTAGTTTGTCGTCAAATTGTTTGTTGTGCTCCTGCTCTGTCTCTCGTACTTTTTCGCGTCGTTCAATGAACGTTGTGTAGTCACAGTTGTATCGGATGACGCTGCCACGGTCTATTTCAACAATCGCAGTGGCAACTGATTGCATCAATTGGCGATCGTGACTGACAAACAAAATGGTGCCCTGGAAATCCAGTAGTAGTGATTCCAGCCACTCGATCCCCTCAAGGTCCAGGTGGTTGGTCGGCTCGTCCAGAATCCAGACATCGGGTTCAAGAACCAGCGATTGGGCAATGGCGACTCTCTTTAGCCAGCCACCTGACAGGCTCGATAGTGGTGCCTCTGGGTCCAGTTTCAGCCGATGCAACGTTGCCTCAATACGATGGCTGATATTCCAGCCATCGCCGTGATCAAGGGCGCTCTGGAGTTGTGATAAGCGGTTCGTGTCCAGTTCATCGCCAGCCATCTGCTCAGTTAGGTGATGATATTCAGCCAATTGCTTACCCAGTTCATCAAACACGCCTGAGACTGAATCAAAAACCGTGATATCAGAGCGTTCGGGTAAGTTCTGGCTGAGGGTGACGAACTTAAGATTGTCTGCCCGCCAGAGGTTGCCGTCATCCTCGTTCACTGCTCCACTGATGATGCCAAGCAGGGTGGATTTGCCGGCGCCATTCCTGCCTGTGAAGGCAATTCGTTCGCCACCGTCTATAGACAGTTCAATCCGGTCCAGTATCTGGTCAGTACCGAAGGCGAGGGACAGGTTGGTCAGGGTGGCTATTGGCATGGCGCGCGAGTTTAGCACGGGTTCTGAAGAACTGGTCGATCCTGGTAGAACATTCATAATGAAGCGCAGGAACTGCCATGTTAACCAGGCCTTCTCGGAAGCCTTCGTTCATGGCTGCCGTCAGTCTGGTTTTGCGACTGCCGAGTGCTAGCAGGTTACCTGCAGCAACCACTGTGAAGGCCACCGGATTGCTGGTATTTAAGCTTAGTTGAGTGAAAACTGATCGCAGGTAAGCGACGATATGGCCTGACTATTCGACTGAAGTATTGGATCTCGCCACGCAGATTTTGTTTCGGCCTGATTCTTTTGCCTCGTACAGGGCCTGATCTGTTTCCCTCATAAAAAGGTCCGCGGAAGATGATTTCTCCGGTGTCATCACATTCAAGCCAATACTCACGCTTAGGAAGCCTCTATCGCAATTGCGATGGGGTATACGAGCGTTGGTGAGTGCTTCCTGGAAGTCCTCTGCAACCTGGCGACTACCCTCCAGTTCGGTTGCAGACATGATTACCGCAAACTCTTCGCCGCCAATCCTGGCGCACATGTCAGTAGATCGAGACGCTACTTTTAGCAGCAGTTCGCCAACCTTTTTCAGGGCAATGTCGCCCTGGGGATGGCCGTAGTAGTCGTTGTATGCCTTAAAGAGATCGACATCAATGATGAGCAGCCCCATCGGTTGTTGGGTGCGGATAGACTGCTGCCAGATGCTACGCAAGGACTCATCGAAACCTCGTCTGTTGGCGAGTGCCGTGAGCGCATCGGTTCGGGATTCCGCTTGCATCAGGAAGCGGATACGTAACCCGTCCAGGAACACGTTGGTCAGTCTATTCACAGAAATGAGCAGCAATCCGGAATAAGAAATTAGTAATACAGCAAGGATTATTTCAAGTCTGGTGCCGCTTAGGGCTAGCTGGATAACAGCCGGTATTGTAATGGGCAGACAGTAAATCACGAAGGAGCGGCGGTGCAGGGCTAACATAATGCCACCTGCCGCGATGATTCCTGCCAGTGTGGCCACCAGGACCGCTCTGTGCCCAATATCACCGGGCCAGATTAAAAAGACTGAAGCGCCCCAGATACTGCTTTGAACGAAATTACAGACGGTGAGCATGCTCGCCCAGTTTTGAATTTTCTTGACCGGGGCGTCCATTAGTCGCCGCGCAGCGAGCATGGTTGCGCCGAGCCTGACAATGCTCGCGCAAGTGAGCACGCCCAGCCATACGTAAAGATTCAGCCGCGGGACTACATCATGTAGCGCAACAACGATGAATGAGCCGGCAACCACGTGACCCAACGCGACACTTGGCATAGCTCGATAAAGAAAGGAGAGCGATTCACCGAGGATCTGATGTTGGATGTCAACACCCGTATCATTAGTGTTGACTTCTGCTAACGGGGACCCGGAAAAATTGTGATTAGTAGCCATCGACATTCTCAATGCTATTGTTCATTAGGCTGGTTGTCGTTGAGTGATTTGGGGCCAACCGTAATGTCAGGGAAGTTGACTTTTGTGGCCAGGGCTTCGATATCTTCTGCATGCCGACTGACCAATAAACGTCTGTCTGGCACGATAGCGCCGGGACGCGGGATGCGGCCATCAGACGGCATACCTTGCGAAACCTGATTTTGGTTCGCTCCAGACTGAAATCACCGGTCAGGTTACCAGCGAAAACAACTCGATAGCGGTCTTCTGTCTTACTCATGGGTGGCTGTTAACTATTTAGTCGTTACTTTTAATAACCATTGACTATAAAGGTTCTTGGCTTGTGGTTCATTAAATCCTTTCAAATCGGTTCATCTTTCTGTTCTTAATCACTGATTTAGCAGGGAAAACTGTTCCATTCATGGCGATATAGATGCCGTGGTACATTGTCTGGACGGCGGCGATTGCCATCCCGATGTTGAACATGGCATCTGTCATTGCAAACCTTGCGGGTGCCAGCGATCCAGTTATGACGATGGTTTTACCCTGGATGTCCGATAGATATTGAGCGGTGTCGGTCATGGTATCTGTACCATGAGTCACAATAACCAGGGTGGCTTGATCCCGGGCAATCTCGCTGTGTATGGTCCTGCGGTCTGCATCGTTAAGATCCAGGCTGTCTTTCTGTACCACTTCCACGATACGGTAGGGATGGGTGACCTGCGCTTCACTGAGCAGGCTACCAATGATCGTCTGGCCTACCTGGTAGTCACTTTTTTGATCGAAATAGACTTTGTCGATAGTCCCGCCGGTGGTGACAATGAGTATCTCTTCCAGGATTTTTGGTAACATGTTTTCTAGATAAGCCTCGTACAATATTGAAAGTATTACAGTAGTACTTTTTCAGTGACAGTATTGATGTCTTTCAGGCCGCAAAAGGCCATGGTGAGGTCCAGTTCGTTGGCCAGCAACTCCAGGCAACGGGTCACGCCCGTTTCGCCATTCGCCCCAAGTCCGTACTGATAGGCTCGGCCGATCAGGGTGGCATCTGCGCCCAGTGCTAATGCCTTGAACATGTCCTGGCCTGAACGAATGCCACCATCCATCCAGATTTCTACCTTTCCCGCAATCGCTTCAGCGATCCCAGGCAATACATCGAGGGTCGCTGGTGCACCATCTAACTGCCGGCCCCCATGATTTGAGATAACAACTGCATCTGCACCTGATGCCGCGGCCAGAACTGCGTCCTCCTCACACATGATCCCCTTAATAATCAGCGGGCCTTGCCAGAGGTCCTTGACCCATTTCACGTCATCCCAGGTCAGGGTAGGGTCCAGCTGCTCGGCGGACCATTGCGCGAGTGTGGTCAGTCGCTCAACGCCGCTTGCATGTCCTACCACGTTGCCAAATGAGTGGCGTTTTGACCCCAGCATTTTCAGGCACCATGCCGGGTGCATTGCTATATTGAGGAGACTCGACATGGTTATCTTTGGCGGCACTGATAAGCCGTTCCTGATGTCTTTGTGACGTTGTCCCATAATCTGCAAGTCAGCCGTCAAAACCAATGCAGAACAACCGGCCGCTTTCGCCCGTTCAATCAGTCTGCGGATAAAATCACGGTCTTTCATCATGTAGAGCTGGAACCAAAATGGTTTTGATACAGCTTCTGCTACGTCTTCAATAGAGCAGATGCTCATTGTTGACAGGCAGAAGGGTACGCCAAACTTTTCTGCGGCTTTGGCGGCCTGAATTTCGCCGTTAACCCACTGCATGCCAGTCAGCCCAACCGGCGCTAGAGCCGTTGGCATCGAGACTTCTTCGCCCAGCATCGTCGTCTTCAGGCTGCGGTTGTCCATGTCGACCATAACCCGTTGTTTGAATTTATGACGGCTGAATGCGCTTTGATTGTCCCGATAAGTTGATTCTGACCAGGAGCCAGAATCTACGTAGTCGTAGAACATTCGCGGTACACGACGTTTATGTTCGTCTTGTAAATCATCTATGCAGGTAATGGCTTTCATCGGTATCCCGCTAGTTTGTTCCTGTGGGGGGAAATATACACTGCGATGACGATTTCCCGTTAAATGATTGATTTAAAACTAACACTATTTTCATGACGCGTTCGGTAAACCAAGAACACGATTTTCAGACGAGAGCTACCTTGCTGAAAAGTGGTAAATCTTGATCGCCCGTTCCGGGAACTTGTCTGGAAACTCTTCCGACCCTGGCATCATTTTCCTGAAACGGCATTGCGGTGCATGTCGCGCAAACTGGTTAATCAGGAAATCGTCAGTCAGGTAAGGGCTGTTTACCGTCGCAATAATGTCTGCTTTATCAGCAGCCAACGATTGCAGTTTCTTGAGGACGGTCCCGTAGTTCTTTTCTACGTCAAAGCTGCCTCTCTGGCGTGTTGGGGGATCTATGATGATGGTGTCATACCGGCCGAACTGTTTGATTTTACCCCAGGAACGGAACAGGTTGTGGGCCACCGACTTCACAGTTCGCGAATCCTGATCGTTTAAGGCGTGGTTGCGCGAGCCCCAATTGATACTCGGTTTGCTCATGTCGACATTGACGACCTGGCGCGCGCCTGACGCAAGTGCAGCGACAGATAGTGAGCAAGTGTAGGCAAACAGGTTGAGAACATTCTTGCCATTCGAATTCTGCGAAAGCCAGTGGCGCAGGGGGCGCATGTCTAAAAAGAGCCCGGCGTTCTGATTGACGCCCGGTTGAACCTCAAATTTCAGCCCGTTTTCGACGACGATGCAGTGGTTGATTGGGTTCTTGTAAAGGCATTGTGTGGGCGTACCTCTGCGCTTACGGTACTGCAGCATCACGGATTCAATTTGCGAGTGGCTGTCGTGCTGGATGATTGCCTCGGTAAGCTTTTCGATATCGTCGATCTCTTCGTAGGTCGTGATGAGAACAACCGGCGAATACCAATCAACGGATAAGTGTTCCAACCCTTCAAAAAGCTGTCCGCGACCGTGGAAAATTCTGTGTGCTTCAGGTTGAGCCGACGCAAAGAAGTCAGCAGCTGACTGGGAAAGAGACTGGTACAAGCTGCGCGTGTCTAGAAGAAACTATCGTGAGTGTGGCATACGCCATGTGCAACACTTCGGCAAAATGGCAAGGCTGCATTGACTATTCCTGTTGCTGTCAATCCGCCTGCGGGCAGCGCGGTTAGTGGCAAAGACGCTGGCTTTGCGTCGCAACCTGCCGCTGAGATCACCGTCTGAGAAGTAAGCAGGAATCTTTGAGACTGTCTGCGGGGTTGTCTGCGGGGCTCGTCGATGTCAGGTATGCTTACCATTTAGATAATAGTCTATGCTCGGGTAACGAGGATAGCATATGCAATAGCGAGGTCGATTAATTGTGTCTATGGATATTGGAATATGTGTCCCAAGCCATGTGGGTGATATAGGTTACGTTGTTCGCGCAGAGGAGCTTGGATACAGTCATGCATGGCTGGCTGACAGTCAGATGATTTGGTCTGATTGCTACGCGGCGCTTGCGCTGGCAGCGGATCGAACTTCAACGATCAAACTGGGAACCGGTGTAGCGATAACGGGTACCAGGCCAGCAGCCGTCAACGCCGCGGGTATCGCCACTATCAATGCAATTGCCCCTGGGCGTACTTTTTTTGGCGTCGGTGCGGGAAATACCGCCATGCGAATCATGGGGTTGCCACCGCACCGTATTAAACAGTTTGAAGGTTACCTGCAAGAGTTGAAGCCACTTTTGCGCGGCGAAGAGGCAATGATGTCGTCGGGTGAAACGGAAATACCCATTCGCCACGTCATGCCAGATAAAGGGTTTGTTAATTTCGAAGACACTATCCCCATATATGTCTCTGGTTTTGGCCCCAGATCGCTAGCGCTGGCCGGTCAATATGGCGATGGTGCAGTTATGGCTTTTCCAGCCAGCGCGGCGATGATGGAAAACATCTGGGCCATGCTGGAAAAGGATGCGCCTCCAGGGTTCAGTCGTGATAGCTTTTACACAACAGCACTGACTGCGATGATTGTTAAAGAAGAGGGTGAGGCGACTGATTCCCCTCGAATCAAGCATGAGTGTGGAGCCATGGCGATGGCATCACTACATTATGCTTACGATCAATGGAGAAATTTTGGTCATCAGCCGCCCAATGCTGTGGCGAGTGTCTGGGACGAATACACAAGTCTGCTGTCAGAGTTCCCTGAAGAGCGCAGGCACCAGCGAATTCACCTGGGTCACAATTGCTGGGTTATTCCAGAGGAGCAGCAGTTTCTGACCAAAGAGTTGTTACAGGCGACTTGCCTTATTGGCACGCAGGAAGAGTTGATCGACAAACTTCGCTCATTAAATGAGGCAGGTCTTAACCAGATAATGAACCTGCCCTCATTTGATCCCCGCTATGAGGTGCTAGAGACCATTGCAGAGAAAATTATCCCCTTTGTCTAATGCCGGAGGGATCTGGACGGAACTGGGCGCCTAACGCCCGCCCTGGCCATCGTCGATTTTGATATAGGTGCCGGTCACAAATTCAGATGCCGGAGACAGAAAGTAGAGCAGGGTGGAATCCATTTGCGCTGGATCACCGATCCGCTTGCGTGGGAAGTGTTGGGCGATATCACCCATCCGCTCGAGCATGCCATCCATCATCTCTGACGAAAATGCACCCGGTGCGATGGCATTGACGTTGATGTTGTTCCTCGCCCATTCAACCGCTAGCACTTCGGTCATCCGTACGATGGCGGATTTAGTCACGGAGTACAGCGCCGCACCGTTTCCGCTGTAGTTGAAACCACCGACAGATGAAATATTGATCATACGGCCTGGTTGCTTTGCGGCGATCAGCCGTCGAGCGACTTCACACGATAGTTTAAAGGGGCCAACCAGATTGGTATCGAACATCGAATCAATAAATTCGTTGCTCATTTTGTGGGCTCTTTGGGCATCCGGAATTCCCGCGTTATTGATGAGGATGTCGACCAGGCCAAGTGCGGATTCCGCTTTGTCGACAACCTGGGCGATTTCTTCGGTGTTGGTAATATCAAAAGGGATCGGCTCACAGACACCGCCTGATGCGCGTATCTCTTTCGCCAGTTCTTCCAACTTTCCAACCCGTCGGCCAGTTATCGCGACCTTGGCGCCACAGGCTGCCAGCACAATGGCGAAGCGCCTGCCAAGTCCTGAAGTGGTGCCAGTGACCAGGGCAACTTGCCCGGTTAAGTCGTGTGAAACATACGGGGTTGGAAAATTGCTCATGAGTGTCCTTTGTAATTTCAGTTAGAGATTAGATTACCTGGTTTGCAAGGCCTGGAACTTCACAGAAAAATTCCGATTCAACTTTAATACACGATGCCGAGTTTTTGTGAGGTCCTGCACACCATGATGGCATCACCATTGAGTAGAGGCCGCTTCCGCCGGACATTAATATCAGCAGTTGTTCGGGGTCTTTAAATGCATCACGATTGCCTGAGCGCTTGCCTGCGAACCCGGGAGAGAGCTTGTTGATCGCTGTCTCTGCCATCGTCGAGCGCCGGTGTATTTCTTCAGCAGTATCCTGACGGGTCAGGCCTGCCTTGTTTAACACTTCGGCATGTTCGGGGTTTAACACTATAGTCGCCGTACCCCCGGTCAGTATCGCGTTGTTAGTTGCAGCATTAGCGATACCAATTGCCAGCATGTCCAACAAGGATTTATAACCGTTCGGGTCGTCGCCGTCGCCACTATAAAGAACCGAGTGGGGTGCTTCTGCGCCGATGACGGTAACAACGCTGTCGTCAGGGTCGAAACCAAGATCGACATGCATGGGTGGAAAGGGGCTGTTTTCTTCGTCTTCTGCCAGGCAGAAGGTGAATTTCCCCGGATGACCCAGCAGGGCCATATCAGAAGTGCCTGGCCGCCCGCCGCCAATATTGATCATGGCCAGTCTCAGAGCGCGGCCAATGGAAGCGTTTGCCCGATGGCCAGGCCCCAAAGCACCGTAGCTGGATGAAATAGGTCCGCAGTTATGCCTGGCGGGACCATTGACAATGATGAGTGGTGCTGTGCAATGTGTGGTCGCCTGCATCTCAGTCAGGTCAAACACCGGATCAATGACGGCTTTTACCGCTGCCAGCACAACCGGCATATAGTCCGGTAGGCAACCGGCCATAACGGCGGCAACAGCTACCTTTTCTATCGTTGCGATTCCGTGGCCTGGTCCCATGGTGCCCAGCACCATATCTGCTTCAAGTCCTGTGGCAAGCACCATTCGACTGACGCGCGCGGGTGTTGGGATAATCACTGGCAAGCCATCGGTAAATCCCTTGGTATGCAGGTCCTCCAACGCAACTGACTCGTCTGCAGCTGTTAGTAAATCAGCCATTGTTTGCCTCTAGCGCCTTAATAACGGCTGGTGCTACTTCTGCAGCGACCTTTTTCATGTTTTTTACCCCAGTGCCTGCAACAGGATGTGGTAGTCGTACTCGTGGAACGTCTGGCATGCCGAGTGATTCAGCAACGAAGTCGCCCTGTGGCCAGAACTCCTCTGTCACTAGTGCTACAGCCGGGATTCCCATTTTTGCAATATTTACGCCGTCACGCACGGTGCCGGTTGTGCAGGATCCTCAATGCCCGTAAGCAGCGACCACGGCATGACATTCATTGGTTATCGTACCCAGTAGGTCATCGTTCGCAGGTACTGATGCATTGCCTTTATTGTAGGAATGAACCTCGATACCGGGTTCAAGTTCCTGCATTGCTTCTTCGAGCGCGTGCAGGAAGTTCTCAGAGTCGGGAAAGCCATTCGCCAGGAAGCCGACGTTAATTGAGTTAGCGCCCTGGATGACAGCAGACAGAGAGTAGGGTGTCACTTCAATACCGACAGACCCTTCAGGATTATGATATTCGATCATTTTTTATCTCGACGTTGGTTGTTGGGATGGATACAGGGAACAAGTATAGCTTTATCCATGATTTGATCCCAATTCTCGTTTGAGTGGCCCTCAAGCGCTGTTATCCTATCGATCTATCAATGTATCAATCTATCAATCTATCAATCTATCAATCTATCAATCTATCAATCTATCAATCTATCAATCTATCAATCTATCAATCTATCAATCTATCAATCTATCAATATTGTCAATGTGGCTTAACAAAGGTGAGGATCGACGTGAATAAAATTATCATAGGGTTTGTAGTTGTCCTGGTTGTTGCGGTAGCAGGAGCTGGTTACTACCTGATGCAGAATCTGGACGGGATCGTTAAAAGCCTGATCGAAGAGGTGGGTACCGAGGTCACAAATGCGCAGGTACGGGTTAGGGAAGTTAAGCTCAACCTGGCCGAAGGCAAGGCAACCTTGAGCGGTCTAACTGTCGCCAACCCCCCTGGTTTTTCGACGGAACCTTTATTTACGCTGGACAACATTTCAGTGGCTATTGATACCTCAAGTCTTACCGGGCCGGTCTACCACATCGAAGATATTAGCATTGATGGTGTTCATGTCCTGGCAGAACAAAAAGGTGCGATAACGAATGTACAGAAATTTATGGAGGGTATGCCGAAATCCGATACTCCAGATGACGTTGGCGATACCGGGAGTAGTGAGGTCGACATTAGACTCGCCATTAGCCGGATCGATTTTTCGGATGGCACGATGGAATTGCGCAGTGACCAGATCGGCAATCAGTCAATTGAACTGAAAGAATTACAGCTCAGAAATATCGGTACGCCGGAAAACGGTTTGACGCCAGACGAAGTCGGCGAGAAGATTGCCGGTCAGCTGATGGTGAGCGTTCAGGATGCGCTGAAGAGTGCGCTTGGTAAGTATCTGCGTAAAGAGGCAGAAGCGAGTATTAGGACTAAACTGGGATCCCTGTTTGGCAGAGATAAAGACTGAACTCCGAGAGAGAAATTAGATATTGCTGAAATCGGGATCGCGTTTATCGAGAAAGGCTTTAATAGCTTCGGCGTTAGCCGGGCCCCCGGCAAGGTTTGCGAGACCGACAGCTTCTTCAAAGACAGCGGTTTTCATTGCTTCTAGGTGCTGGCGGCTTCAGCAGTCAGTCCAAGAGAGGAAAAAGGTGCCCGGAATTTTGCGCTTTCTGCCATGAACACCAGGTCAGCTACGCCATGAATTGTCATGCCAATGCCAACACCAAGTCCGTTCGCCGCGGTAATAAATGGTTTTGGGAAGTCGATAATAGAATGCATCAACGCCCGCAGGTCTTTCTTAGAAGGATCGGGTGCGGTGCCCATGGACTTTAGATCTGCTCCCGCCGAA
>Ga0209667_1000693_pt1 | contig 27405 bp, 17 predicted proteins | sample SaaInlV_165m_DNA_2_FD_184682 | JGI IMG/M metagenome (GOLD analysis project Ga0209667, IMG submission 184682) | Marine microbial communities from expanding oxygen minimum zones in the Saanich Inlet - Saanich Inlet SI037_S3LV_125m_DNA (SPAdes)... | ecosystem: Environmental > Aquatic > Marine >... | reverse complement strand
TATTGCAGCACCAGGATCCGACCGGTTGTATCCGCACCGACCCCAGCAGTGGAACGAGGAACCTGTATGACCACGGCATCGCCACTTTTGCCCTGTGCGAGGCTGCCCAGTGGACCTCCGATCCCGCCATCGATGGGGCGGCTCGACTGGCACTCTCCTTCCTCGGGGCCAGTCAACAAGCGGGAGGCGGTTGGGACTACACTCCGTCGATCTCTCTGAGAAATGATCTGTCCATCACCGGCTGGCAAATGCTGGCGATCCATGCCGGCATCGAGGCGGGAATCCTGCCGAGCCGGGAGACCATCGCCTCGATCGAGAGATACCTCCAACGAGCCATCGACGAACAGGGAAGAGCGACCTACTCGGATCGGGGTCGCGGCAGAGGTCGCCAGGGAATCGGAATCGATGCTGTGGGCTTGCTCTCGATGCTGGCGCTGGGCCACTCTCCCGTTTCTCAAAGTAGCCTCGAGTGTGCTCGCCGCATCGCCGACCATCCTCCTCGACCGGAGCTACGGAAAAAGTGGGACCAACACCCTCAATCGATGTACTACTGGTACACCGCAACACTGGCGCTGTTTCATGTGGGTGGAGAACCCTGGAAACGGTGGAACCAGCAGTTACAACGGATGGTCATACCGCTTCAGCACAACTCCACCGATGCCGCCGGATCAGATGCCGCAGGATCATGGGATCCGGATCCAAACTGGATCGGAGCGGCCGGCGGAAGGGTCGCCCAGACCGCTCTCGGAGTGCTGACTTTTGAATCCTACTTTCGTTACACTCCGATTCACCTTCGTCTGGGCATCGCCCGCACTCCCCGTGATCGGTGAAGGGAGCCGATGTTTCAACCTGAAGATTGCACTCGAGAGAAGATCCGAGAGATCGACCGGAAAGCACTGGAGGAGTTCAGCATTCCAGGCCTGATCCTGATGGAGCACGCGTCGATTGGAATCGCGGAGCGAGCCATCGATCTGCTGGGATCCGCAACCTCGACCGGCCCTTCCTGGAGAGTGACGATTCTCTGTGGACCGGGCGGCAATGGCGGAGATGGATTCGCCGTCGCTCGACACCTTCACGGAGCGGGCTGGGATGTCACCATCCATGACCTGGCTCCCGACTCGAGCCATGCCGATCGCCAGACCAATCACCGGATCTGCATGGCTCTCGGGATGACACCGATCGAATCGATCCCCGACGCCGATCCGGCGACACCATCCGATCTGATCATCGATGCCTTGCTAGGGAGTGGCACCGAACGTGCCCCGCGCCATCCGATCGATCGTGCCATCGAGTGGATCAACCGACAATCGTTGCCGGTGCTCTCGATCGACCTGCCATCGGGGCTGGTGGCCAGCAACGGCGAGGCTCCGGGAGCCGTGGTCGAGGCGTCCTTGACCGTGACACTGTGCATACCTCACCTGGGGTTGTTGCAGGGAGAGGGCCCCGGCCATGCAGGACAGCTGTGGATCTGCCCCATCGGGGCTCCCGCAGCATTGCTCCCACCGAATGCCCCGGTATTCCCGCCAAGAGCGAGCCCCCTACCGGTAAATCCCATCTCCCTCGAGCAGTGACGATGTAGAAAAAGCCTCGATCCGGTATGATGGAGATCGTGTGGTACCCGGATCGACGATCGGGTCGAGTCACCACCAGCCCAGAGCAGGAGGACACCCGGATGAATCTGTTCGAGAAGTTACTGTCAGGAGTGTTCATCCTGCTGATCCTGGCCGCCCTCATCTGGGGAGCGCTGGTGGGACTCCCCAGTACCGTCCCATCCATCTCGATGCATTCAGAGAAGATCTCCGAGCAACAATACATGACCGAGATCACCGCAGAGCAACGACAGGAGCTGACCGAGATCCTCACCAAGGCCACCTCGGAAGGATCCGGTTCGAGACGCCGCCCCCAATCCGAGGTCTACAAGATCAACAAACCCCTCCTCGATCGGATGGGCAACCTCAACGAATGTCGCCGCGAATTGCAAAATGCTTCGAGCGAGGTTCAAGAGGATGGCTCATTGAAGATCTTTGGTATCCAGCGGGGCAGTTTGCTCGAAAGAGTCGGCTTGAGAGAAAACGACATCTTGCGCTCGGTGAACGGAATCAAACTCGACTTCAATGCCATCGGAGATTGCCTCGATGCACACGGAAATAGTCTCACCCGTCTGACCGCAGGGAATCCTGTGGTGATCGAGATCGAGCGCAGGGGCTCCCCCATCGCGCTCGTCATCGATCCACCGCTGTAGGGAAACCACACCTCCCTACGGGCCAGATTCACTGCTGATCAGACCTACTGCGGATCAGTGGACTTCTTGCAGGCTACCGTCCTGTTGTAAATCGTCTTCACATTGACTCCCAGGTCTTTCGCTGCACGAGTCTTATTTCCTCCGTGGTAGTTGAGAACCTTTTCGATGTGAAAGTCCTCGACCTCCTTGAGAGTCATGTCGACCGGGTATCCGGACCCACTCAGTCCGACCTGCTCCGCCGCCGGGATCACCTGGATCGGTGCTGCAGCGATCTGCTCCCGGATCATCTCACCATTCACTTCTTCGCCACCGCTCAAAAGAACGGAACGCTCGAGGACATTTTCCAGCTCACGAATATTTCCAGGCCAACTGTGCTGGATCAATACTTCGACCGCACTGGAGGTCAGCGACGGCACCGAGATCCCACGGCCTCGAAGTCGATTCAGCACCGACTCAACGATGTGAGGCAGTTCAGCCTCCCGCTCGCGAAGCGGGGCCAGTTCGACATGAACCACATGAACTCGGTAGAAGAGATCGAGGCGGAAACGACCAGCGGCCACCTCGTCACGAAGGTTTCGATGGGTCGCAGCGATGATGCGAACATCCACTGCCTTGTCCTCATTGGAACCGACGGCACGAATCCTTCCCGATTGAAGCACTCGCAATAACTTCGCTTGAGATTCCATCGGCAATTCGCCGATCTCATCGAGGAACAGGGTTCCGCCGGAAGCACTCTCAATCAGCCCGATCTTATCTCGGTCGATCCCTGTGTATGAGCCCTTCATCGCTCCGAACAGTTCACTTTCAATCAGTGAACCGGGGATGGCACCGCAGTCCACCGCCACCCATGGGCCGTCGCGACGAGCACTGGTCTGGTGGACCAGTCGTGCGATCAAGTCCTTACCGGTGCCGCTTTCTCCTCCCACCAAGATGGTGGAATCTGTCGGAGCCACGGCAGAAAGAGTTCTCAATACCCGTAGGGTTCTGGGATCATTTCCTGCCACGAAGATGTCTTTCCCACCCGACTCGTTGAAGACAGGAAGGTGGAGAACTGATTTCTGGGTCATACCCGACTCTGCTAGTGGTGAATTCATTGGGTCACTCCCTCACTCTCGAGAATTTCATCCTTGTGTTGATCAAATAGATTTGCGATTCGAGGATCAAAATGGCTACCGGATCCCCCGCGGATCCTCTCCACGGCTTCATCGACAGTCATCGCTCCCCGGTAGGAGCGATCACTCGTCATCGCATCGAAGGCATCGACGACAGCGATGATCCGGGCCATCAGGGGAATCTGTTCCCCTGCGAGACCATCTGGATATCCGCTGCCATCCCATTTTTCATGGTGATGAAGAACACCCGCCAAGCTGGCCTGAAGGAATGGAATCGGCGCGATGATGTCAGCCGATATTCCCGGGTGTTTCTTGATGAGATCGTATTCTTCGTTGGTCAGAGGCCCATTTTTGTTGAGCACATCTTCGTGAACGCCGATCTTTCCAATGTCGTGAAGCAGGGCCGCATGAGAAAGCGTTCTCACCTGGCCACGATCGAGACCGGCGATCTCGCCCAGTTTGACGGCCATGTCCCTGACCCTGGCGGAATGACCATTGAGGTATCGATCCTTGCTCTCCAGTGCTACCAGCAGAGCTTCCACTGTCTGTCGCATACCCTTCACCTCGTGGATGCCGAAAGCCCTGGTCTTGGCTCTTTCCATCGAAGCGAGGAAATCATCGACGTCATACGGCTTCGGTATGAAATCGGTGGCTCCCTTCTTGATCAGATCCACCGCATTACCCACCGTACCGTCACCGGTCGTGACCACGATGCTCAGATCCGGATCGATTTCGAGGGCTTGCACCACCAACTCGTCTCCGCGCATCCGGGGCATGTCCAGATCGGTCACCAGGATGTCCCAGTGCCCATCTCCGATCTGCTCCAATGCGACTTCACCGTCCTCGACAGTGGTCGGAGATGGCCATCCTTCGGCATTCAAGATCGCGCAGATCAATTCCCGCGCTCCGGGATCATCATCTGCCACCAGAATTTTCAGATCCATCAGGCTCATCTGAGAGTCTCCTGCTCATCTGCCGTTCCACCGCTCTGGAGAGAGTCCTCGAAATTCCACCGCTCCAGCAGGTTCTCGTGCATCCGATCGATCTGTTCCTGTAACCAGTGCGCTGAAACTGACTCGCTCATGCTTCCCAGCAGTGCAGTTTCCGACCGTGCGGCCTCTCTCGAGCAGAACGACTGAACCGCTTCCAGCAGTTCCGGTACATTCCCATTCCAGGGCCGAACCAGTAGTTCTCCCAATTTGCTGCGGGTGAACTCCATCCACCTCGACTCGAAATCTTCAGGGCGTGCAGATGTCCAGATCTGGTATCGAGCGATGGCACTGATGTCTTCAGGTCTCTCCCCCAGTGCTGGGATCGAGAACGAGCCCCTGAATTCGAGTTGTGAAAGAGGGCTGGTGGAGGTCCACAGTTGCAATCCACCGTCGTCGGTCACATCCACTCCGAGAATGATCCTGGGGATCTCACTCGAATCGGACTGGATCAGTTCCTTCAACTGCTGTGCCACTTGAGGATCGATCTGCTGCGCAGAGTTGATGTAGACCGTTCCCATCTGGACCAGAGCAGGAATCTGATCCTCGGTCGGATACAGGTCCTGGATCTCAAAGTCTTGGCCCGATACAAACAGCAATCGAGCGGCAGGGATGCCCCCGGCCGCATGGATCTTTCTGGCAGCGAGCCGCTTCCCAACGCCGGTCGGTCCGGTAAGAAGCAGTGGCCCTTTCTCCGAGCTCATCTCGAGCACGAAGGAACGAAGGTCATGGATGACCTCGCTGTTTCCCACTATTGGATCAAAGCGATCTGTCGCACACATGGCACTCTCCCAACCGCACCTCGCAAGGTGTGGAATTCCCAATTTCGGCCAGAGGCCGCCAGTACTGGAGAGGTCGAACCCTCCGAAGAGGGTGGAAAAGGTCGTTGTCTCCGAAGACTATCCTGCGATCGCAGAATTCGTCAAACGGGACCAGGTGTGAGTGGGGTCAGGATGGTCTCAAACCGCGATCACTGCTGCGGAGAAGTGCTTTCGTCGACATCCACGGCGATGCCACGATTCGGCGTTCCACGATCCCGGAACAGATCCCTCGCAGCAGGAGCTCCCGCCGAAGAGGTCGTCGAAGTTGCGCGCTGCTGGGCGGGAATCTTCTCATCCACCCAGCGGTTGGCCTCGTCCATCTTGACGACGACGCGGCAGGAGACACCCTCCTCCTCCATCGTCACACCATAGAGGCGCTCCGCCTCACTCATGGTGATGCGGCTGTGAGTGATGATCAGGAACTGCGAGGTCTTGGCGAACTCCTGCAGTACCCGAACAAAGCGACGAGTGTTCTGCTCATCGAGAGGGGCATCAACTTCGTCCAGGATACAGAAGGGACTGGGACGAGCTTTGAACAGTGCAAATATCACCGAGATAGCCGCCAGCGCTCTTTCGCCTCCGGACAGCAGTTCAAGGCTGGAGATTCTCTTTCCTGGTGGACGAGCTTTTACCTTGATTCCCGCCACCAGCGGATCTTCGCCCTCCTCCAGTTCGAGGTCAGCAACACCTCCGCCGAACATCAGACTGAAGATCTCCTGGAAGTTCTTACGCACCTCCGCGAAGGATTCGAGGAAGCGGGTCCGGCACTGCGCATCGAGAGCTTCCATCGCCTCGCGAATCAGGTCCCTGGAGCGGGTCAGATCTCCCATTTCCTCAGCGATCGCTGAATGCCTGGTTTCTTCCGTCTCCAGTTCCTCCACCGCTTGCAGATTCACATTCGAATTGCGCCGCATCCTGGCCTGGATCTCCTGGTGCTCCGGCCTCAGTACATCCGTGAGGATCTTCCCTTGCGGGATCCCCTCCAGCAGAGTCTTTCGCCACTCCTCGATGGGAGCATCCTCGAGGGGCATCTCCAGATCCTCACTCACCCGCTTGCGAATCCCTTCGATGCGAACCTGGCATTCGTTGGCGGAGAGCAGGTCATCCTCTCGACCCTTCTGGATCTGATCCCCCTGGGATCGACACTCCCGTTGCCTCTTCTCCGCAGCGGAACGCTCCAGCCGGCACGATTCGAGCCGTCGATCCTGTTCGTCACGACTCGAGGCGATCTTCTCCAACTCCCCACGATAGGAGACTTCTTCCTCGGCGAGGATCACGATCTTCTCGAGGATCTCCTCGCAACGCTGACTCTCCTGGATGAGTTGCTGGGCAATGTTCTGGTGCTGCTGGATCCGTTGATCCACTTCCTCCGCCAGGCGTCGTTGCTCTCTCCAGTCGGAAGCGATCCGCTCTTGTGCTCTGGTGGCCACCAGACGGATGCGCTGCAAATCTTCGTCCAGATCTCCCAACTGCGCATCGAGAGGTGCAATCCGCTGCTCATGCTCATCAAGGAACTGCTCGACCACCGCACGTTCCTCACCGACCTTCTTCAGGTTGATTCTTGCAGTGTCTCTCAGTGAAGTGATTTCGACATGATGACCTTGGGCCTGTTCCATGTCCGTTTCGAGGGTCTCGATTCTCTCCTTGAACCTTCGCAAGGATTCTCGAGTCTTTTCTTTTTCTCTACGGGAGTGATCCGCCTCGATGCGTGCGCGGCCAGCTTCCTGCTCGAGCCTCTGAATCTCTCCACGCCTTGCGGAGATCGATTCTTCCAGGGCGCTTTCCTGCTCTGACATCAATTCTAGACGAGATCGGATCTCGTCCATCGATTGCTTCAGGTTTGTCATCTCCACTCTTCGAGAAACCAGTCCCACCTTGCTGGTAGCCGGTATACGCACCGCACCCCATGGCTCGATGACGGTGCCATCCGTGGTCACCACGCAATACCCCGGATTCGATTGGTGATAAGCGACGGCATCTTCGAGATCGGAAGCGACCAGTACTTGACCTAGCAAGGCGTCGACGACCGGTCGACAGATCGACTCGCACTGAACTCGACTCGAAAGCGTCTCTAATCCCACGGGAGCAGGCGGTTTGGGCTTCTGCCCCATGACCTCATCTTCCAGTGAAACGATCGATGCGGATTCCCCGGCGAGGATTTTCTCCAGTGCACGAATCCGATTCTCGAGCGGAGTGCGTCCTTGCAGCACCACCGTCTCCAGAACCCGTCCCAGCACCGCGTCGACCATCCGGGCGGTATCGGGATCCGCTTCGATGAGGCGAGCCAACAGTCCGCGAATGTCCCCCGCTGCGGGTTCACTCGAGTTGATCAACCGCTGGGTGCCCTTGCCGAGTCCATCGAGACTCTCCTCCAGTTCGACGAGAAAGCGCAGTCGACCCTCACTACTCTCGTTATCCGATCTCAATGCTGCCAGATGCCCTCTCGCCTGGTCGAGCACAGCAACCCTCTGATCGACCTCCTCGACGAGTAGTTCTGCGGAGGAGAGGCTATCTCGCTCCAATTCGATCGCCTCGAGGATCTGGCCATCGTGGCGCTGCGAGATCTCTTCCAGTTCCAGATGCTGGGCCCTGAACTCCTGCCCCTCGGCGATACGACGATCTCGGATGGAATCCTGCCCCCGTAAATCCCCGGTCAATGCTGCGACCGTGTTTCGGAGACGGGTCTCCTCAAAGACCAACTCAAGATCGCGGTCCTTCTGATTGCGGATACCCTCGTCGAGCAGATCTCTATCGGAGAGGAGCAAGCGATGCGCCTTATCCTGGACCTCGAGATCTGAACGGTACTCCCGCAACTCAGAGATTGTCACCTTGAGCCGGTTGCGAACTTCCGTACGCCTCACCTGATACTGTTGTTCCACTTCGACCAGATGTTGTTGCTGACGATTGCGCTCCTCGTTGCGTTCGCTCGAGTGACGAGCCTGCTCTTCAAACTGGATTCGACGGGCATCGATACCCTCGAGAGCGACTCGTCTTTCCGTTTCTTGCTGCCTCGTATTCTCGAGCTCGCGATGAACATCCTCGAGTCGAGTTCTGACTTCATCCAGTTCAGTTTCCAGAGAGGCCGACAGATCAGAGAGCATCTCGCGCAGGGTGTTTCTCCACTGCAACCGAAATGTCACCCGCTCTCTCTCCTGGCGCAGAGAATCCACCTCTTCAGCAGAGAGCACGGAACTGATCATCTGGAAACGATCGCGGTCCTCGATGAATCGACGAGCTTTCCCCGCCTGCGTCTTCAGTGATCGGATCCTGCGTTCGATCTCGGCCAACTGGTCATTGACCCTGACCAGTTCCCGTTCACCTCGAGCGAGGCGGTTTTCAGCCTCAGAGCGTTTTTTCCTGAAACTGGAGATTCCCGCCGCTTCCTCGAAGATCCGGCGCCGTTCCTGGGCATTTGAATTGAGAAAGGTATCGACCTTGCCCTGGCCCAGCACCGAGTAGCCATCGGCTCCGATGCCGGTATCTGCGAAGATGGCCAGCACATCCTTGAGGCGGCAGCGCTTTCGATTGACCTGGTACTCACTGGTTCCATCTCTGAGAAGGATCCTGCCGATCTCCACTTCTGCGGCATCCACAGGGAGCAGACCATCCTCATTGTCGAACAGTAGCCGCACCTCAGCTCGTGGAACTGCAGGCCTGGACCTTGTCCCCTTGAAGATCACATCCAGCATCTCGGTGCCGCGAAGGCCCTTGGCAGATCTCTCACCCAGAACCCAGCGGAATGCGTCCACGACATTGGACTTGCCGCACCCGTTGGGACCAACGATGGCACTGGTTCCTCGATCGAAATCGAACTCGATCGGGTCTGCGAAGGACTTGAATCCGACTAGAAATATTCTCTTGAGGTGCAAGGTTACCTTTCGACCCACAAACCCTAGGGGCGATCGTTGGTGGACGCCAGCAGTCTTGGTGAGATCGCCGCAGCTCGAAGTAACTCCTCAAGGCGTTCCCAGCCCCCGCCTCGGCGCCGTGAAATCTTCAGGAGCAGTTTTTTTGCATCCCGACGTGCCTTCTCCGTCTCACAGGATTCAATGCCGATCACCGGAATCCTCATGGGATCAGTGGAATTCCTCCTCAGAAGCTCGATGGCCCGGTGAGGATTTGCATTCTCGCTGGCGATCCACAACGGTAAGGTTGATTTCTCGGCGTGGAGCCAGTCCTTACCCCAGGGGATCTCGACCATCGCCCTTACCATGTGGTCGAATGCCTGCGTCCGCTGCAAGATGGCCCTCAATCCGAGTGGATCGGAATGCAGACGCCCTCCCAGCAGCGCCAACGGTACTGACTGCTGCCAGTGAATCTCCGGTGGATTCTGGCCTCTGAGTCCGCGGGAGAGCACTGTTCTGGACGCAGTGGGGATCGGTAGCGGCACCTGAATCCCCAGTCGTCCCGCCGTGACTGGAGTTTCCTCACACCCCCTCAGGATGAAGCGCTGGTGCCTCTCCTGCTGATCGGGGTCGACGAACAGTTGCCCCTCGAGGGTCGCTGGCTGTCCCGGGACTTCCCACACCACCTCGGGGGCCCGAGGCTGCATCTGAAGAACTCCTTCGATACGAGCCTGGAGCAGATCCCAGCGTCTGCAAGCTTCTTGAAATGGTAACTCGGAGATGTCATCGAGGGCGCCAGCCACGACCAATCTCCCCACCACCCAGGGAAGTTCCGTGGCGACACGATTCCCGATATGACGCATCGCGATTTCTCGCCCCGACAGGCTTTCCACGGTGATCCGCCGCTCGAGAATCCGAAAGGGTGAAGAGGGAATCAGTCCATCTCGAATTGGCCAGTGAGGAGTCAGGAATGAACTTGCAACTGCCTTCTCGAAGATCTGAGGATCTCCAAGTTGAGCGATGCGATCGGACATCCACACGAGGCTCTCGTGATCGACATCGTTGACCTCCGGCCAACAGATCAAATCATCGATGGCTGCGGCAATCTGTCTTTCCCCTCGACCACTGGCTACGCAATGAAGAGTGTCGAGGAGTTGATGGCTGTGCCAGGCCACGGTTTCGCTACCGAGAGCCTTCTTCACATCGGCGACCAGCAACTTCTCGATGGTAGGATCGGGGTCGCTCCGGCAAACGGTTCGCAGAATCGTTCGGATTCTCCGCTCTAGCGGCAGGTCTCCACGGCGAGGTTCAGAGGACATCTTCGGTCTCTCGTTTCTCGGTCTCGCGCTTTTCCAACCCTCGATTCTCCATCAACGAGGTCAACTCTTGCAAGAACTGCGACACGTCGGCGAATTCCTGATAGACCGAAGCAAAGCGCACATATGCGACAGGGTCGAGCTCTCTGAGTTGCTCGCTGACCGTCTCGCCGATGAACACCGAGGGCACCTCACGATCAAATCTCTCGCGAATCTGCTTCTCGACCTCATCGACGACACTCTCCATCTGCTCCATCGAGACGGGACGCTTCTGACACGCGGTGATCAATCCATCGAGCACCTTGGTTCGGCTAAATTCCTGGCGGGTCTGGTTCTTTTTCACCACCAGCCGAGTGACCTCTTCCATCCGCTCATAGGTGGTGAGGCGTCGCTGACAACCGTTGCACTCTCGGCGTCTACGAACCGCTCTCCCCTCGGAGATGGTCCGAGAATCCACGACCTTGTCATCATCCACTGAACAGTATGGGCATTTCACTGGAGTGAGCTCCTCCCGCCAACACGGCGTATATTGAACTGGCCCTGGAAGTGTAAGCAGGATCTGCAGCCGATATCTCGTCACAGTGGGCCTCGCCGCCGATCGGAATCCCCAGGACCGACAACGCCCTCATGATATCCGACTCCGGAGGGGCTCTCAACGCAGGGCGGAAGGTAAGAAATAGTCCGTTCGGCAGATCCGAGTCACTTTCCCAGACAAAAGCGTGAAAATATCAGGTCCAGTACATCTTCGGGTGTCGATTCTCCCGTCACCTCCTCGAGATGGCGGAGCGCATCTTTCAGATCCTCGACCAGCAATTCAGGGCCCGCGTCCGCCTGGACGATGGCGAGCGAAAGCCGATCTCGGCAGGTCGACACCAGTTGCCACTGGCGGGCATTGAATCGTAAGGCGTCGCTTCGTTGCTGTCCCGCTGAGCGCGCGCTCCAGGCCACAAGATGCTGACGTAACGCAGCGATCCCCTCGCCACTTTTCGAACTGACCCTGGAGGCTTCTGGCAGAAACTGCGGATCGACAAATCGTTCCCGATCACACCGAGTCAAAACAGGGTGCACCCTGGAGCGCCACTCCTCCGGCAAACTCGCCCGCTCCTGCTCGATTTCGGCAGCATCTCTCGATCCATCGATCACCCACACGATCGGATCGTCCGCATCGACCACGTCCCTGGCTCGCTCCAGCGCGCGACTCTCGACCTCCCCCTGCGCCTCCCGATCACCGGGCAAATCGAGGATCTCGACTTCTCGCCCGGACTCCATCAGGAGCCCACGGACCGCATCTGTGGTGGTTCCTGCAGCAGCATCGACGATGGCCAATTCTTCTCCGGTGAGGGCATTGAGCAGTGAAGATTTCCCCGCATTGGGCCGCCCCCACAGCAAGATCCGCGGAATCGCTCCAGCGACAGAACCCGATGACCTCGCTCCCAGCATCTGATCAAGATCCGCCAGAATCGGCTCGAGCAGCACCCGAGCCTGTTGAGATCCGGGAGATTCCACCTCTTGCTCGGAAAAATCGAGCCCCGCTTCCAGCATCGCCAGGACTTGGAGGAGTTCTGCCGCAGCAGACCCGATTTGACGGGCCATCTCCCCTTCGAGAACCCTTCGCACGGCAGCCACTGCTGCGCGGTCCTCCGCCTCGATCAATGCTGCTACCGATTCGGCACGACTCAGATCGATGCGGCCATTGAGAAATGCGCGTCGCGTGAACTCTCCGGGAGTCGCAGGCCGTGCGCCAACTTGCTCGAGCCGCGCCAGAATTCCATCGAGGATCGCCGGCGTTCCCGGCAGTGCCACCTCGACACCTTCGTTTCCTGTCCATGAAGAACCACGTTTCCACACCACGGCTACTGCGGGAGTCGGAGGAGCATCCGCATCCCAGGTCAGATTCACCCGTAGGGGGACCCTCGGCAGCAGGCCTTCGGCTCGCCGAGGTGGAGATTCGACCACCAGTTCGAGGAATCTAGCGGTGGCTTCGCTGCCATCGAGTCGAAGCAGCACCAGCGGTGCCGGTGGAGGAGGGCTGGAGAGGGCGAAGATCACTTCTTCCACGGCACGCCTCTCAGCGATGGCTCACCTTGCCCTTGCCCTTGCCAGGACGACCGGGGCCTTTCGACCCAGGCCCCGCCGGGCCACGCATCGGATCAGTGGAGCCAGCGGCTGCCGATTCTCCACCCGAGGTACCGGTCGCCGGGAGGATTCCGGCAGCACGCAAGTCGCGGCGAATCATCTTCTGCTCGAAGATTCCTATCAACGCAGAAGTGATGAAGTACACCATCAACCCCGCGGCGAAGGAATAGAAGATGAATCCGAAGGCGATCATCATGAACGACATCATCTTCTGTTGAGCCTGCGCCTGAGGATCTTCGGATTGCGGCATCATCTTCTGATTCACGAGAGTGACGATCACGTAGAGGATTGGAAGGAGGTTGAAGTAGTTGCCGAGTAACGGCAATGAGAACGGCATCATCGCTAGCATGTCCGGCCGAGTCAGATCGTCGATCCAGAGAAAACTGGCCTGCCTCAATTCGATGGCGATGGTGAAGGTGTTGATCAATGCCAACCAGATCGGCAACTGGAGGAAGATGAAGAGGCAGCCGCCGAACATCGCTGCAGGGTTCACCCCTTCACTCTTGAACAGTTCCTGAATCTTACGTTGTTGTTTGGGAGCATCGTTCTTGTAGCGCTCCTTGATCTCTTCCATCTGTGGCTTCAACCGGGCCATTCCCTGCTGCTGAATCTGCATCTGGCGCTGATTCTTCTTGTTGACCGGATGCAGGACTCCTCGGATACAGAAGGTGAGCAGAACAATCGACAGACCCCACGACCCGACCAGGCCATCAAAGGTTCTGAGCAACCACAGGAATGGGCTGACCAGCCAGCCGAAGAAACCGTAGTCGATCAATTCCGTGGCGCTCCAGGAACCATGCTGATCCAGAACGACAGGAGATTTGGGCCCGAGAAACACGGCATACTCGTGGGGGATCGCCGACTCAATTTTGCGTCGATATCCGATTTGCAACGGCCACCCCTGCAATGGGCGCCCGTCGATGCCATCACTGGCGAGGGCTTCGAACTCTGCTGTCCGTTCACCAGGACGAACTCCAACTGCCAGCAGACCCAGTGCGGGAGCAGGAGAATCCTGGGTCGCAGCCAGAGGTCGAATCACCTGAGCAAAGTAGTTACTCTCGAGTCCCACCCAGGCGATGCCATCTCTACGAATTTCGCCCGATTCGATCGCCTCCACCTCTTGATGATCGACCTCTCCGATCTGACCATCACGAGCGCGAGTCGCCGCCACCCACTGGTTTGGATAGGCCGCAGCTCGTCCAGAAGCATCGTAGCGAATACGCTCCGCCCCGAGTAACTCATAGCGAATATCTGTGGCTGCGGGCCAGTCTCCCTCGAAGGTCACCGAGGTGAACAACTCGTATCCTTCTTTCGGCATCGAATAGCTGCGTATCACACTTCGTCCCGCCGAAAGGCCAGTGCGAAAGGTCACAGAATTGTCGGTCGACTCGACCACCTGCCATATTTTTTCGGCCAGATCTTCTCCCAACGAAGGGACTTGCAGTTCCAGTGCGATTCCTGACTTCAAAGCTGGCGAGATCAAGTGCAGTGGATCATCGGATCCAACTTCCTCGCGATATCCAGGAAGGAGCGCATGGGTCAGAGCCGCACCACGACTGCTCAGCTCCACAATCAGTACCTCGTTGGCCAGGGAGAAGAGTTCCTCCTCCAGCAACTCGGTCGGGGAATCGACTGCGGTTGAGGAATCGACTGCGGTTGGGGAGTCGACTGCGGTTGGGTCCGGTGCTCGGGAGAGGCTACCATCGACGGCCGGAGTCCCGGGGGGCTCCGCAACAGTTTGCGTAGCATTGGAACCGGCCTTCGCAGGGTCCTCTATCGTCGAGGAACTTGGCGGCCGGATCCAGTCCATATAGATGAACGAGATCGCAAAACAGACCAACATCGTTTGGAGGAATCTCTTGTCCATCAGGGTCTTTCTCCTCAGCGCCCTTCGGTGAGACGCAGTGCAAGGTTTTCTGGCAAGGGTGTTCTCTTGAATCTTCTCATCGTCTCCTCGATCGGATAAGCGATTCTGCGAAACTCCACCTGGTCCTGCTCGACGATCACGTAACTAGCACGGGGATCACCGTCTCGCGGTTGTCCCACTGACCCCACGTTGATGATCAAATTCCCGCTCCCGAGTTGATACTTCCCGCCCACTTCTTTGGGTGTGATGAACCGAGGCCCCTCTGCGAATATTCCTGCGACATGGGTATGACCGACGAAGGCAGTAGAGGGGCCATAACTCTGGAACAACTCATTCACCTTGGCAGGGTCATCTTTGCAATCCTGAACGAACAGATACTCGCGAGTCGGTTCACGTGGTGTGCCATGAGCGAGGAAGATGTTCCCCTCTTCATGGGTCTCCTTCATCGAATCCAGATGCTTCCACAGCGCTGCGTTCTCTTCTCGAGGACGATCGGAACTCATCAATTGCTGCTTGGTCCATTCGACCGCCGCCTTGGCCCGCGGATTGAACCCGATCGGATCGAACAGCACGGCTTCCTCGTGGTTACCGAGCAGGTTGACCTCGAACTTCTGACTCAACTGGAGACACTCACGTGGTTCAGGACCGTAGCCAATCACATCGCCCAGGCAGAAGATTCGATCGACCCCGGCGCTCTCGATATCGGCGAGAACAGTCTCCAGAGCGGGCAGGTTGGCATGGATATCGCTGATGATGGCAGTGCGCATCGTCCCCCTGATTCCGACTGGTCGAGGCCGATCCTGTCGAAATCTGTCCGACAGGGGCAGCCAGGATATTAACCGCTCGATTCGCTGGATCCAGCGAAGCCAGAGTTGAACTCCAGAGGAGAATCTCGCACTTCCGCAGCCCCCTGGTGAGTGGGAACCCGGATTTTCTCGGCCCACAGCACGGATTTCCCGGCTATTCAGCGGGCTTTCCCCCCGGACCAGGGGCCACACCGCTGATTGCGCAACGATCGCCACTCTCCTCGACCCAGAATGATATGGTCCACCAGCTGGATTCCGAGCAACAACCCACATTGGTGCAGCCTACGGGTCACTGCCAGATCCTCGTCACTAGGTCCGGGGTCTCCAGAGGGGTGGTTGTGCACCACCAAGATGGAAGCGGCAGCCAGTCGGATGGCACCTCGAAAGACCTCTCTCGGATGAACGATGCTGCTGGCGAGGGATCCGATGGAGATGATCTTCTCACCTAGCAGGCGATTTCTCGAATCGAGCATGATCATCATGAAGAACTCTCTCTTTTCCTCCGAAAGGCGTCGAGAGCAGTGGTCGAAGACTTGCTGAGGGTTGTGAAAGAAACTGCCGGTGCGCCACCGAGGAAGAGTTGCTCGTCGCCCCACCTCGACTGCGACCGCCAGTTGTACCGCCCGTTGCCGTCCGACACCCTGCAACTTGAGAAAATCGATGGGGTCTGCGGCCCCCAGCCGATCGATGACGGCCGCCGCAGTCTCGGGGTCAGCATCACTGGCCGCAGCGACAGAGCTGCTGACGACCGCGGGTACTGCCGTTCGTATTCCTAGCGCCTGTAACAACCGGGTATCGGAAAGGGTACTCACCTCACCGCTGAAGATCTTCTCGGCAGTGGTCTCGGCAGTGGTCTCGGCAGTGGTCTCATCCGTCGCACGGCAGCGCTGGCGAATCGGTGAAGTGAGATCACCACTCCCACCTCTCCCGCTCGATCGCATCGTCTGACTCTCACCATCTATGCGCTCGACATCCTTGCTCTCCACATCCTTGCTCTCCACATCTTTGCTCTCGAGATGAATGGAATCGACCGCCGTCGTTTCCCACGGCGGGGAAGAGCATCTGCTCGTATCCAATGATTCAACCTGTGATTTAACCTGTGATTTAACCTGTGATTCATCCAGTGAGTTATCCAATGAGCCCTCCCAGCAGACCTCGGATGATGAAGGGCCCGGCAGCCCCCGATAGGGTTGCCGGGCCCTCCATGGACCGGATGTGGACTGCCGTCGGGATCAAAGACCGTCGGGAGTCGGATCGGTCCCGGCATCGGGGAAAGGAATCGCCGGTGGAGCACCACCGGAGAAGAGGAAACTCGCCAGTAGCACCGCATCTCCGATGTGAACCACTCCATTATCGTCGACGTCTGCCGAATCCAGAATCACCGGAGTCGATCCGGCTCCCGCGACATAGCCGGCAATCGCAGCGACATCCGCAATGTTGACCGATCCATCACAGGTGGCATCTCCACGGAGGAAAATCCCATCATCGATGTAGTTGAATCCGCCAGGAAACGATTGCAGTACCGATCCGAAGTTATCGACAAAGACCAGGTCCACCACTCCCGGCTGATAGGAAGCGGGGATCACCACGGTAGCACTGGTGCCAGCCGGGCTCACCACCACCGAAGTGGATGCTTGATCACCAAAGAGCACTCCCAATCCTGTCGGAAGTCCGGCTCCGGTGACCGTCATCTCGCCCATTCCACAAAGTGGTGACTGGGCGGGATCGTAGCCATCGATGCTGGTCATGTAGTAACTGAACCCTGCGGGGAGGGTTGCCGATCCATACTGGGTGAAGATCGAAACATCGACACTTCCCGTCGCGCCAGAGGCCGCTGGAGGTGTAGTGGCGAGAATGGTTCCGGTATCGACGACAATCACGGTCAAGGCGGGTTGGTCGCCGAAGAAAACATCCGTATCCACGGTGAAGCCCGTTCCGTTGAACAGCACATCGGTGCCGCCGGCGACCGGACCCGTGGTCGGATCGATCGACAACAGAGTCGGCGACTGAGGATCGGAAAGCACCACGAACTCTGCTCCGATGGTGACAGGATCGATGGAGGTCGCCTGGTCATCGACGAAGATGTTGGTGACCGAGGAATTCGCCGTCAGGTGTTCGCCGAAAACCACCTCTGTCGAGAGCCCCTGGGGAGCTCCGGGAGAGACCATGAATCGGAAGTAACCCAGTTCCGCTGCGAGCGACGAGGGGATGCTACTGAATGCAGAGATCACCGATCCAAATGCGGTTCCCGCAGAGGCATCGATTCCGGAGAAGAATGCGGCGAAGGGCCCACTCAGGTCTTCACCCACGGTGCCGATATTGCTGACCTCGAGACAGGTCAGGATCGCTGGATCCCATTGCAAGGCCACACTGTAACCGGTCAGATCTTGCTGCCAGGCGCCGCGGGCCCACACCACCACTTCCTCACCAGGATTGAGCACTGCGGGTTCGATGAAGAGTGCATTACCCGAGACGCTGACTCCACCGTCGAGGATTGCCGGCTCGGTACTGGGGCCGCCGGCTGCAGGTTGCAGGGTCGCCGACACGATGTGACAGAGCGCCGATCCAAGGAGTGAGAAGTCTGCCGGGATATTTCCAGAAAGGGTGGCCAAGATGGCGGAGTTGGAAGGGGACGCAGATGCGCCCTCCACCTGAAGCGTCAGGCGGCGGAGACCGGCGAAGGTTCCCAGAGGCTCATCGGTGGTCGAGATCCCCGTCGGCGAGACTCCTGGCACGAAGACCGAGAGATCTTGCAGTCGGGTCGAATCGTAATCCACCACCATGGACCAGCCAGAAGTCTGTTCCAGCAACTGACCCTGTAGGTCGATGCTAAAGGGACGACCGACGACTACTGTTGCAGAATCATAGAAGACTCTCTCGGTGAGAGAGACGGCACAAGCCGCGGAAGGCGCCGGGTGCTGGAGACCCTGGTGGAAGTAATCCCCCACGACGGTGTAAGTCCACACTCCGGAACCCGCAAGATCAGTAAAACTGGTCGAGGTACCATCCAGAAGGAAGTATTCGATGCTACCGAGCGATCCCGTGCGCTCCACGATGATCTCATCGTACTCGAAGGCGGTGGGCCCGTTCTGCCAGGTCAACTCGATGCTGGCACCGGCGCCATAGCATTGAAGGTTGGTGGGAGGTGCCAGCGGAACACTCACTTCAGGAGCATTGCTGACATTACTGGCTCCGCCGTCTCCGAACGCCTGCACCGAGTAAATGACCAGACCGGGGAACTGATCGTTCGCCACAAATTCGGTCTCATCTCCGGCCAGACTGGCCATCAGTACTCCATCGGCCAACAGTTGCAGCTGGTCATAGGATTCACCATTGAACCAGCTGATTCGTACATCGTCATCTCCGATCAGAGCAGCACTCACATCGGAAGGTGGAACCGTGGCTCCGCCGCCGGCATCCGTAACGCTGCACGGAGCACCCGCAGAACTCTGGGATCCCGACTGGATCGACATCAACTGGTAATCATGAGCGTTCAGATCGGTTTCATCGTTGTAGGAGAGCAGGGTGGAGCCAAGCTGGGCGATCAGGTTTCCATCTCGACGCAATTCCCAGCTGGTGGTTCCACTGACAAAACCCCACGACAAGAACACCCGCTGGGGCAAACTCACTAGCCTCTGGCATTGCAGGTCGGGTACCGGGATGACCGTCACCTGACACTGGACAGGCACCGATTCGATTCCCGACGACAACCCGATGAGGGTGTAATCGATGGTTCCATCGATGGTATTGCTATCGGTGAAACTGGTCGAGGTACCTGTAAGGGCTGCGAGGAGAATCCCATTCTTGTAGATCTCAAGACCGCCGAGGCTGTCATAGGTGATCGGATTGGTCCACTCGAGGAGCACTCCATCGACACCACCCACCGCCGAAGGTTGGCAGGTCAGTCCCTCAGGAGATGGTGTCGTCGATTCGATGGAGACGACCCCTTGTGCGGCAGAAATTTCGGCCGCGATGAGAGCTCCGTCCACCTCGAGGATCGCCTGGTTGGACCAGGGTACCCCTTCGATCAGCAGTCCATCTGCAAGCTGGTATGCTGCCTCTCCGAGTAAACTCGGTTGGGGCTGAAACACGAAGCGGGCGATGGGCAACCCACTCCCCGCCGGGAGGTAACCATTGATCAGCAGTTCTGCCGCAGCCACTCCGTTTTCCTGATCGATGTACTCGATCACCTCGACCGATCCGAAGGGGAAGGTCGATGGATCTGCCTCGATCCTCGTCAGTTGTAGTAGTTCTTGATCGAACTCGATGGCGAGGTTGAAGCGGGAGACATCCTGTTCGAATTCCGCAGTGAGCGGAATCTCGATCTGGGAATCTCCGGGACCTACGGTGACCTGAGAAGGGAGGCCGTAAGACAGCAGCGATTCGTCGGCACTGACCACCGCTGACGATCTCCACAGAGCCATCGCCGCGGATCCTGCGGGTTCTGACAGGTACAGCAAGACATCCGTTCCGCGATCGCCATCACTATCGACCAGCAGCAGAGATCCCTTCGCAGGATCGTTGGGGTATTCCAACGAGGTGATGCTGGAGTCTCCCAGGTCTGAAGAGAGGCGACGGATCAGGGTCAACGGGTCAGAGGTGCCCGATTGCAGCACCACGATATCGTCGATGTTGACGGGATCGCCATCGACTTCCCCGACCGCAAGATCCTGAACCAGTCCTCCTGTGAGGAGTGGGATCCCCTCCCAGGTACCCTCGGGAAGAGTGCCAGGATGGAGGTGAATCGACAGACCGGTGGCAGCCACCGCCACAGCGTCCATCCAACCATCTCCATCGACATCGCCCAGGGCCACTTCTCCCTGCGGTGCCGGAGAGAGCAGTGCCGCCTCCAGGAACGATCCATTTCCTGCTCCTCGAAGCAGGTATCCATCGCCGGCAACCACCAGAGCATCGATCTTTCCATCCCGATCAAAATCGGCGATGGAGATCGACTGTACCGGGCCACCCAGCGGCATCAGGCCAGTGACCGTCAATTCTTCGGTGACTTCAAAGGTGGCTGGATTGATGACGGTGATCAGACGAAGCACTCTCAATCCGTCCGCCGCTCCGACCAATAGATCAGGCAAGCCATCTCCATTGAGTTCGGCCCAGGCCAGAGCCTCGGCGACAACGCCCTGAAGATCGACAGGATCTTGCTCTTCGATGAGGTCCTGCCCCTGCACTCCGACGATCCGGATGGTGCCATCGACACAGGAGATCAGCGCTTCAGTGCGAGAATCCGCATCGATATCCACCAGCAGTCCTGCCACCGGCATCGAATCGAGTTGCATCTGGGAATGGACCGTCCACGTGGAGGCTTCGCCGCTACTTCCACTTCTCAGCAGACGTAGATCGCCGGAACTCCCCACCACCAGCATCTCGAGGCCACTGTAGGGAAGGAACTCCCCCAGTTCTGCCATCAGCACCGGGTCGGTTCCGCCAGCGATCAGCGATTCACGGGGCCCCAGTCCTCCAGTGGCATGACCGAGCCGCGCCCTGAATCGGGCCACATATGGATTGAGGAATCGAGGTTCGTCCTCCTCCGGTTGAATCTCCGAGAGTAATTCGTTGGAGAAGACCACTTGCAGCCATTCTCCCGGATGTAACTGCGGCGTATTCCCAGGAATCAACAGTTGAAGGGAACCAGAGATTCCCGAGTGTTGACCAGGATGGGCCAACTGAATATCTCTCCAGCCGGTTCTCGTACCCTGCACAGTGACCGACTGCGGAGCGCTGGAAGTCTGGTAGGGAAGATCGAAACTTGCGGTCACCGAAGGGCGAAGAGGAATCGACTGTGATCCGGTTAACGGACTCAACTGGTAAAGGCTGAATTCATCGTCGGCTGCTTCGAAATCTCCCGACGAAGCTCCTGCACCTTCAGTCGTGAACTGGATGGTGATCGCTTCGATGGGGATGTTGATCGCAGTTTTGATTCCATCCGTGATGGTGACGGTAATCGTCTCGCCCTGATCAAAGGGCTCATCCGGGGTCAGGGTCAGAACTCTCTGGTCTGTATCCAGCGCCCCGACGGATGTGTGGGCTCCCGAGAGAGAACCCTGGATACTCCAATTGCTGGAGTCCGTGGTAGACCCTGGATCCATCGCAGTGGTAAATGCCACCTCGATCGTCGAGCTCACGGGAACATTGGATGCTCCATGGGCAGGAGTCGTGTACGGCACCGAGGGAGGATTGGTGCAACCGACCAGCGCCAGCAGTAAGCCAAGCACGGTCAACATCGATTGTGTTATCAGGGCGATCTTCATCGATCGGCCTCCGTCGTCATTCTCGGAAATCAGCTTTCGCTGACTCCATTGGTTCTCCGGTTTCAACAGTGAAACCAGCTTCAGACGACCAGGTAAGCACGGCCACACAGACCGTCTCGACGGGTCGTCGACGATGGAGCTTCCGGAAGGATTTTCAGGCCAGACCCGGCGGTTGCGTGATCCCCGAGGCTAACTCCATCGTATCGGGAACTCCTCGGCAGTCAATCCTGTGCGCTGCTCCCATCGGCCTCTTCCTGACATTCTTACCGCCCCCACACACAAAAAAATGGTCCGATGCGGCGAACCGCATCGGACCTTCCCGTGTGTCCTGGAGCAATTTCGCTCTTAGGGGCAGTTTGAGGCGGATTCGCAGTCCGCTCCTTCTTCGGTACCGCACTCCGGGAATGGAGCGCTGGGTGTCGGGCCGCTGAGCAATCGGTAACTGATCACAAAGATCGCATCAGCAGTGTCGACGAAGTCGTCGGAGTTGGCGTCACAAGCCTCGGCACAAGTGCCGGCTGGTCCGCCCTGGAACATCTCGTTGAGGATCCAGATTCCGTCAGCAATATTCACGGACTGATCTCCGTTGCAGTTACCACGGACGAATGGAAGGTCAGGCGGAGCGTAGGAGGGGCTCAGAGTCAACGAACCGTCAGTCAAAGACGGATCGACGCTTCCTCCACCCACTACCACAATGTTCACAACCGGGGGGGATCCAAGCTCATTGGACCAAGCCAAGGCTGTCATCGTGTCGGTATCGAGTCCAGCAAGTGCAGAAGCGACGGTGCTGTATTCGACGTTCAGAACCGGTGTGGCTGTCTCGAAAGTCAAAGTCTGTTGACCGGTGAAACTGTAAACCACTCCAATGGTCCATCCGCCGTCATAGGCGTTCCCTTCCGCGAAGTCCGGATCGATTCCAGTATCAAGGTTCCAGGCGACCGAGTTGGCGGTCAACAAGGTGGAATCATGTGCCATTCCCATCGAGACTCCTTGGGTCGCGCTGGGGAAACCGGAGTTATCCGGATTCTCTTGAATGGTCGGAGTAACCGTGAAAGTAGCCTCTCCACTGAGACCATCGTACGAGATGGTTTGGTCGGCGACTGCGAAGTCGAAGGGAGGAGGTCCTGCAACCATCTCGATGGTTCCGGAGCTGGTCGAGGGAAGGATTGATTGTCCACCAACCACCACGAGGATCTCAACTGCTGGGTTTCCGAGAGTGTTGCAGAAGTCAACGCTCGTGGAAGAACCGGCTTCGCCGAGTAACTCGTAGGAAGCGACATTCAACTCGTTACCTGTAGTACCTGTCGGCAGTGTTGCACAACCGGTGAAACAGACCACGACTCCAACGGTGAAGCCCTGGTCAGAGACCACGTTGACCTGATTGAAGTCTGGATCATCTCCATTCTTCACTGTCGCAGTGGTAGCTCCATCTATGACTTCCGTCAGGCTGAGCGCCAGACCGTCATGACAGACTCCGAAGGACCAACCCTGGATTGCATCTCCATTGTTGTCTAGTAAGACCTGCAGATCGGCGCTGGAGCCTGGTGCTCCTGCTGCGCTGCTCAGCGACAGATCGTATTGCGCGAATGCCGGGGCTCCGAGCAGGAGCGCTAAGGCAAGGGTGAAAGCGATTTTTGTACTTTTCATTTTCATACTCACTTCCTAAAGGAAGTCCTTAATCTTTGGGTTCCTGATTCGGGGTTAGTTACAAGAGGCCGGCAAAGCACAATCAAGATCGTCCTCAGTGGGGTCGGCACCCGGCGTGTATGCGCCTGGCGCTGGTGTCGGAGGCCCGAACTTGAACAAGAAGTTAAGCAAGAAGACAGAGTCCGCGAGGTTGATCACGGAGTCGTCATTGGCGTCACAGGCGTCGAGGCATCCGACCCCGTAACCCTGGAACTGACTGGCGATCACGGTGGCGGCATCCGCCAAGTCGACCTTGGTATCCGTGTTGCAGTCACCACGCTGGAAGGCGGGGACCGGAATGATCTCGTAGGTCGCACCGTAGCGCTCGAAGGACTGGATCGACTGGTACTCGATAACAACCAGGTTGTTGATCGGGACCATACCGTTACCGTTGATTCCGTCGCAGAAATCGATGGAGAAGGAATCTCCACAGGCGGCTCCAGCGTCAACTTCAGCCTGCACACATGCGATCATCAGCGGCTCGATCGTTGAAGGCAGCTGCTGGTTCTCGAAAGGTGGAAGCGCGTCCATCAGAATACCAGCGACCAACTCACGACCATCTCCGTCATTGTCGTCATTGTCGATCTGGTAGTTGACGAATTCAGCACCCAGCTCGTCAGCGATGGAACCTTCGATGGTGAAAGTACCGTCGATCAGAAGAAGGTCGTCGTAGCAGACGGCCATCTGAATACCCTGGATGTTGTCGTTAGGATCACTGTAGAAGAAGCAAAACTCGATCTCCTGACCGGGAAAGCCGAGGCCACCATTGGTGCCGGTCTCCGGGAAGTCACGCTGACCGATGTAGAACGCCGTATCGTTGACTGGAATGGTGATATCCAGCAACGTCACGGTTCCGTCCTCGAGAGCGGGACTGATCGACAGTCCTGAGACGACGATCACGTTATCGAGAGCGGGACTGCCCAGCTGACCATTGACCAGCTCGATGGCGGTCGTGACTGGCTGATCAGGGCTTTCGATGATCTGATTGGACGAGTAGGTGAAACTGGCGATGTGATTGTCAGCACCGGTTGCGATGCTCTGACCCTCGAACGGGCTCTCGAAATCAAGCACCACTCCCAGAGTTCCTCCGTTGGAGTACAACTCAGGAACAACCAGTTCAGCACCTGCAGCGAGAGTCTCTGCACCCAGCGTGATCCCCTGAAGGGACATGAGAGCCGAGTCATGAGCCACCGCCAGGACGTATCCCTGGACAGCTCCGCTGGAGTTTGAAAGAAGGACACGCGCAGCACCACTGGAATCGGAATCGATCACAATCGACTCGAGACGCATGCTGTCGGGTGGAGGCGGAAGAAGCGTCATGGTGCCGTTGTTGAGCCCGAGGCCATTGGCGGCACCAATGCTTTGCCCATTCTGCACCAGCAGGTTGGACAAGGGCGGATTGTTCAGAACACCGTCAGAGAACTCAACGGCACTCTGGGTGTCCGTGGTCACGATGGTCTGAGGCGTCAGTGTGAAAGCTGCAATCTCCTGGCCCGACCCGGCAGGAATTTCCTGGCCGTCGAAAGGAGCACTAGCATCCACAACGACTCCAAGAGTGAATCCACCGGAAAGAGTTTCCGGCACGACTAACTCTGCAGAAGCTGCAGTCGTCGCAGATCCTGCGACGATATTGGTTACCGACAACAGTCCGTTGTCGAAGGTTATGGCAAGAACAAATCCTTCAACCGAGACATCAGCGTCCATCAAAACGCTTAATGACTCGGATGCGAGTCCTGCCGATTGACCATCGGTGATGGTCAGTGAATTCTGAGCGAAGGCATGGGTGCCGATCGCGGCAAAAAGTACCGCGAGAAGTGCGCTGCGAAGGCGCATAAGACTCCGGTTCATCACTTTCTCTCCTCGTCTCCTGGGGACACTTCGGAAATTCCAATCGGTCAAGGGGGGGGCCTTTCTACCCGGACCCTGACTTCTCGGAATGACTCCGATAAAATGGGGATTAACTAAAAATGTTAGTAAACAAGTCAGGAAGACCCAGGAGCCGGTCCAGGGGAGAACCGATTCCAGTATCTACCCGACAACAATTGCCGGTTATGTGGTGCTAGGAAGAGGTAGAACTGGCCGGGCGTGAGCCCGGATCTGCTGGGGAGTCGTGTCGGGACTCCTGTCTTCGAGTCTCGACCGTATCACTCATTGTCAAACATGTCTATATACAAAAGAGTTAACAAAGAGGCGCTACAGACTAGAGCCTCACTCGTGACGAAGACGGCTCACCAGAATCACCGTGATTTCCGGCAACAAGTGCCGTATTCCGGCAAGCATTACTTCCTTCACCACGGACCCACACCACGGACCCACACCACGGGGGTCCGCCAGCGATTTGGCGAGGTCTCGATTGGAATTGCCGGCTGGCGATGCGGGGGTCAGGAGAAGAGGAGGAGGATAGCAAGATGGAGATAAAAAGCGGGCCCAAAGCCTACTGGCTTCGGGCCCGCTTCAAGATCGACAGGAGGGCAGGAAACAAATCTACCGACGATCGATGGCTGATCTATGGACAGTAGTTGGTGGCATCACAATCGGAGCCGACCTCAACCCCACAATCGGGGAATGGGGCGGTCGGAGCCGGTCCGTCGAGCAAGCGGTAATAAATCACGTAGATCGCATCCGCTGTATCGTAGGAACTGTCGCCGTTGGCGTCACAAGCCTCGGCGCAGGTTCCGCTAGGACCTCCCAGGTGGAGCTCCTGAAGCATCCAGATCCCGTCCGAAATGTCGACGCCGCTATTCCCGTTACAGTTACCTCGAAGGAACGGCTGGTCGAAAACCGGCTGGAAGGTGATGGTTCCATCGACCATCTCGGGAGTCAGTGAAGCTCCATCGACCACCACAATATTGGCCACCGGAGGAGATCCAAGGTCTTCCGACCAGGTCAATGCGGTCTCGGTGGTGCCCGTCCCCGACAGGGCGCCAGCCACCGTCGAATAATCGGCCACAGCCACAACGAGGGGCTCGGTGAAGGCCAGGGTCACTCCACCAGTGAAACTGAAGACGACTCCCATCGTCCAGCCTCCTGCTGAGACTCCCCCCTCAGCAAAGTCTGCATCAAAGGGAAGAGAGACATCTGCACCGGTGCACTCCATCACCGCGGAGTCGTTGGCCATTCCCATCGAGAAGCCCTGAGTTTGATTGGGGAAATCTGCTCCGCTGGCACTGTTGTCCGTTTCTGAAATCTGGACCGAGACGCTGAACGAGGCGGATCCCGAGTTCCCATCGTAATTGATGGTCTCTGTCGCGGCGCTAAAGATGAACTCTGGATCTGGAACCGGGGGAGTTGCGAGAATCTCGACCGAGCCCGAGATTTGCTCCGGGGTCACTGACGCCCCGTTGACCACGATCACCGTTTCCACGGGAGGTGCACCCAAGGTGTCGCAGAAATCGGTGGTAGAGACGCCTTCGGCATCCGCGGTGTAGGTCGCGACATTGATCTCATAACCGGTCCCAACCTCGAGCACTGCACACCCGGTGAAACAGATCACGAGTCCCACAGTGAATCCATCGACGAGCACATTGGTCTGATTGAAATCGGGTTCATCGCCGTTCTTGACGATGAGTGTGGTCTCACCATCCATCACCTCATTGAGAGTCATCAGGGTCGAGTCGTGGCAGGCTCCGAAGGACCAACCAGCAACGACATCCTGATTGACATCGAGCATGGTGGATTGATCAAATGACTCTCCCAGGGTGGCGGTTGCCGGTCCGGAGACATACAGGAGGAAATCCTGTGCCCCCAGCGGACTGGTGGTCATCAGCAAGATCGTCGTGAACAGGCAGATCAACTTGTACATGGGCGGATTCCTTCTCTTCCAGTGTTGGTGGCCAAGGTCCGCTGGCCACTCTATTGAGACTCTATTCTCCATCCGAACGCCACACTCGTGGGCCGATAGGATGATTCAGACAGTACCTCTGGTCTTAATTTCATACTCCGGGAATTCCAAGGTCATACCTTCAAGCGGAGTCATCACCCGGTTCAGCAACTCAAGACCCGAGAATGGACCCTCCTGCAGATCCAAGGTGTCATCGTAAGGGGCAATCGACCTCGGTGCAGCCACGAAATTGCACCTATCTTGGACCCTTTTTCTCATGACAAGCAGTTTGTAAAGAACCGCACCCCAGTCCTCGAGAGGGATCGATCTCTTCCGATTCCCTCGAACCATCGGATCAGCCATGAAAAAAAGCCAGTTCCCCGACAAACTCGAGGAACTGGCTTCTATTTTCACCGCAGACACATTGCTGCGGACACATTGCTGCGGACACATTGCTGCGGACACATTGCTGCCTGAAGAGCCTCCGCTCTTCTCAGTTAGC
>Ga0209667_1000690_pt1 | contig 27465 bp, 31 predicted proteins | sample SaaInlV_165m_DNA_2_FD_184682 | JGI IMG/M metagenome (GOLD analysis project Ga0209667, IMG submission 184682) | Marine microbial communities from expanding oxygen minimum zones in the Saanich Inlet - Saanich Inlet SI037_S3LV_125m_DNA (SPAdes)... | ecosystem: Environmental > Aquatic > Marine >... | reverse complement strand
CAGCTAGTCCTAAATTTTGATATTCATAAGCTTCTTGAATTTGTGTATCTGATCTAATTTTTGCTGATTCATCATCTGTTTTAATCCATTCAATGAAATGTGTATCACTTTCCAATTGTGTTTCAGCTGATAATTTTAGCAGTGCCACTGAACTTTCAAATATTTCTGGAGGTGTTAGGTTGTCATATTTGGAAATTATCTCTTTGAATTTAATCAAATGTTCATCATAGTAATTCAATAATTCTTCTTTTGAAATATCCCCTTCAGTCCAACTAGTTTTTTCAGAATAAAATTTTATCTGTAAATCACTCACATCTTTTTCAATTTGATTTAATTCATTTCCAAATTGAAATCCTTGTTGTTTTCCTTGATCAAATGAATAATTGTATGCAACAATTGAACCAATTAAAATTATGACTATGGTAATGATGACAATGTTTTGAATTTTCTTTTTTTTCAAAGATAATCTATGTAGTTCCCGTTCTCGTCTAATTTTAATTCAATTGAAAATTCTGTTCCACTGATAAATGAGTCATTTCTAATTGTTCTTACTCTTCCGATAACTAGTTCATATGGCCAAATTTCGACCACAATTGCGCCTACTTTTGTCTTTGGTGTTTCTGTTATTTCCATGTCTTCACGTTTTACACCATGTTTTTCTAACATGTGAATTGCGTGATCTAATAGTGGTTCTGGATTATTATAATTTAAAACCCAAACTGTTCCTTCATAATCTATTTTTTGCAATTTGAAATGATTCTAAATTGTCTCATATAACAATTATTCGGGGGCAATTACATTTAGTGTCATTGTACTGACTACTCTTGAGAGTTTTCTAATAGTTGCAATTGCTTTTTCAAACTCATCTTGGTTATCTGTTCCAATTTCTGCAATTACATCATATGCGCCAAAAGTTAGGTATGCATTACTTACATTTTGCATTTGTTTTAATTCATCTACAATGTATTCTTCTGCACCTAGATCACAATTTAATAATATGAATCCTTTTTGCATTACTTTATCTTAATTTCTATAACGTAGTTCTTGTCTTTAAGTTTTACATCAATTACCATCTACTACGTCCACCGTAGCTGTTTTTTCCTTTATCATCACTTCTTCTTCTACCGCCACCTCTATCGTCTCTTGAATTTCTACCACCAGATCTTCCGTATCCTCCACCACCAGATCTTCCATATCCTCCAGAGCGACCACCACCTCTTGAATAACCGCCCCTTGATTGTCCACCGTATCTTCTTGATGGCATTTGTCTTTTAAGAGGATCAGGAATTGATATTTGAATTCCCATTTCTTGATTCAAATCTTTGAGAGGAACTTTGATTTGGCGTTTGATTAAATTCCAATCCCCTAATGATGAATATGATACAAAAGTAATTGCTCTTCCTTCGGCCCCTGCTCTGGCGGTTCTACCGATTCTGTGAAAATATGCCATTTCTACATTTGGTACATCATAATTGATTACTAATTCTACTCTTGGAACATCAATTCCTCTTGATGCTACATCTGTTGCAACTAGGATGTCTGCTTTTCCGCTACGGAATTTACCCATAGATTGCTCTCTTCTGTGTTGTGACATGTCTCCCTCAATTGCTACTGCATTGTATTTTTCTTGATGGAGGAATTTTGCAACATCTCTTGTTCTGTATTTTGTAGAACAAAAAACAATTGCTTGACCTTTAATTGGTTTTACAAAATCGATTAGATACTTGAATTTGTCTCTGTCTTTAATTACTAAAAATGATTGATCTATTCCTTCTCCACTTAGATCATCTGCATCTAATAGGAATTGTTTTGGATTGTTTAGATATTCTTCAGATAATCTTAAGATTTCAGTAGGCATTGTTGCTGAAAATAATGACATTACTCTGTCTTCAGGTGCTAAATCTAAAATAAATGAAATATCATCTACAAATCCCATATCTAACATCGTATCTGCTTCATCCAAGACGATGTGAGTAATATCTCGTAATTCAATTGAACCTCTTTTGAGATGGTCAATTAATCTTCCTGGTGTTGCAACAACTATCTCTACTCCTCTATGTAGTGCATCAAGTTGAATTCCCATTCCTTGACCGCCATAAACTGTTGCTACTTTGATTTTTGTATGCTTTGCAAATTTTTTGATTTCATCTGTAATTTGCATTGCAAGTTCTCTTGTTGGGGCCATGATGAGACCTTGAATTCCATTTCTTGGTTGAATTTGTTCTAGCATTGCTAATGCAAATGCTGCAGTTTTTCCAGAACCTGTATGTGCTTGTCCTACAACATCTCTTCCTGTTAGTAATACTGGGATTACTGCTTCTTGGATTGGAAATGCTTCTTCAAATCCTTGATCTGTAATTCCGTTTAGTATGTCGTCGCTTAATCCTAAATCTTTAAATTTTGTCATTTTATTTTCTTCTCTTTAGCAATGACGAAAAGCTTCATTGCTTGATCATCATTATTCCGATATCCGTGGTACCTAAAAACGTCTAATAAACGCTTGTTATTATGCGTCTAATTGTGCATCAATTACTTTTTTGAAACTATCAAATGGCTGAGCTCCTTTAAGTTCGACATATCCTATTTTGTCATTTCCAATAAAGAATCCTGGCGTTCCTGAAACTCCATAGTCTCGTCCATCTTCAAGATCTTTTTTAATTTCATCAATGTATTTTCCATTACTAAGACACGACTCAAATGTTTCTTGTTCTAAATTCATTTCAACAGCATACTCATTAAACAAAGATACGGCATCTACTGTTTCTACTCTATTCCATTGATTTTGATATTCAAATAATTTGTCATGCATCTCTTTGAATTTGCCTTGTTCATTTGCACATTCTGCGGCAACTGATGCAGGTAATGCATTTGGATGAATGTTCTGAATTGGGAAATCCCTGAAAATCAGTTTTACTTTTCCTTCATCAATATATTCTTCAAGAATTAAAGGAAGTGTTTGGATGTGGAACCTTGCACAAAATGGACATTGAAAATCTGAAAATTCAATTATTGAAATTTTGGCATCTGGATTTCCAATAATTGGATCATTATCTGCTGAAATTTTTACAGGAGCAGTTGGCTGTGTGGTGGGTAATTGATTTTGTAATATTTTAAGCTCCAATTTTGATATTGCATCTTGAAGTTCTTCTTGTGATACTTGGTCTGAATCTGAGTTTAATGCATATGATCCTGCAAAAAACATTGCAATCCCCGTTATTGCAATTATTCCAATAATTAATCCATTAAATGTTGATTTTTTAACTGAAATATTCCCATTATTGGTTTCATTTGATTCAAAATCATCAGAACTCATTTGAACCTATTCCAAAATTCAGCATACTTAATCGTATTGCCAAATTATGGATTTAAATTAATTTTAAGAATATTAAAAAGCCAATGACGGGATCCGAACCCACGACCTACTGATTACAAATCAGTTGCTCTAACCAGGCTGAGCTACATTGGCACGAAGTAAAATGAAATTTTTCAGGTTTAAAATGTTACTTGGGTATGGTTCTGAAAGATCACTGACAAAAAACATTCCAATTAACCGTCAGTTTATAATATTGCCATTTTTTGATATCTGATATGAGATACATCGAACCAATTAGAGTCAAGGTTTTGATGATAATGTTTTTTGCAACTGGCTCATTGGGCATAGTGATTGGGTTATCTCCAATTGCTTCAAGTGCTGATGCTACAGTAATGATTACTTTTTTAGGCGTAGTTAATATCGGATTAGGTGCATTTTTTGCATTTCTCTTTTTGACTCAGATTAAAAAAGACCCTGATAAAAGAAAGAAAAAAAAGAAACGAGATTAATTCATTTTTCAAAAATATCTAACACAATTAATTTTAGAATAAATCAAATTATTACAAGTTCAGTTCTTTGAATTAAAGTATAAATAATAATTCTATTTCAAGAATTTAGAAATGTTAGACTTAGTTGCCAAAAAATTGTTTCTTACAAAAGGAAAAGGAATTCACGAAGACAGACTAACAAGTTTTGAATATGCTCTAAGAGATGCTGGGATTGCAGGAACTAATCTTGTATTAATTTCAAGTATCTTCCCACCAAAAGCAAAATTGATTTCTAGAAAAGAGGGACTAAAACAAATTTCTCCTGGACAAATTCTATTTACAATTTATTCCAAAAATCAAACCAATGAGCCTCATAGAATGTGTGCTGCATCTGTAGGTATTGCACAACCAAAAGATACTGACCGATATGGGTATCTTTCTGAATACGAATCTTTTGGTCAGAATGAAACTCAGGCTGGAGATTATGCTGAAGATATTGCAGCACAAATGCTTGCATCCTCTTTAGGCATTCCATTTGATGTTGACAAAGCTTGGAATGAAAAAAGACAACAGTGGTCAATTTCAGGTGAAATCTACAAAACTCAAAACATGACACAATCAACTAGGGGTGATAAAGATGGAAAATGGACTACAGTGTTTGCAGCAGCTGTTCTCTTGTTGTAATTATTTCTTGTACCCTTTAAGATAAAATAATGCTGTAGCAATTGCAACAATTGAAATTATCACTACTACGATAATTGATTCATCAAACTCTGTTTTATTTGGTTGAATAACTTGATCCCCTAGAGTGAACTTTAATTTTTCTTTGTTTACTGATGTTTCTTCTCCGAAAATATATTTTCCTTGAATCATTTGTCCTTCTTGCGGATCAAAGACCCATCCTTCATTTGTTATATCTGTTGGAATTTTTTCGTTATCTATAATCTGCGTTGGAATAATATTACCTTTGATGTTAGATATTGTTTCATCCTCTGGAGATAAAATTACTACTTGTATTATGGAATTAAGCGGATAAAATCCTGTTGAAAAATAGTCTGATCTTTTAATGTTATCTACTTTGAGAAATTCTAATGGACTGACTTCAAAAATTGTTGATACTTTATTTGGAAAATCTACTGATAATTTTAACTGTAAAAGTGAACTTGTATCCATTGGGATTAGTGAAAATGTCATTTTTGAATTATCTTCATGTGACAAATTTTTTGCAATATTGTAAAAGCCGCCACTATCTCTGATTATTTTTGGAAGTAGTATGGCTGAAATCTTTTCATACATAGAATTTGTATCCTCCATAGGCATTGTGTATACTGCTGAAATTGCACCACTACCTGAAACTTGACCTGATGTTTCTAATGCTAAATTTGATGCATCATTAGTGTGAACAAAAACTGAATGGAATTTGGCTTCAGTATCAAATACTTGATTTATCTCATCGATATATTGCTCTGCGACTTCTTTAGTTTCATCTTGAATTGCAAAAATTCCTCTAATTTCTGGATTTCTTGCCACATTAATCATGATACATGATTGGTCCCTTACCCCTAGTACACATTGATCTTGATTCGTTACAATTATTGCCTCAATTCTATCGCTACTTCTAATTTTTTGCTCTAGTTCTGCTGGAATTTTAATTTCTTGAATGCTGGTACTTTGTAATGTGATTGACGTTGTAACATTCTGAGATATGCTCTTATCTACAATTATTTGAGCAGTTTCTTGAAATGTTGCAAGGCCGATCTCTTGTGAATAGGCATAACTTGTTGAAATACTAACTAGTGCAATTAATCCTAGTAACAATAAACTCTTTTTCATAATTTGCACTCAAAACATGAAATAATTAAATTTATTCTTATTTTGAAATTAAACCGCCTTACATTTTTTATTTTTTTTCAAAAATTGATTATCGACTAGCTAATATTCTCATTAATGTGATTATTATCTGATGGCATTAATTCCATTTTTTGTTGAAGTATTTCAAGATCCTATTTTTTCAATAATTGCAGTTTTGGGTGCTTTCGGTGTGGGGTTGTTGCAAGGAATAATTTTGGGACGAGCCATTTTAACTAGATTTCCACGTTTACAAAATCATCTAAAGACCGTATCCATTTCGCTGTTTGTATTATTTTTAATTAATGCAATTTTGAGTGTTCCACGTTTTGCATCACCTGAAAAAATTGATTTGACAAATTTATCTGCAAATGGACCTACTGAAGTTGCATCTTCAATCTTTTTGATTTTTGGAATGAATACTGGATTTCTAACCGTTTTGGCTATTTCAGTTACTGTGATGACTTTTGTTTTGTTAAAATTTACACAAATCCGTGGAATTGTCAAATTATTTGTTTTATTTTTTAGTGTATTGTTGTTAGTATTTACTGGAATTAGTCGATTTACCGATCTTACTCCTAGTAACTTTGAGGTATTGTTGTATTTTCTTTATCAACTAGGAATCACAATTGGGATTTTATTTGGTACAATTAGAAAGATTAAACCTAAAAAATTGGACTTGAAATAATTTCAAACGTTTAAATCAGATTGACCTTGATTTTGACTTGACATCGAATTCAAACCGTTCGGGGAACAAGCTGGCAGTCCATGCGTTGGACTGTCAGCCCCATTTATTCTAAAATCTAGTTTAATGCTGATAGTGCTTTAACTTGCTCTTTGACATAATCGAATCCTTCTTGCCAAAATTTGGGAGATCTTATGTCAAATCCATATTCTGAAAGTAATTTTTCTGGCTTTTTAGAACCACCTGCAGCAAGAATATTGATGTATGCTGGAACAAAATCTTTACCTTCTTTTTTATATCTTTGAAACAATGACAATGCAAGTAAATTCCCAAAAGAATATGCATAGCAGTAAAATGGAGTGTGATAAAAGTGTGGAATACAACTCCATTCTATTGCAAAGTCATCAGAAAGAGTTACTGAATTTCCAAATTGTTCTTTTAAATTCTGCAGATATAATTTTGAAATTTCATCAATTGTAGTTCCCTCACCAATTTGTTTATGTGCATTCACTTCAAAAATTGTAAAAAATGATTGTCTGAGAATTGTTGCATACAGATCATCAATTTTTTCTGAAAGCATTATTTTCTTTTCATTGTTTGAGATTTTATCAGATAAATTATCATACAGTAATAATTCAGAAAAAGTTGATGCTGTTTCTGCCAATGGTAATGGTGCATCTTGAACAAGAATAGATCTATCTTGTGCTGCTTGACTGTGAACTGCATGACCTAATTCATGAGCTAAGGTAAACACGTCTCTTGATTTACCTGTAAAATTCACCAGTACAAATGGTGTTCTTTTTGGAGAAAGCGTACTGCAGAATGCTCCGTCTCTTTTTCCTTGTCTTATTTCTGAATCAACATGATTTTCATTGAAAACTTTTTTTGCATAATCTTCTAATGTACTGCTAAACTTTCCAAGTGACTCAAAAACTAATTTAACTGATTTATCATACGTGTAATTTTTTTCTTTAATGTTTGCAGTTGCAGGTGCATATACATCATATCTTCTCAACTTTTTTAATTTCAACATTTTTGCTTTTTGTTGAAAGAATTTTTGGAAAACAGGGGAATTTTTTCTACACACTGCAAGCAATGACTCTATTGTTTTATCATCTACATCATTTCCAATATTTCTCATTGAAATTGGACTCTTGTAGCCTCTAATTTCGATACCCTCATCTTTCCAATTACGAACGATATTTTGATAAATTTCTCCAATTACTCCTTTATTTTCAATATATTTACCAAGAATTGTTTTGTATGCTGTCTCTCGAATTTTTGGATTTGTACTTCGAACATAATTTGTAAGTTCTTCTCTTGTCAAAACCTTATTTTTATTTCCAATTTTCATTTTGTATTCATATGAATTTGTGATCTTGTCATACAATTTTACAAGTGCAGAAATTCCTGTTACATCTAGAGTGTTGATAATTTTTTCTTCAGGTTCACTGAGTGCATATTTTGCAAATAGTCTTTTGTGTGACAAATATTCTCTAAGCTCCCCTGCATCTTTCATGAGCCTTTTTGCATTTTTTTCATCTACTTGTGTCTTCCACCATAAATCAAAAAATAATATTTTATTTGAAATCTCAGAACCTAACTTTGACATTCTACTCATTAGAGATGTTGCTTCATCTGATTGAGTATTTGATGAATAAGACAATGATGCGTATCCTCCAATTCTACTCATATTCTCAGAAATTTCTTCTACTTGTTGCAAAATATTTTTGAAATTGGTAGATGATATTTTGGGATTTAATTTTGATTTAATTTTTTCAAATGATACTGCTTGCTTTTCTAATTCTTTAATCTGTTTTTGAAATGCTGGACTTTTTGGATTCTTTACAAGTTTTGTCAGATCCCATATTCCTGGATGATAGGTTGTCATCAATTGATGACTTATTCTGACTATTAAAAAATGATTCACACAAGAATGTTGGAAAGTAAAAATAACTGATGACTTTAATCATAATTACTAAAAATGAATGATGAATCTCTGATAAGTAATATTTTTTCTATATTTCCTATGGTGAGATATGCTGCAATTTGGGAAAATAATGAAAAAACCCGTGGGGGTATGCGTAAAGATACTGAATCTTATTTCAGTGATGAGGATGAAAAATCATCCATTCTTCATCAAATCAAAAGATGGTCTGAAGATTATGAGTCTGATTCCTTGGGTTCGAATCAGTATAGTCTCATTGTTAAGGATAAAGTTAGATTGTATACAATAAATTTAACGACAAATAAATTTTTGATGATAAGTACTGAACCTGATGTGATGGGTGATGGACTAGTAAATTCAATTTTGGAATTAAATAATCTAAATTAAAATAAAATTCTATTTTTAATAATATTCTTTGTGAACATAACACCACTTTTGCGAACTCTCTTGAATTGATTTCATTACTGGGTGTCCTGTCTCTTGAAAATGTTTTGTTGCATGTTTTCCAATTGATGAATCACAACAACCCACATGTCCACATGTTAAACACATTCTAATTGCAACTACAGGCAGGTGCTCTTTCTCACACTCTTCACAGTTTTTTGTATTTGGCGAAATTCCTTTTTTTTCTTGGGAAAAATGGTTACACTCTTTTGACATATTTCTAATATTTTTTCAAAGTATTTTTGTATCTCTTTATTGAATCAACAATTACTGTTTTTGCATCTTTTGATGATTTCCATCCTAAAATTTCTACTTTCTTTCCTTCCAACTCTTTGTATACCTGAAAAAAATGTGCAATCTCAGAACGATAATGATCTTCTATATCTGAAATGTCTGCTGTATGTAGATATCTTGGGTCATTAGTTGATACACAAATAATTTTGTCATCAGGATCTCCATCATCTTTCATTTGTAGTAATCCTATTGGTCTTGCTTCGATGAGAATTCCTGGATATGTTGGATTTGTTACTAGAACTAATGCATCTAGTGGATCTCCATCTTCAGATAATGTTTGAGGAACTAGTCCATAATCTCCTGGATAGTGAAATGGGGAAAATAATACTCTGTCAAGTTTAATCATATTGTGTTTTTTATCATATTCGTATTTGTTCATAGAACCTTTTGGAATTTCTACAATTACATTGATAATTTCAGGAATATCTGAACCTGATTCAATATCGTGCCAAAAATTCTTACTCATTTGATCGATTTCACAATTTTATCTGTATATGAATTCTATGAAAAATTCCCCTAACTAATTTAATTTGATGTTCAAAAACATTCTCAATTAACCCATTTTGACAATTCCTATTTTTACTAGGAATTCTATTCCATCTACAAATGTCTCATCATCAATATTTCCCTCAGACCACCATCTTGCATTATTTTTTATCCAATCTGGAATTTCATGCATTGATTGAGAACTGCTATGATTTGGGATGCTGATAATTTCTTTAGATACTAGGAATTCTATTCCATCTACAAATGTCTCATCATCAATATTTCCCTCAGACCACCATCTTGCATTATTTTTTATCCATTGTGGGATTATTTCATCTGAATTTGTATCGATTTGATTTGATTCATTTGGATTTGATTCATTTGGATTTGATATGATTGATTGTTCTGTATCTTGATCATCTAAAATAATCTTTGGTGATGTTATTTTGTCTACTATCTCAAATGATACATCCATGCTTTTATCCACATGTTCGATATAACTTGCTGAAACTTGATAATTTCCACGAAGTGAATTTTTATCAAAAATCAATAATGTTTCAAAATATCCACTATTTGCAGTACCTGTTTTCAAGATTTGAATTGATTGATCTGGTTTATGGATTGTAATAATTACTGGATGACCTCTTAACAAGTTGTCATCAGATACACTTCCTGAAATTTTGATTATTTGTTGTTGATGGTCTTGTACTTCGATAATTTTTTCTGAAGTTTTTAGTGCACTAAAAGGTCTATCTGGGATAATTGGCTGGATAATTTCTGGAGTTGGTTCTGGAGTTGGTTCTGGAGTTGGTTCTGGAGTTGGTTCTGGAGTTGGTTCTGGAGTTGGTTCTGGAGTTGGTTCTGGAGTTGGTTCTGGAATGGGAATAGATGAAAATGCATAAAATCCTTCACTACCATAAATTTCACGAACTTTACTGGTATCGACACTTGTTATTTCTTGCAAAGATGGATTATTGTGAATTGTTGGAATCATAATTGATGGTGGAGTGCTAGCACTTGACTGCCATTTTGAATTCGTATCAATATCATCAGAAACATAATGATCTAATCCAAAAGAATGTCCAATTTCGTGTAATGCTACGGCATAAATGACATCATCTGAAACAAATGTTTCATCATCATAACATGTAAACAAACCACATAGTTCTAATTGTAAATAGTATATCGTCACTGAACCTGGTGGCCAAGTAAAAAATCCTGCAATAGTTCCAGTCAAACTAGGTTTATCTTTAAAAATTATATTTATTCCACAATTCTCTGACTCCTCTTCTGTGACGATTTTTACATTGATATCCCAAAGATTATCATTAATTTCTTCTGCATTTTTTAATTTTTCTTCCCATGCTAATACTGCACTTTCCCCTAAACTTACCCATTGATTTTTTTGTTGCTCTGATATGGTGTCATTTGGAATTACAACACAATATGTTGGAATATTATATAATCTAAAATTTGTACTTGGAAAGAAAATCTCTGCAAATATTGGTTGAATATTTGAACTAATAATTATGAGACAAATCATTATTACAATAATTTTATTTTGCATATTTTTATCCTAAATCAATAATTTTCTAAAGCCTATTAGATGTGTCTGAAATTTTACATCATTCTAAAATATAATATGAAAAATGGACCGGATGGGATTTGAACCCACGACCTTTGCGGGAATTTCTTCCTTACGCAGTGTGAGTGCGTCATCCAAACCAAACTAGACGACCGGTCCAGTGAATCTTCTAAAAGACGCACTTTTTATCTTTAGGTTGTGAAATATTTTGTAATTACCAACGCCTTTAGTATTGATTTTCAAAATACACTGTATGTCTCTACAGGAATTTGATACGTTAATTGATCGGATGAAATTAGCATATGAATATGCTGAAAATCTAGGTCAATATACTGATGCTGCCAAAATATTATTCCAGATGAATGAAGAACTACCTGATGATTTACAACTGTCTCTTGAAGAATTAGATGATGCTGATGCTGCAAAATCATTTATTCTAAAATACAATAATGAATTAAAATCTGCAATTGTTGAGTATAGACAAAGATTGATGAATTACTAGTTCTATTTCTTAACTCCGAGATTTCTGTTCTTTAATCTCAGATATGGATTTCTGCATTTTCTACATCTTGTTGCCCCAATATCATTTCTACATCCACATTTGAAGCAAATTCTCATTACAAGACGTGCTTGTTGTGCAATTCGTTTCTTTTCTGGATCTGTGATAGGCATTTAATTTTCTCCTTTCTCTCTCTCTTTTATTCTAATCGGATTTTTCCATCTTTCCTGCTAGTAAAACTGGTACTTCTGCAGGTCTTTTTGCTACTGGAATGTTTGCTTTGTTAAACATTGAAATTTTGGATTCAGCAGAACCATAAGTTCCCATGACTATTGCACCTGCATGACCCATTCTCTTTTCTTTTGGAGCTGCTCTTCCTGCAATGTATGCTACTGTTGGTTTGTTAAATCCACTGTCAATAATTCTTTGAGCTAAAATTTCTTCTGAATCCCCGCCAATTTCTCCTACCACTACTAATCCTTCCAAATCTGGAATATCTTTTACCATTTCAAATGCATCAATCATTCTTGTTCCGTTAACTGGATCTCCTCCAATTCCGATTGTGATTGATTGACCAAATCCTGAATTAGTTAGTGCATCAGAAATTTCATAAAGTAAAGTTCCACTTTTTGATAATACTGCAATCTTTCCTGCTTTGAATGGCATTGGTGGCATGATTCCAATTTTAATTAATTCTGGAATCATGATTCCTGGAGTGTTTGGTCCTATGACTATTGCCCCTTTTTGATTTGCAAGATCTATTGTTTCCATGGTGTCTCTAATTGGAACATGTTCTGGAATTGCAACTAGTAGTTTAATTCCTGCATTTAGTGCATCTTTTGCTGCACTAAGAAAGAATTTTGCTGGAACAAAGATAATTGAAATTTTTGCATTTGTAGCATCAACTGCTTCTTGCATTGAATTGTATACTGGAACTTTATCTTCAAACTTTTGACCTCCTTTGCCTGGTGTAACTCCAGCTACAACATTGGTACCGTATTTGATCATTTGTTTTGCATGCAGTGACCCATATGAGCCTGTAATCCCTTGAACGATAACTCCTTTATTTTCATAATCAGAATCTCTTGGATTACCTTTGAGTAATTCAAAAATACCTGTCAATTTTTTACTTCCATAACTGCTGCATTAATTGCCTCTTCTACTGTAGTGAAAATTTTAGTTCTAGAGCCTTGTAACATTTCAGTTGCTTTCTCTGATTCTGTTCCTTTGAGTCTTGAAAATACTGGTAAATCAATTAAATTATTTTCATATGCTTTAAGAAATGCTTCAGCTACTACTGTAGTCTTTACAATTCCTCCGTAGAGATTTACTAAAATTCCTTTTACTCTATCTAATTTACTAATCAAAGTCAATGCTTCATAAACTGATTCAGTAGTTGCACCACCACCTACATCTAAGAAACATGCGGGCTTTCCTCCGTTATCTGATAACATGTCAAGTGTTGACATTACAAGACCTGCACCATTTCCAACTACTGCAATATCTCCATCTAATTCTACTAACGAGAATCCACTTTTTTCTGCTCTCTCTTCAATCTCTGTTTTTTCTTGGTATTTTTGTAATTCATCATGTCTAAAATTACTATTATCATCTGTAACAAACTTCCCATCTAATGCCATGATTGAATCGTCTTGCATGATTGCAAGTGGATTAATTTCTACTAGTTCTGCTTCTTTTTCTATGGTGAGTTTTGATAATTTTTTTAAAGTATCTACAAATTGGTCTGCGGTAATACCTTCTAATTCCATTTCTTTTGCAACTTCTTTTGCAAGTTCATCTGAAACTTCCCCTAGCCCAACTTCTTTGATAATCTGACTCTTGACTGATTCAATTTCAACTCCACCTTCAGCTGATGCAATAATTGTATAACACCTCTTTGAGCGATTTAAAAATAATGATAAGTACAACTCTTTTTTGATATCTGCCATTTTTTCAAGTAAAATTGCTCTTGCTTTTTCACCTTTTATTGTCAAATCCATCACTTGTGGGTATTTTAACTCCAATTCATCATCATTTTGGCATTTTTGGATACCTCCTGCCTTTCCTCTACCTCCTACCGGAACCTGGATTTTAATCACAAATGGATATCCTAATTCTTTTGCATGTTTTCTTCCATCTTCAATATTTGTAGATGAAATGCTATCAAGCAGATTTATTCCATATTCTCGAAATAATTCCTTTGCTTGAAACTCTAAAAGCTGCATACAAAAATCTTGAATTTTACGGTCCTTATTAATTATGATATTATTTTAACTGCTCTGCAAGAAAATCGATCATTTCTAAAAAGCGATCCTTACTTTTTCTCAATAATTCTTGAGGGTATTCTTCAATTGTAAATACAAACTGTTGTTGAAAACTTGGAACTAGTATGCCTCCTGATGTGACCATCTGTTCAATTACAAATCCTTTGGTGAGTGTGCATACAATTTCTTCATATGATTCATCTTCCTCTTCTAAGGTTTGTCTGAATAACACAATCGGTTTGTTAGTCTTTTCAACAATGTCTGAACCTTTTTTTAATAATTCTGTTAATTGTTGAATCTGCCATGCGTCGAGACTAATCTGTTTGACCATGCTATCTATACGAGATTTTTCTATTTAACCGTGACAAAACAATTGATTTTCACTACAAGTCGTCAATAAAATAACAATTTGAATAAAGAAAGTAATTTTGGGTTTTATCCCATGTCTAAAGCTCTAGAGTGTTTTCTAGTATGTGGTCTTTCTCCTGCATACTTTCTTCTCATGTGTCCTGATGGTCTTCCATAGATTAACTCTAAGAACCAAGACTCATGTTCTATCTCTTCGGCTAGAATATCTTTTGCAATATCGTATGTTGCAGGATCTTTTCCTAGTGTCATTTTGCAAATTTTATCCCAATTTACAATTGCACCTTGTTCTGCTTTGAGACATTTTTCTAGAATTGCCTTATGATCTGTTGGATTTGCTGGAAGTTGTAGGAATTCACAACCTGAAATTTTGATAAATTCTGTTGCGTCATTTGGGAGTTTTCCACCTAATTGGTAGATTCTCTCAAGACATGATTCAAAGTGGCTAAGATCTTCTAGTCTTGCATCCTCGATAATTCCTTTTAGTCCTTCTCCTTCCAAACCTGTACAATGTGCTCTGAGATTGGTAAAGTAGTAGTATGCAGTAAATTCAACTGCAGCATTTTTGATTAACTCTTTTAACAACTCATCAACATCCAGGCCATTTTGTTTTAGAACGTTAATTCCAACAACATTTGGTGTATTTGATTCGGACATTTACTTTGACAGATTTTGATTCTAATAAAAATATTTCATTAATTCTCAAAATTTATTCTACTGAGATTCTAATTTTTTGACCATCAATATCATCATCTTTGTATTCTTTACACGAGTCAGTAAAATTTACTTGTTTTACTCTAACTAAAAATGCCAAATCTTTTGCCTTTTCTTTAATCATTTCAAGTGACTCATCATCTAAATCAAGAATTGATGCAACATTCAAAATATCCGTTGGATTGTATCCTTTTTCTTTTCTTAATGTTTGAAGTCTTCTTGCAATATCTTTTATCAATCCTTTTGCCATCATCTCTTTGTTTCTTAAAGTTGAGATAAATACGGAATAGTTATCTCTTTTAGCCATTGCAAAATTTTCACTTGCATCAAAATTAACAATAAAGTCTTCATTATCTAATGAAATTATATCTCCATCAATTTCAAAATCAAATTTCTTTTCTTTTTGTAATGCTGAAACTATTTCTTCAGGATTTGTTTCAGAAAATTTTGCAACAAGTTTTCCCATGTGTTGTTTTGCTTTTGGACCAATCTTTTTTCTTTCTAATTCAATTGTAGGTTTTGCAGGTAATCCTAATTGTTTCAATTCTAAAATTTGTTCCAATCCTGATTCTTTTTCAGTTTCAGTTACTGAAAACTTTTCTACGTTTAATTGGGATTGTAATAATTCAGATAATGATTCAAGTTTTACTTTATCACCTTTTTTAACACAGATTTGTGCTTCATTAAGTGGCCATCTTCGTTTTAATTTTCCTTTCATTCTAGCAGCTGATGATACTGACACAACATCTTTCATAATGTCAAATGATTCTTCAATTTTTTCATTTACTAATGATTCTTGGAATTGTGGCCATTTGTCAAGTAGAATACTTTGTTCTCCATCAAATACTGATTGGTAAAGGTGCTCACTTGTAAAAGGACAAAATGGGTGAATCAAAATATCTAATGTTTTGAGAACATTATCTAGTACTGCATAGATTGCAAGTCTCCTGTTCTTCTTTTCCTCCTCCTCATCCCATAATTCTCCTCTAGTAATTGGAATGTACACTTGACTTAGATTGTTAATAATAAAATCATCAATTGCTTTGGCACATTCATGGAATTTACATGTCTGATTTTTTTCAGTCATTGTTTGAATTAATTTTTGGAGTTTTGATAATAACCAAATGTCTGGTGACGTGAGTAAATCATTTTGTTTTGCCCATTCTATTGAATTTGATTTCTCAAAATTATCATACTCACTGTTTTGTTTAAAGTATAGGTGTAGATTGAATAGTGTGTTAATTACTTGGTATGGTCTTGACATTAATTCATCAGTGCTAAAACTTAGTGGCTCAATTGGGCTTGCTTTCCACATAAAATAGAAACGTACTAAATCCGTTGGATATTTTTGTAATAATTCAGCTCCCTCCAAAACATTTCCTTTACTTTTACTCATCTTGCCCCCATTCTCATCAAGTACGTGGCCTTGAAACAAGAATGATTTGTAGGGTGGAGTTGCTGAATTATTTAAAATGACATTTTCAATTAATAATGTATATGCCCATCCTCTAGTTTGATCGATTCCTTCAGTAAAGAATGGTGCTGGAATCTCTTTTGTATATTCTTCGTCTGTTAGTGATGAATATGGTGCCGCCCCACTATTGTGCCAAGTGTCTAGAACATACTCTTCTCTTTTTGTTTTTGTACTGCCACATTTTTTACATTTTACAGTAATGTTGTCAATCCATGGTCTGTGTAATTCAAAGTCTGGACCATCAGGTAAATTTTCGGCAGCATCTACCATTTCTTTTCTTGTAAAAAACCAATTCTTTTCACTACACTCTTCACAATTCCAAACTGGAAGTGGACATCCCCAAATTCGTTCTCGTGAAATACACCAAGGATGTCTTTCTTTGATGATTCCCAGAAATCTATTTTTTGGTTGTTCAAAAAAATACTCTACACTATTAGCTGCATCAATTGCTTTGTTATCTAGTCTATCTAATTTGTAAAACCATCCTCTTCTTGCAAGCCATACAATTGGATGGTGTGACCTCCAACATAGAGGATACTTGTGCTTTATTTTTCCTATTTTTACTAGTGCATTGCACTCTTTAAGATCCTCCACAATTGGCCTATCTGCATCTCTGACAAACATTCCTTGGTATTTTCCTGCATGCTCTGTGAATTTTACCTCATCATTAATGGGACTGAAAATCTTCACTTTGCGTTTATTTGCAATTTTAATGTCCTCCTCACCATTTGCAGGTGATAGGTGCACCAGACCACTGCCCGTACTTGCATCAACAAATGGTTCTGAAACTGCAACATGATAGTTCTCTAGTTTTGAGTATTGATTTAATTCTGGAATTAAATCCAATAGTGGATGAATGTATTTTCTTCCTTCAAATTCTGAACCTTTGGAAGTTTTTTCAATTTTATAATCCTCAATTTTTACTTCTGTCATAAATTCTTCTAATCTTGTTTTCCCAATGATCCAAGTTTCGTTTTCTACTTTGACGTATGCATAATCTTCTTCTGGTTGAAATCCTACCATTGCATCTGTAACTAGAGTAAATGGCATTGTAGTCCATACAATCAAAAATGCATCTTCATCTACTAATTTTACTTTGTAGTATAGTGATGGATCTTTTACTTCCTCATATCCTTGATTAACTTCGGCATGACTTAGTGATGTTTGGCAACTTGGACAATAAGCAATTACAGTGAAGTCTTCTTCTAGTATTCCATTTTCATATGCTTTTTTTAGCACTTGCCATTCTCTTTCAATAAATTCATCTCTAAATGTCCAATACGCTTTATCATGATTAAATGACATGCCCAGTAACTCATCTACTTCAACCCATGTCTTGTTGTATTTTTTTACAACTTTTTTACACTCTGATACAATTCTCTCAACTCCAAATTGCTTTATTGCTTCAGTCTTTCCTCCAGTAACTCCTAATTCTTTTTCAACTTGTAATTCTACTGGAAGTCCTTGTGTATCCCATCCTCCATTAAATTCAATTTTTTTCCCTTGTAGTGTGTTGAACCTATACCACAAATCTTTGATGACTCTACCTCTTAGATGTCCTGCATGTGGAATCCCGTTCATTGTAGGTGGCCCTTCAATGAATCTAATTTTTTCAGGCTTGTCTGATTCAAAAATTTGTTTTTCTAAATCTATTGATTTGATGTATTCTTTTACTTGAGATTCAATTCTCTTTGCATCAAACTTTGTAGAAAGTTCCATCTGGATTTTGATAAGCATGTGGCATTATAAAGCTAAATTACTTTTTTTAGACTTGGAATATATAATTGGGCAAAAACTAATTCTTGTTGGTAAATATTTTGGTAATTGGTTCTGGTGGCAGAGAACATGCATTATCTTGGAAATTATCTCAAAGCAGTAAAGTTGAAACTGTTTTTACTGCACCTGGAAATGGTGGGACTGAAAATAATGTTCCAATAGACATTGATGATATTGACGGCTTGGCTGATTTTGCTCAAAAAAATAATTGTTTTACTGTAGTTGGACCTGAAGCACCCCTTGCTGAAGGAATTGTTGATAAATTTAATCAAAAAAATCTCAAAGTTTTTGGACCCTCAAAAATGGCAGCACAGCTTGAATCTAGTAAGATTTGGGCAAAAAATTTCATGAAACGAAATAACATTCCTACTGCCAGATTTGAAATATTTGATGATTCAAAGAAAGCTCACGAATATGTGCAATCTCTTGATTACAATGTTGTAGTAAAGGCTGATGGCCTTGCTGCCGGAAAGGGCGTCATAGTTTGTAATAGTACTGATGAGGCAGTATCTGCAATTGATACCATTTTAGTCAAAAAAATATTTGGTGATGCTGGGAATAGAATAATTATTGAGGAGCGAATTGATGGAATTGAGGCTTCTTTTATTGCAATATCTGACGGTGATGTTGCAATTCCTATGGCATCAAGCCAAGATCATAAGAGAATTTTTGATGATGATGAAGGACCTAACACTGGAGGAATGGGTGCATATTCCCCTACTCCGATAATTGATGACATACTAGCCAAAAAAATACAAGAAGATGTTATAGAGAAAACGATCCAATCAATGAAAAATGAGGGAATCATATTCAAAGGATTCTTGTATGCTGGAATTATGCTTCGTGATGGTAAACCATATGTTTTAGAATACAATGTTCGTATGGGTGATCCTGAATGTCAACCAATCACAATGAGAATGGATTTTGATTTGTATGATTATTTTGTTGCAAGTGCTGATGGTACATTATCCTTGATGCCCTTAATTAATTGGAATAAAAAATTTGCAGTATGTGTTGTGTTGGCATCAAAAGGTTATCCTGAATCATATCTTAAAGATGAAATTATTTCTGGATTTGATACTGTTTCTAGTGATGCATATGTTTTTCATGCTGGTACAAAAAAATCAGATGGAAAAATTCTCTCAAATGGTGGACGTGTATTGGGTGTCACTGCATTAGGTGATTCTTTAGAATTAGCAATTTCTAATGCATATGATGCAGTGAAGAAAATTTCTTGGTCAAGTAAATATTGTAGAACTGATATTGGAAAAAAGGGGCTAGACTTTCTCTAAATCTTTGTTGCTCTTTCTTCTGTAACTATCCAATTCATTGTTACATCGTGTGGTGATTTTGGAATATTTTTAATAATTTGTTTTTCTAATGTTAAAGAAATTGTAATTGTCTTGTGTTCTGCTAGAAATCTGTCATAAAACCCATGACCGTATCCTAGTCTAACTCCTGTTTGAGAAATACCTACTGTGGGAACTATAATCACATCTAGATTGTTTTCAACTTCACAATCATCTTTAGGCTCCAAAATATCAAAACTTCCTGTTTCTAGGCTTGAAAAATCTTTAATTTTCCTAAATTCTATATTTTTTTCTACTACTTTGGGTAAAAATACCTCTTTACTCTGACTAAGTAATTCTTGGATGATATCTTGAGTGAACACCTCACTTCCAATTGGATAGTATATTCCAATTTTTTGAGCATTCTTAAATGCAAAAATCTTTCTCAACTTTTTTTGTATTTTTTCACTAGATATTCCCAACAAATCATGTGATGTGTTGTCTCTTTGCTCTAGGAGACGATTTCTAAGTGATGTTTTATTTGCACTATCTTCCAATTTGACTACTCAGTGATGCTGCAGTTATTGTATTTTTTAATAGCATCGCAACAGTCATTGGACCTACTCCTCCCGGAACAGGTGTTGCAAATGATGCTTTTTGAATGATATCTTCAAAATCTGAATCACCTGATAACTTGCCTTGATACCTTGAAATTGCAACATCGATAACTATTGCTCCTTCTTTAATCATATCTGATGTTAAAGTAAACTTGTTTCTATTCCCAACTGCTGAAATTATTATATCAGCTGATTGACATAGTTCTGTTAAATTTTTAGTTTTAGAATGGCATGTGGTAACAGTTGCATTGTTTTCTACTAGTAATTGATAGAGTGGTTTTCCGACAAGATTGCTTCTATTAATTAATACAACATTTTTACCCTCTAGATTAATTTCATGAAATTCAAACATCTCCATTATTCCTGATGGTGTACATGCAACTAGTACTGCTTTTTTCATTGCAAGTAAACCGACATTGTGTGGTGTTAATCCGTCCACATCTTTTAGTGGTGATATTCTTGATGTGGTAGTAAATTCATCTAATTGTTCAGGTAATGGTAATTGAACTAAAATCCCATGAATTGTTGCATCCTTGTTCAAATTTTCTATGATTTCATTGAGTTGTAGTTGAGTTGTATTTGCATCTAGTTTATGATCTCTTGTGATTATCCCTACTTCTTCACAATCTTTGTGTTTATTTCTAACATAGGTGGCTGATGCAGAATCATCACCTACAAGTATTGTTGCAAGACATGGATTGATGCCTTGAGATTTTAACTCCTCTACTGCTTTTTTGACCCTATCTTTGACTGATTGGGCGATGATTTTCCCATCTATTTTGACTCCTGTCATGATATGATTTTTGGTTTGTAGATATTTAATTCTTGGATCCTTTAATGATTTTCTTAGAAAAGAAATTAAAAGGTAATTTTTCTAGTCACAACATGTTTGTAATGATAGCAGACGTTCAACTCAAAGAAGGTGCTGAAGAAGATTTCAAAAGTTGGTTTTCTGAATCAAACAAGGTATTGTCTGGGTTTCCTGGATTTGTATCTCGAAAATTCCTAAAATCGACTGATGGTAGTTTCAGAATTGTTGTAGAACATGAAAGTAAAGATACTTTTATCAAAATGCACAATAGTCCTGAACATGAAAAACTTCATCCACAAGGACACTCTTACATGAGTCAACCACCTGCAAGAAAAACCTATACTGTAGCTGCTGAATAAATTGAAATTAGATTTCGATTTATCTACATATCTGGAGAAGATAAAAAAAAGCAGTTCTTATTTTCATACTTTTATTAATAGAGATAGTTTAGCTGTGGGTATTTTATTTTTAAAACCTGGAGAAGAAGATACTCAAGTTCCTCATGCAAGCGATGAAGTGTATTTTGTTATAGAGGGTGATGGTTTTTTAAAAATTAAAAATAAAGATTACAAAGTATCAAAAGACAAATTATTTTTTGTGGCAAAAGATGTTGAACATTATTTTCACAGCAATTATGTTGAACTCAAAGTTTTGTATTTTTTTGGTGGCCCTGATTCTTAACTAACAATTGTTTTTCTTTTGATAACTTTGATCTTTTTTCTTGCAAATAAATTAACTGCTTCAGGATAAATCCTATGTTCTTCTTTAAGAATTCTTTTTGATAATGATTTTTCTGTATCGTTTTCTTTGATTTTAACTACGGCTTGAATGATAATTGGACCCGTATCCATTCCTGAATCTACAAAATGAACAGAACATCCTGAAAATTTTGCACCATAATCTAATGCCTGTTTTTGAGAATCTAATCCTGGAAAAGCTGGGAGTAATGCTGGATGAATGTTGATAATTCTATTTTTATATTTTTTTACAAATTCTGGACTAATAATTCTCATAAATCCTGCTAAACACACTAGTCCGTTTCTTGGTGTAACGCCATATTTTGTCAGCACTGTGATAATTTTTTTATCAAATTCTACTCTACTACCTTTGAATCCCTTACTTTCAATTACCTCTACATTAATTCCTAATTTCTCTGCAATTTTTAGCCCTGGTGCATCATGTTTGTTTGATATTACTATTGATGGATTAATTGGTATTTTTTTATTTTTAATTGATTTTAGAATGGATTCCATGTTGCTCCCGCGACCTGAGATTAATATTCCTAGATTTAGCAACTAGTCAATACTAAACTAAACCTGCAATTTATATCAAATCTAATTATTTTCATTTTCGTTGACTTTCTCAGTCAGGATGACAAAAAATGGAATCCTGTGTGATGATGGTACATCAAGAGTTTGTTTGGATCCAAAAAAATCTGATTTTGATGGAATTAATTTTGTTTCACATGCCCACACTGATCACCTACCATCTAAAAATGGGGGAACTATTCTATCGTCAATTGAAACAAACGAAATAGCTGAATTACGCGGATTTAAAATGGAAAATCATACAAAATCTCTTGAGAATTTTTCATTAATTGATAGTGGTCATATTCTTGGTGCTAGGGGGTTGCTTTTTGATGATATTTTCTACACTGGTGATATTTGTACTCGAGATAGAGGATTTCTTCAAGGTGCAAAAATTCCAAAATGTAAAACTTTGATAACTGAATGCACATTTGGACTTGCTGAATTTATCTTTCCCGCCCTTGATGAAATCAAAAAACAAGTTAATGAATTAATTTCAGAACTTTATGGTAAAGGAATACCTGTAATTTTAATGGGATATCAATTAGGTAAGGCCCAAACAATTACTCAACTTTTTGGTCATTGGGGTCCACTATACCTTCATGATTCTGTAAAAGAAATGAATTCACTTCATCAAAAATTTGGTGTTCCGTTACCTGATGGAATTGGTCATTCTGAGGCTGAAAAAAATGGATTGCTTGAAAAAAAACCATGGATGATGGTAGCACCAATGATGTCCAGTAAAAATAAATTTGTTCAGGAAATGAAATCAAAATATGGTGCGGTGACAATAGGATTTAGTGGATGGGCACAATCAAAAAAATTTTCTTTTGGTAGACGAACTGACTATTCAATTCCAATGAGTGACCATTGTGATTTTAATGAGCTAGTTGATATGGTGGTTCAATCTGGAGCAGAAAAAGTATACACTATTCATGGTTTTGTAAATGAATTTGCCGAACACTTGAGAAAAATTGGAATTAGTTCTCAACCGTTAGTGGAAAATACTTTGGATAATTTTACTTCGTAAATTCATTACATTGACAACTTGTAACTAGACATGTTTCGGTATTTCTTATATGATCGTGAGAGAAATGTTTACAATTTTCATTTTTACATATTCTTCTTTGAGCTTCTTTTTGTACAACTGATTGGGCAATCTCATTTGCCTTTTGTTTTGAATATCCCTTTTTGTCGATATAGAAATGCACAATTCTATTGTATAGTAAATCTGGATTGAATTGTTTTTCTAGCATTTTGTTATCTGGGTAATATAGCACATTATTCTATTAAAAGATCATGGACTGATTTGTAATTATGATGATATTTTTTCCAAATTTTTATCTTCCTATTTTGTATTCTCAGAAAAAACATACAGGAAACAATATAGCTGATAGTGCTGTATAATACATGTCCCGAAACTGGTGTTATACCTGTAAGAATAGTACCTATTCAGATGGAAAAAACAAATGCTCTACTTGTGGTTTGGATTATTAGAAAAATAGTAATTTATCTTAAAATTACGCCTATATCCATAAGGTTTGTGTGAGTAAAATTAGTTACAATGTTGCCTTTTTGTTTTTGAAAAAATCTTCCAGAATCATTGTTTTTAAGAAATTCTTTCATGATGTTCAAATCTATTCTAACATTTTCAGTAATTGCTCCTGCAAAAACTGAATTCCCATCTATGCCATCTGTCCCCATTGAGGCAATGGTAATTTTTTTAAATTTTTGAGTATTTTTTAAAATTCTTAAAACTATCTCTTGGTTTCGTCCACCCATTCCTTTTCCAAGAACTTTAACTGTGGTTTCTCCACCAAAAATTAGACATGTCTTTTGACTTTCTGAAATATTTTCAAGAATTGTTGTAACTGCTTTTTTAATATCTCCAAATACTTGGATTTTGATTACTTTGTAACCTTTTTTTTCTGCTACTTTTTGCATATTTTTTAAACAGTCATCATTTTTTGCAATGATGTGATTTGGAATCTTTGATTTTTTTATTGGCTTTTCATTTTCTAATCCTTTTTCTAAAACTCTTAGAACTTCAGTAGGCATTTTCCATCTTAGTTTGTATTTTTTTAAAATCTCTAGTGCATTAGCATATGTTGTATCATCCATGTATGTAGTTCCTGATGCAATAGATGACAAATCATCCCCTTCAACATCTGACATTACAAGACTGATTCCATCACATTTCATGCCTTCAACTAGTTTACCCCCCTTAATTTTTGAGAGATGTTTTCTAACACAATTTACCTCTTGAATTGTTACTCCTGATTTTAATAGCAAATTTGTGACATGAATTTTATCATCGAGTGTAATGTCATCAGGCATTGCTAAAAGTGATGAGCCGCCACCTGATACTAGAAAAATAATTAATTCTCCACTCTTTTTATTTTCAACAAACTTCATTACTTCTTTTGCAGCCTTTACGCTGGTTTGATCTGGTTTTGGATGCCTAGGATTGAATATCTGAAACTTTTTTCCCTTAATTTTGGCTTTACTGCCTTTGGGAATTACAATTATTCCACTTTTGATTGGAATTATTGTATTGAGTGCCCTTGTCATTGAATCTGCTGCTTTTCCAAAAGCTACAGAATAGATACTAGAATAATTTTCAATATTGAGTATTTTGGTTCCAATTTTGATTTCTTTAGGTGTTACAAACTTTGAAATGATATTTTTTGGGTCTGCAGCTTGAAGACCTGATTCCAAAATTTCTAAACAATCCTTTTTTTTGTCCGTTGTTGCCAAGTCTTCAAAATTTTGTATAATCATACTGTTTCTCAATAATGCAAGATATAATAATAATCAATGATGGTCATGAAACATGCAATCAATACGCATTCCTAAAGTTATCAACTTTGGAGAAAATGCACTTGGCGAAACAGAATATCCAAAAAATGCCCTAGTTGTTACAACCGTTCCACCAGAATTATCTGATAAATGGTTGGCAAAAATGGGAATTCAGGATTACATGTTGTATGACCAAGTAAAACCTGAACCATCAATTGATGATGTCAATACAGTGATTTCACAATTCAAAGACAAAGATCCATCATGTCTAATTGGACTTGGTGGAGGAAGTTCAATGGATGTAGTAAAGTATGCTGCACCTGAGATGAAAAAATCAAAAATATTAATTCCTACAACCTTTGGAACTGGAGCTGAAATGACTACTTATTGTGTTCTAAAATTTGATGGTAAAAAGAAATTGTTACACGATGACAGATTTTTAGCTGACATGGCTGTAGTTGATTCATATTTTATGAACGGCACTCCAGAACAAGTTTTAAAAAATTCTGTATGTGATGCATGTGCACAAGCTACTGAGGGCTATGATAGCAAACTTGGTAATGACTTGACTAGAACTCTATGTAAACAAGCATTTGAGATTCTTCATGATGCAATTATGAATGACAAACCAGAGAACTATCCATATGGTTCAATGTTATCTGGAATGGGATTTGGTAACTGCTCAACTACACTTGGACATGCTTTGTCCTATGTATTCTCAAATGAAGGCGTACCTCATGGATACTCTTTATCCTCTTGTACTACAATTGCACACAAGCATAACAAATCAATCTTCTATGATCAATTCAAAGAAGCAATGGAGAAACTAGGCTTTGACAAATTAGAACTCAAAGCAGATGTTTCAGAAGCTGCAGACGTCGTAATGACTGATAAAGGACATTTGGATCCGAATCCAATACCAATATCAAAAGATGATGTTGTTAAATGTCTAGAAGATATCAAAGCAGGTAATCTGTAAAAAATTCAATAATTTTTTACTTTTTTTCTATTTTATTGATAAACTGCGAAATTGGCAGCTTGATTAAACCTTTTATGCTAATGATTTCGTCTTAATGTAATTGGCAGAAAATAAACTAAAGTTTGGTATTCAAAATGGACTAAATGTTGCAAGAGCCGGATATACTGAAGATCAAATTTTAACTGCTTGTATTTTGGCTGATAAAACAGGTTATGATTCTATTTTCTATATGGACCACACTAATGTTCCACAATGGAAAAATGCAATTGTATTAGATCCATGGGTTATGTTATCTGCAATTGCTGCAGTTACACAGAATGTTGAACTTGGTACTTGTGTTACTGATGCCATAAGACGACACCCATCAAATATCGCATTAGCTGCAATTTCTCTTGATAGAGTTTCTAAAGGAAGAGCAATTTTGGGAATTGGTGCAGGTGAAGCACAAAATCTAAAAGAATTTTGTATTCCGTTTGAAAAACCAGTTTCAAAATGGGAAGAACAAATCCAAGTTATTCATAAATTATACGAATCAACTCCTGATAACATAGTTAGTTATGATGGAAAATATTACAAATTAGAAGGTGCATGTTTACAAGCACCGCCAATTAGAAAACCACGTCCGCCAACATACATGGCAGCAGGTGGAAAAAGAACACTTGCAATGACTGGAAAATTGGGTGACGGTTGGTTGCCGATAGGTTACACTCCAGTACTTTTTGCAGATCATAAGGCACAAATTGAAAAATCAATGGATGAAAATAATAGAACACAAGAAGAAAAAGACAACTTCCAATTTGCACTTGATATTGATGTTTACTTTAGTGAAGATGCAGAACAATCTTGGGCAAAAATGAAAGAAGCAGTAAAAGTTAGTTTGTTCAAACCTGAAATTTTAAGAGTTCACAAATTAAAAGAAATTGAAGGATTTGATTTTGTCAAGTACTTTACAGAATATTCAATGTCTGATCAATCTTGGATTGTAAAGATGAGAGAAGCTGCAACTCAAATGCCTGATGATGTTGCTCGTTCTTCAATTGCACTTGGTACTCCTGAAGATATAATTCCAGTATTTGAGGAATTCATGAAAGCTGGTGTCAATCACTTTGTGATTAGATTCTGGGGTAAGAACTACTTTGGTTCTATTGATAAATTTGCAACTCATGTAATGCCGAAACTCCGAGAAATAGCCAAAAAAGAAAATTATTAATTCTAAAATAGTAAATCATTTACATCACTATTTTCTACAACATTCATGGATGATGATCTTCCAGAATCTGTAAAAAAATGCCTTGATATTTTAGAAGAAAATGTTGAGATTTTGGCAAATATTGAACTTGATTTAGAAGATAAAAAAGAAGATGAATTAACATCAAATCTTGAATTACATCAATTGTATGATATGACTGAAGATGTTGCAGAATCATCTAAACTCAAACGTGCAGAAGCAAATTATGCTCGAAGAATAACTGATAATTC
>Ga0209667_1000671_pt1 | contig 27977 bp, 13 predicted proteins | sample SaaInlV_165m_DNA_2_FD_184682 | JGI IMG/M metagenome (GOLD analysis project Ga0209667, IMG submission 184682) | Marine microbial communities from expanding oxygen minimum zones in the Saanich Inlet - Saanich Inlet SI037_S3LV_125m_DNA (SPAdes)... | ecosystem: Environmental > Aquatic > Marine >... | reverse complement strand
TCGGTGGGAGCCAGAAGAAAAGTGAAACCGGTCTCAGGGTTGGGTTCACCGGCGGATCGACGATCAGATGTGTCCCATCGATGGAGGTGATCTGACGAAGTACTCCATCGTCGGAGATCTCGACCGAGAGGCTATCGCTCGAATCGATGAAATCGAGTAGTTGCAGGGATCCATCTGGATTCACGGTGGCCCACGAATATAGCGATGGTCGAGAGATCACCTGGAGCGGTCCGGAAATCAGATGGTCCGCTCCGTCTGCGGGAATCCACTGCCCCTCGAGGATGCAGTAGTGAAACCGAGTGGGATCGATCAACAGATCGGCTGAGGACAGGATGCTGTCATGGATGCTGATGGATCCCCGTGGGGACAGGGTGAGCCCTCCGGCATTTCCTTCGATCCAGCAGTGCCAGGCAGAGATGCATCCCAGTTCAGCGGTGGCCAGTCCTGCTCCGGCATTGCCGAGGAGATTGCAGTGCTGTACCTGAGGCATTGGGCCTCTGGCCACACCCGTGGTCAGGATGGCGTCCCCTCCATTTGCCGAGACCTGACAGCGAGAGATTCGAAGTGCGGCATCGGAGTCACCGTCGAGATAGATCCCTGCCAGGCCATTGCCACGGATGCTGCAGTCGTCGATGCGAACTCTTACATCCATCTGTTCCGAAGGAAGGGTGTCGAGGTCGATCACCACGCCTTCCAGAGCGTTGTTGTCGATGGTGCAATTACGAATCCGAACCCGAACCCTGGCAGCGATCGAACTGACCTGGTCGCTGTCATGGATTCCTGCGATGTCCAGATCGATGCCTTCATCGCCATTCCCATGGATATTGCACCGAGTGATCTCGACCCTGGCATCCTTGAGCGTGGTGGCTTGAATCCACTGGCTCTCGATCCCTTCGTTGAGATTGTCACGAATCTCACAGTTATCGATGCGGACCTGAGGAATGCCATGAATCCGGATTCCCTCGCCACTGCATCCGGAGATGACGCAATCTGCAATCAGTGCGCGAATCTCTTCTCCCTCGGCAGAATCGCTCCTCAGGTCGATGCCCTGGGTGGTGGCTCCACTGAGGCGACAGCGCGTGATCCTGGCGATGCAATCTTCTGCAAAGACGCAGGATTCTGCGATGTTATTGCCGGAAAGACTGATTCCATCGATCCCATTGAGCAGTGAACCCGGCCTCAGGCTGACCAGATCATTTGGAAATACGATTCCGAACTGGGTTACATGAGTATCGGGGTCGCGCTGGTCCAGTTCGAACTGATCGTTGAAGCCACCAAAGACCATCATTCCAGTGAACAGGAAGATGTTCTCCGGGTAGAGACCTTCGGAGACGAAGAGATTTACACCATTCAAGGGGATACTCATCGCCACCGCCTGTGCCAGCGATGGGAATGCGGAATCTGGGGTGAGGCCATCGGAGCCGGTGGAACCAGCACCGGCACGGACATATCGGATCGGGTTGGGGGTCGCCAGCCATTCGTTCTTGTTGGGATCTACTTCAAGATCGCTGTCGCGTGCTTGTACCAGGACCTTCAACATCACCCCGTTCTGGAGTCCATCGATCTCCAGTGCAGTGATGCCGGTCACGACAGCAGTCGGTTGATCGAGTTGGATGGGTACGTCATCGGCAGTGACAAAGATCAGGTATTCGATCTGATCGGTCGGAGTATCGTCATCCGATGCGTGGTCCCAACCGATACGAACCATCGAATCTCCAGCGACCAGATCTTTGATTCCGCCAAATCTGGGGTGGGTCACCACTGCCAGGCCGTCAGATCCGAGTCCCTGTCCATCTGGAATCGATCCGACATCGACTCCTGGTGGTGTAGGAGGGACAAAGCGATCGCAACTCGCGAGCGTCAGCAGCGCTGCAAGAATAGGGATAAAGGGAGAAAGGAATCGCATTTCAGAAGTTGTACTCCAGTTGTAATGATGTGAACCAAGCAGGATCTGCTGAGGCTCCAAATGCGGATCCGGGCATGAAGTATCCGACCTCGAAATCAAGATCGTAGTCCTCCCACAGTTCGGCGAATCCGAGGACCAGATCCAGTTCGCTCCCCAGTTGCCGATGAAGGCCATCCGGTGACATCCGAAGTCTTGAACGTCTGATTTCAGTGGATGCCTCTATCTGATTGTAACTGTGGAAGATGAGATCCACCGATGAGTTCGCAGCGGGAAGCAGTCCTGCCCCGATAGTCAAGACAGAGAGATTGGACAGTTCAGGCCTCATCAGAACCCCGAGATAGCGATAGGAGGCGACTCCAAAGTATCTCAGGTTGTTATCCTGGTATCCGGTCTGGCGAAAGTTCTGATCGGTGCCATCGGTAGGATCATCGTCGCCGGATCCCCACGCCCATCCTCCGTAGAGGTAAGGCTGCAGCGGAAGATCATCGAACTGACGTGCGACAGAACCATCGATGCCGAAGGCGGACAACTTGTCATACCCACTGACACCGTCGACATAGGCGGCGTCGACCCACCAGCGAAGGTCGCCCCCCATCTTGCGACCGTGGGACTGGAATCCGATGAAGAAGGGGGATTCGTTGAGGATGGCCGAGGGATCGGCATAGTCGAGTTCTTCTCGATCCTGGACGATGTCGATGAGGTAGAGGGAAGCATGGGTGCGGCTTTCAGGGCGCCAGGTTCCTACCAGCATCCGATTCTGACGATCGACCACCTCGGTAGGGGGCGAACCGAGCAGCGTCGACCATGATGCCTCGATGGAGTAAGGGCCTTCCTCCCATTCGAAGCGGATGCCGTCGAGTGAGGTGTCGTAAAACCACTCCCGGCCCTCGTCGAAATCCATTCTTCCCAGCTGAACAGAGATCGGTTTCCCCTGAAAAATGTCTTGCTGAAAGAAGTACGCCTCTTCGATGGCGAATTCCTTGTTTGGTGCCACATCGAGTCCGTCTTCTTCGATGATGTCGGTCGATTTCCAACGGCCCTTGGCAAAAAGAAAACTGTGGCGATCCTGGTTCCAGGTCGCTTCGACACTGCCACTCCATTTGTGGTCGGTGCGGTCTCCGAGGGTCAGTTCATCCAGATCGTGATCGGTTCTGGTCTCCAGCGTGTACTTGATCCGTCCACCGAGAGTGAGACGTCCATCGAGCCACTGGATCGAGCCGGTGGGGCGCTCATCATCCCACTGGATCCTCCGCTGGGCTGATTTCTTGAAGATGCCACCGGGAATCTCGGTGGTGGGGCCGATCCGGCAGCGGATTCCATGGATTACCAGCACAGCGACCCCATCCTCATCTCTCTCCTCACCCTCGACAAACCCTTCCAGTTCGAGAAGGCCTGCCTTTTTCGCTTCCGGAGAGGTGTGCACCTCGATTTCAATCGCCCGGAACTTCAAAGGAGCCGAAAACTCCCCTTCAATCTCGACGCGCCATCCTTGCTGGAGATCCTCCAGTTGATGGGAATTGGAGTCATCCTCGGAATCGTCAAAGTCAGTCGTCTCATCGATCAGGATCGTGTAGGGGCCGACGGAAAAGGTACCGTCATCCACCTGGATCGAATCGATGAACCCCTTGATTTCGAGAAGTTCATCGCGCTCTTCCTGGACCAATTTCACAGCTTCCAGGTATTGTCCATCCCACCGGCCATCGATCTCTACTCGAGTGCCCACCGGGAATTTCCCGGCTCCAGGTTCCTGCGAGAGTCCGTTCGTGGCGAACAGGACGAAGGCTAGAAAAACCGAGAATTTTGCGCTCATTCGAGTAACCCTTTCCATTCACCGCGGTCGTCCAGAATGTCGCGAAGGCTAACGAGAAGGGTGCGAATGAAACCATCGAAACGGTTTCTTCTGCTGTAGATCAGGGCCAATCGACACAGCGTGGCTGCAGTCCAACATCTCAGATGATTTCCAGACACGCCTCGGTTTCGGGCGTCGGAAGCGAGAGAAGTTGCAATCTGTTGCCATGGGATCGGCATCCCCTGCAATGATCGTAGTCGACAGTGAGCGATGATGTTCCCGGGATCCAGCGCGGGGTGGGCACGGGCGAGGAGATCGAGGTCGAGGAGAGAGTTAGTGCTGACGGATGTGAGTAATTGCTTGTCGTGCAGATCCCGATGAGAGAGGGAGCGTTCCACATCCTCAAGATCACGAAGACCATCGATGGTTCTCCCCACGAGTTCTTGCGCAGCTGGATGTGGGGTCTCGAGGATCCTGTGAAATACCTCACTGCGAGTCTGAAGGATGGAGATCTCATCCTCCGCCGAGTGCTCGGGCAGACTCTCGGAGGGATTTGAATTGGCAAGCCATGCGAGGACAACCTGGAGGAATTCCAGATGTGCGGGGCTCCAGTTTCCGTTGGCCCAGTGCTCGTGAAGACTGAATCCCGGCTGTGCGGAAGTGATGAGGATCTTTGCTGTCGGATTCCAGTCCAAGATGGTTGGAATCTGTAAAGCAATGAATGGCGATTGTCTGGCCAGATGCTCCCATCGTTCGATGGTTTGCCGATCCTTACGGAAGATCTTTGCATACGAAGTGACATTATTGTGGATGAGTTTGAAGATGGCTCGGCTGCCTACTCGCCAGGCGAGTAACTGAATCGTGTGCCCCGCTGAAATCCATTCTGAGCAGGCAGCGGCCATCGCAGGCAGCCTCTTGTCCTCCATGGCATTCAACCTCTGCAACGCCCCTTCTTCATCCAGGTGATGCCAGTTGACAGCAGGATGCGATTTTTTCCCGGCCAGGCAGTACCAGCCTCCCGACCTGGCCTCTTCCACCCTCAGCCAGTTCTCTTGTTTGCCGAGGGCGTTGGAGATTGGACCGATCAGTTTTTTGGTCCACCTCATAGTTCCTCTCCCGTCAGGCAATCGCGGCATTCTTCCAGCGACGAGTTAAGTTTCTCTTGCCAGGAAGGGTCCAGGTTTCGAAGTGGTTCGGAAGCGCGTCGGAGAATCGCCAGGGCTCTACCGACTCTCAAGACTTTGGGCGTCATTTCAACGGAGCAATCGGATCGGTAACTTTCGAGGAAAGAACTGGCTTGTTCTGGAGTGACGCCTTTCAGGCGCAAGTCCTCGAGCATCGATCCGATGTCCAGGCTGGCGTATCCCCGACCGGCGCGGTCAAAATCTAGTAACACAGGTTGGCTCCCTTCGATCAGGAACTGGTCCAGATGCAGATCGCCGTGAAGCAGGCTGGATGGCAGGATGCAGAGGTTTGGAATCTGTCGGTTCAATTCTCGACTGATCTCCTGGATCTGTTTGGAACAGCTCGGGAGTATCCGCTGCAGGTCATTGGCAATGACGATGACCTCTTCGCTGATCAACTGTGGAGGAACATGGGCAGGTAAGTCCATGGGAATCGAGTGGAACTCTGCGATTGCGGATCCAAGGCTCTCGAGCTGGGTAGAGAGAGTACTGCTCGTAATATCGACAGGATCACCTCCGTTCCATTCATGAGCAAAGAGGCACCCATTGGAAGCGAAGCCGAGGAAGGAAGGTGTCTTGAACCGTTCGCACAGTGCGGTGGCCTCGGAAATCTGCTTCGCTTGTTTGATGGATCTGTGTGCTGTGCTCTTCTTTTCGACCTTGAGGTGAAGTCTTACCCGTATTTTCTGGTCCTCGATGAGGTGGCGAAACTTCAATTTTGCTCGAAGTACAGCTCTGCGGCCCGGCTTGTAGGCGAGGAGGTGAAATTTGGTCAATCGTCGCTGAAGTCGCCACTGATCAGGAGTCAATCCCTTGACCAGATCGAGTGCGAGCCGCCGAAATCGATCCGGTTCATAGATACGCCTCAACTCGGGAATCTCTGGGTCGTTGGGGAAAGGGAGTCCGACGACTCCGGATGCTTTATCGAGGAAGGTCATCCAGCCATCGGGGGAGGGGAGCGGCCTACGAGTCTTTTCCTTGTCATAGACCGATTGCGCCCGGTCTTTATCATCATAGATCTGCAGCAACATACCCTGGGGAGGCATGTCGGCCTTCTCACGCTGCTCTCCGAGCAGAAAGACCCTGCAAGCGTTAGGCTTCAAGCGAAGGTACTGAATCGACAGGTGAGGATTCTCCAGCGGAAAGACCAGCCCAGCATCCGCGAGACGATGCCAGAGATCTCCGGAGATCAGTTCTGAAAATCCAGCGGGAGCATCGGGGGGCAGCGGGAAGTGGTTCATCTCTCTCCTCCATCTCTACCTTGATGGGTTTCCTCGGAGATATGTCCTGCTTCGAGGCGGATGCAGCGATCGAATGAAACTGCCAGCTCTTGATCGTGTGTGATCAGGATCAGGGTTTTCCCCTGAAGGAATCGCGGCAGCAGTTTTCTCAGTTCGACGGTGGTCTCCGGGTCTACTCCGGTGGTCGGTTCATCCAGAATGACGATCGGAGTGTCGCGTAGTATCGCACAGGCGAGCGATAGCCTTCTTCTCTCACCACCGGAGAGATCGCGACCCCCTTCAGCCAACTCCCGATCGAGTTGCTCTGGATGGTCGAGGAGGAACTGGCAACCAGTCCTGGATAGTGCAGCGATGATCTGGTCGTCGGATGCTTCGGGGCAATGAAAGAGCAGGTTGTCTCGCACCGATCCCGACAGGATCAAACTGTCCTGCAGGACCACCGAAATCTGATCCCGGAGACTGCGAATCGTCCAGTTTCGGATCGGTTGATCGTCGATGAGGATTTGACCTCTATCGGGTTCGTACAATCTCAGGAGCATATTGCAGAGGGTACTCTTACCGGCACCGTTGGGCCCGATGATGACGAGGTGCTGACCCGCTTCGATGGTGAGTTCTATTCCGTTGAGTGCCGGGGGGACCGATTCTTCTGCAGTGGAACTCTTCTGGTAATCAAAGTGCAACTGCTGGAAATCGATCTTCCCTTTGAGTGGGGGGGCGGGTACCGAATCGGGTGCATCCTTTTCTTCTGGTTCCAGTTCGAGCACTGCTGCGATTCTCTCGGCGCAGGCCGCCGCCTTGCCGACCTTGGCGGCCAGTCTAGAAACTTTCCGAAGCGGCTTCTGGAACGATCGGACATAGGAGATGAAAACCAGCAAGATACCCGGTGTCATTCCTGAGACCTGGTGGACACGCCACGCTCCGGCAAGTAACACCACGGAGAGTCCTCCGGCAAAGATCAATTCAGTCCAGCGAGACAGGGACGCTTGTAACCGAGTACCACGTACACCCTGGCGCAGGGAGGAGCGGTTCTTCCGGGCGAAGCGTCGGGTCATCTCGTGTTCTCTGCCGAGTGATTTGACCAGTTGTAGAGATGTCAGACCTTCTCCTGTGGTGAAGGCGATTTCGCCTTCGAACTCCCGTTGTTTCTTGGCCACCTTTGTGATCTTGCGGCTGAAGAATCGAGAAAGAGCAGTGACGGCGATCAGTACCAGAAGGGATATCGCGGCCAACTCAGGATCGATCAGGAACATCATGGTCAAGGTTGCGATGGCCTGGACCACTCTGCCAGAGATGTCGACCAACTCAGTGGAGAGGACATCGCGCAGCATCGGAACATCGCCGGTAATCCTGACCAGTAGATCTCCCAGTTTTTGATCTCTATGAAATCTCAACGAAAGATGAAGTAGTTGAGAATAGAATCGTTTCCTCAGTTTCATCACCATACGTTGGCCAGCCATGGCACTGGTGACGGTTCTGAAGTAGCCGAAGATTCCCTGCCCGATGGCAATCACGAGCACTGCGGCACTGACGACCCCGAGGAATGACAACGGTGCTTGTTGCGGCCAACCCTCAGGTATGAACATCAAGGTTGTTCCGTCTTGCGGCATCAGTATGCCATCGAACACATAACGAACGGGCCACGGAGCGATCAGAGCAAACAAGATCTCGATGAGCAAAGAGCCTCCGGAGAGAGCCAGCAGTGAGGACTGGGCACGGATCAGGTCACCGTGCTTGCCGGTGATGGTCCTCCAGTCCTTGAAACCTTTCTTTAGTGCTGTTTCAGGTTTCATGGCAGGGCCTTTATCTGCTCAAGAATCTCGGCGGCCCTGATCTTCCAGGTGGCATTTTCCAGAACCCATTGTCTCGCCCGCTGGCCTACATCTTGAGCATGCTGTGGATTCTCGAGGAAGTGATGGATGCTGGTCGCCATCTGCTTGCTATCGCCGACGGGAATCAGAGCGCCGCGATCTTCAGCCAGAAGGTCGTGGATCTGTCCCGCTGCAGAAGCTACCACCGGCAATCCACAACAGAAGTATTCGAAGATCTTCAGTGGGGAGAACCAGAAGTCGTCCAGATTGGGATAGGGAGCCACCGCCACGTCGCAACTGGCGAGCCAGTTATTCACATCGAGATGATGTAACTTACCCGGTGCATGGATCCGATCCGCCAGTCCTGCTCGATTTGCTTGGTCGAGAAATTTGAGACGTTCTGGGCCGTCACCGATGCAAACCAGGTGAGCAGACGATTTCAATTCCTTGACCAAGTACTGAAAAGTATCCAGCAGTTGTTCGGTTCCATGCCAGGGCCGAAAAGTGCTGGTGAATCCAATTAACTTGGTTTCTGGGCCGGGAAGAGTGGCCGGTCGATTTTCCACTTCCGGATGGAACAGTAATTCGTCGACACCATTGGGCACCACCAAGACTCCTGCTGAATGCAGTCTTTCGGAGACGACCCATTTTGCGATTTCTTCCGATACGCAGACGACGAGATCTGCTTCTCTCAGGAGCAATCGGGAAATCCCATCGGCCAGAGATTCGTTCGCCATCTGTCTGAATCTCTTGGTTTCCAGAGGGAGTGGGCTGTTGACTTCCAGGATAAAGGGGACGCCTAGCTTTCGAGCCAGGTAGACACCTCCTGGATGCCACAAGCTGTAACGCTCGTAAATGAAGTCTGGTTTTTCAATGACCGATTCGACCCGTGACAGGAACAATCGATTCTCGCGATCTTCCAGAGATTTGTGCTTTCTCCGTGGAAGAACCGAGATGGGGCGGATGGGAATGCCGTCGAGCTCAGCACATTCTCCTCGAACCGTGTGGATATCCCCGGTCAAGCCATGGCGATAAAACGCTCGGCAGAGGGAAGCGACATGGACCGATGCGCCCTTCCTTCCTGGAAGAGGAATCCCTGGGTCAGCACAGATGTAGGAAAAGCGTTTCATCCGATTGCCTAGCAGTTCTTTGAAACACTACGTTCGAAATGACCCCGGAGTGTTGCAACATTGGTGGAAAGATCGAACAACTTCTGTGCTCGATTTCTCGCCGTTCCCTTGACCAGTTCACCATTTTTGATCTTCAGGGTGATCCGTTCGATGGCGTCTGCGAGCGCTTGTGGATTGGCGGGTTCGACCAGTAATCCTGCATCCTCCCCGACGATCTCGGGACAGCCTGTGAGCGTCGTGGTCACGATTGGCAAGTCGAGCCCCAGCGCTTCCAGGAGAACTGTGGGAAGTGCATCCATGTTTCCGTCATCATCCGGTACGCACGCCAGGACCATCATCGCTGATTCGGCACAACGTTTCCGCACTTCTTCTATGGAGAGCCCTCCTGTGAAATGGACACATTGATCCAGTTGCAACTGGTGGCTCAACTCCTGCAGTTTTGCTTCTTCGTCACCATCTCCAATGATGGTGGCCTTGAACTGGACTCCCTTTTTACGAAGGATCGAAAGCGCTTCGAGCAGGTGATCGAATCCCTTCTTTGGGACCAATCTCCCGACACTGATCATGTGGATCGGATCGGTCTCCGGTTCCCGGATCGAAGGCTCGAAGAAGTCTAGATTGATGCCATTGTAGAGACGGATGATCTTGTCAGGATCGACATCGGGTGTCTTCTCGATGATGTAGTTGCGGTTGAAGTCACTCACGGTGATGGCGAAGGTGGAGAGGTCGACCAATTCCTTGAACAGGCGACGGTCCACCGTTTCTCTGAAGATATCCTTGGCGTGGCAAGTGAACGAAAATGGAATCTGATAGAGCAAGTTCACGAGCGCCGCCATGCGAGTCGAGATCGTCGCAAAATGAGCGTGGAAATGCTGCACTCCCAGAGACTTGGCCTGGGCTCCGATCAGCAATGCTCTGAGGAGCATGTCTAGATCCTTGGGGAAACGGTTCCTTCGGATGAACTCGACGGCCGTTTCCCATTGATTCAGTGGCGGAACCAGGCCCGGCTCGAGACTCCAGATCTTTGACCAGAGAGATTCAGGCTTTTCTCGTGGGATACATCGAACGGCCAGTTTGAGTTGGCTCAGGTTTCCATGAAAGCGACCGTCTCCGGGAGCCATCAAACTGAACACATCTACCTTGGCACCTTGGTGCTCCAGTTCGAGGACCTCATTGAGGATGAAGGTTTCCGAAAGCCGCGGAAACATCTTCAGGAGGTATGCAACGTGAATACTTGAATCAGGCTCCGATGAGATCTGATTTGCCATTGGGATGGGCCTTTCTCATTGAAATTACTTCTTTTCGAAGATGATCAATCCGTGTGAGGAAGTTGCCAATTCCATCCATGCTGAGACCACACTCCTCAGGGGATGGAGGTGGAGGGCCGGCAAGAGCTTCTTGGATTTCAGCAGAGAGCAATTCTGGAGTGAGGTTGTCTGGATGGAGGCATCGGACCAGGCCCTTCTCGGCAAACAGCGAGGCTCGGAGCCATTGCTCTTGTCGTGGGAAAACCCTGGGAATCACGATGACTGGTTTCTGGGTGGAGATCGCTTCCATCATGGCGTTGTATCCGCCCATGGTGACGATCAGATCCGCTGTTTCGAGGTGCTGTTCGAGGTGAGTTGTGAATCTGAGCACCTGGAGGTTCTTGTTGGTTCCAAAGCGACTGGCCAGCTCTCGCGAATGAGCACGCGACAGGAATGGGCCGGTGATCAGGGTGCCCTGAATGTTTACTGGATGTGCCTCCAGCGCTTCCAGAAAGGTCGACCCCGTCGGAAATCCATCTTCTCCACCGCCGGACACGCAAACCAAGCGGGGATCGGATATGGACGATTGGATGGAATCCCGAGTCTCGTCCGGGGGCTGGTGAGATCGTACCGATCTGCGAAGATATCCGAGATACTCGAGGCGTTGACAGGCGGAAGCACTCAGCCCATAGAGTTTACCCAGGTCGAAGATATTCTGGTTGCCGTAGACCCAGATGTGGTCATAGAGCGACTCGATCACCTGGTTACAACCATCTTTTTGCCACGCCGATCGGACCTGTGGACCTTCGTCGATGATGTCTCGCAATCCTATAGCGAGTCGAGTTCCCCTCGATTTGAGGTCTGCCATCAAGGGAAGCAGTTCACCTCTCAGACCGGTCGGGACATGGTCGACGATGAGGAGGTCGGGGTTGTAGTCGAGAAGTGCTCGACTGAGAATCTGCCGTCTTCTGGCCAGCGTCTCGGTCAATGACATCTGTGGGTTCCGCGGGATGTACTTGCCGTTCAGATCCTTGGTGACAGTGTCGAGAGTGACGATTCGAGTATTGCGAGGCAAGTTGAAGAAGAAGGCGCGAGAAGAGCCGGTGACGATGAGGATCTCGATATCTGTGAGGTGCTGCTGGGTCTTCTGTGCCAGCAGCAAGCAGCGGCGGAAGTGTCCCAGCCCATAACCGTCATGACTGTACATGGCGATCCTGAACCTGGAGGGGGACACGGTCTCGATTCCGTCGCGCTGAGGTTTCAAGTCGTAGGTCCTCTCAGGGAAGTAACCACTCCCGTGAAAGGGGGTTGCAAATGACAAGCCATACAGAGATGATCGTATACAATAAGTCACGAGATGTCGACATTAGGTTGCAAGTCGTTGCTGTGGCTTGTCTTACAATAGTTACTTACAGCCGAATTGGTGGCTATATATGACCATACTGGTGGTATACGGCCAGCGGTTTGGATGGGGATCGATGAGTGGCCAAATATAGCCAGCCGACTGGCGGTGATTGGCCAGTGGCGTGCGGTCACCGATCAGGAGGAGGAGAGGCCCCTCTTCTCGAGTTTGTGACGCAGGGCCCCACGAGTCAAACCCAGTAATCGAGCCACCATGGAGATGTTGCCTTCGGTGTGGTCCAGCGCCTGTTCTAGCAGGTTCTTTTCGACATCTTCGAGGGTGCAGGAACCGCTACTGAAGTCAAAGAGGAGCGACTTTGCCGGCAAGGGGATGCTCTTCTGCGATGCGGGTGTCGATTCCTGGTTGACCAGATTCGGCATCGCCACCTGGCTCCCGGTAGAAATCAACACCAACCTCTCCAACGTGTGAGCCAGTTCCCGGATGTTCCCGGGCCAGCGATAGAGATTCAACTCTGCCCTCGCTTCGGGACTGAGCACCAGTTCTGGTTTCCTGTACTTGTGCTGATAACGCAGGAGGAAGTGATCGATCAAGAGATTCAGATCCTCTCCACGTTCGCGCAATGGCGGGAGGAGTAAGGACACTACCTTCAGGCGATAGTAGAGATCGGATCGAAAGTTACCGGCCTGGGCTTCTTTTTCCAGGTCCTGATTGGTTGCAGCGATGATGCGAACATCTGCCTGATGCTCCCGAGTGCCGCCGACTCTTCGCACTTTCTTCGATTCGAGGACGTTCAGCAGTTTGGTTTGCATGTCCAGCGGCATATCACCGATCTCGTCGAGGAAAATGGTGCCTCCAGAGGCCACCTCGAAGAGACCCTGCTTGGTCTTGGTGGCGCCGGTGAAGGCTCCTTTCTCATGACCAAACAACTCGCTCTCGATCAGCGGAATCGGTAATCCACTCATGTTGATCTGCAGGAAGGGAGCTCTCGATAGGCTCCCGGACTCATGAATGTAACGGGCCAGCAAATCCTTACCGACTCCGGTTTCTCCACCGATCAGGATGGTGGGAAGTTCGGCTGCGCTTTCCACCGGTATGCTGGAAATCTGCTCGATCACCGCCTTGGCTTCCTCCAGTTGAGGACACTCTCCAATGATCTGGTTTTCTTCGGTCAGAGCAGAGGCGCGTTCATTGACCTCCGCCAGTCGTCTCAGGTCGGCATTTCCAAGTTCTCTCTCCACCACCAGGTGCAACTCCTCGAGATCGAGAGGTTTCTCCAGATAGTCGAGTGCGCCCTCTTTCATCGCCTCGACGGCACTGTCGACCGAAGCGTATGCGGTCACCATCAAGACCGGGACTTCGGGCATTTCCGCGCGAATTTTGCGCAGTACTTCGAGCCCCGAGATATCTGGTAACTGGACATCGAGGATGGCCATGTCGATCGATCGGGTCTCGAGGAGCCGCAGCGCCTCAGCACCGGTTTCTGCGGGCAGAGAAGTGTGTCCTCCTCGGCCCAACTCCAGAGTCAGTGACTGGAGGAGAGGTTGTTCATCATCGAGGATCAGGATATGAGCCATCGTGTGCCTTTCACTCGTCTTCCGCCGTCTTGGTCAGCGGAATCCGGATCGACATGGTGGTGCCTTGCCCCGGAGAAGATACCACATCGATCTGGCCTCCGTGTCCGTGGATGATTCTTTGTGTCAGAGAGAGACCAAGACCGAGGCCACCCTTCTTGGTTGTGAAATAGGGGGTGAAGAGTTTGGATTGAATTTCCTCCGTCATCCCTGAGCCCTCGTCTCTCACCTCGATGTGGATCTCATTATTATCGGTAGAGGCCCCCAGGATGACGGTATCTCCCGGGGAGGAGGCTTCCACCGCATTGTTGAGCAGTACCAGCAGGACCTGTTCCAGTCTTCGTAGGTCGAGATCGAGTTGCGGTAGGGAAGGGGAGATCTCCAGTTTCAGTTCGACATTTAGTTTGGAGGAGAAGCCCTCCACAGCAGCAGCGATTCTGTCCAGATGAAGCGACAGGTCCTCGAGTGGTTTTCGATCGAGTTGGATCGGTTTTAAACCCTGAAGAAGATCTTTCAGCCAGCGGTCGGCACGATCGACCGTGTCCATGATGGTCCGCAGGGAAGGGGAGACCTGTTCCTGGTCTCCACTGCGCAGAGAGCCCTGAGCTAGAGCCCGGATGCTGGCGAGCGGATTACGCAGGTTATGGGCGACCGAAGCGGTCATCTCACCGACCGCTGCAAGCCGCTCTCGCTCGACCATTCGTTGCTGGTAATCGTCGATCTCACTCGACATCGCCTCGACCTCGCGGGCGAGGTCACCGATCTCATCCCCTGCGGGGATCGGGATCTTTTGGCCATACTGGCCGCCGGAGATCTGCTGGGCAGCGGTGGAGAGACTTTCGAGAGGGGAGATGATCCAGCGCTGGAGCAGCAGGAAGCAGGATCCACACAGCAGTAACATCATTGCCCCCAGGCTGCTCAGCAGGTAGGTCACTTGCTCGGCAGTGCTGCGCGCTCGAAGTTCCAGTTCGCCGATCCTGGTTTGTTGTAGTTGTTCGAGTTGCACGACCGCCGCGGTGAAATCGGGTACCAGTCGGTCCTTCAGCCAGTTGCGAGTGCGCTCCTGGCCTCGACCCTCAATGCCCTCTTCCAGGTAGCGTAGGGAGTGGATCACGGCTCGCTCGAAGTTCTTGACCGATCGGTCCAGGTCTTCGATCGCGCCTTGCTCTTCCCTGGAGGTGTTCTCATCGGAGTCCATCAGGGAAAGGATGGCGTGCTGGCAACTGTCGATCTGTTGGCGGAACCGATCTCGATCGGTGGTTTTCCAGTTTTGAAGGTTGTCGATCTCTCCGGTGGTGATCAGCAGCAGGTCGCGGATCTTGCCGATGGCGATCAGATCCTGACGACTCTTTTGACTCTCCTCCACGGCCATCTGCAGATCGTGGATCACCATCAGCGCCGCCAAACCTCCCCCGATGGCGAAGGTGAACAGGGTCAGTACCAGCAGCAGAATTCGCGTGCGAATCAACATCAGCGATCTCCCACCGGAACCACCAGCCACTCGTGCGAATAGCGCTCAGGATCGCTGGTTGCGGGAGAGATATCCGGAGTCCAGTCGAGGCGGACTCTCTGGCCAGCGGATAGTGTCGTCGAGCAGTTGAGCGCCCATATCTTGCCGTCGATTTCGCCGATGATTGGAGTGAGTTTCCCATCGATGGTCAGTTTCAACTTTGGAGTCCTGGGGAGCGCCTCGGACAGGTGAAGGATCCAGCGAGGAGCGGGCCCTGCGGTGACGGTGCCGGGGGGCGGCTCGATGGATGTGAAGGAGATCGGACGCTGCGATTTCGCAAGACTACGCCGGACACCCGGCCGAAGGGAACCGGCAGGGGCGGCGAGGATGGAGTCGAAACTCGCAGCGAAGCGGTCGAGGTACTGGGACCAGAGGGGGTCCTCCGAGGAGGGACTCCACAGCCAGCAGGAGCCGGCCTCGACCCTGGCAGAGTCCGCGGCGCTGATCAGTAACTGACCGCTCTTCTCCTGCCCAGCGATGGGGACTGCAGCCAGACCTCGGGGATGATGGAGGAAACCAGTTTCGAAGGACGAGGTTTCTGCAGCCTCGACGGTCAGTTGCCCGGACTGTACTCGAGTCACTCTGAGCCACTGCCAACGATCGGAGTTCGGCAGGGCGAATTCGACTGCTTCAGTACGGGTTCCCACCGCGGCGGGACCGATGCCGCTGCAGGCCCACATGCGAGCCTTCAGTTGTTGCGTGTCTGAGGTACTGACCGCCGGGCCCTTGTTGTCGATGAACAGGCTGCGTGTGATGTCGAGCAGCCCCTTGCCCAAAAGGACCACTCCGGAGCCTGCTTGAGCGCCGAAGAAGCAAGAACTGACCCGGGTGAGCGCGTTCTCAGCATCACCACTGATTCGCAGGCCTGCACCACCGAGGTTACCCAGAAACTCCGATTCCAGAACACTGAAGTCTCCCGGGGCGTCGGCATCGAGATGCAGTCCAGACTTGTGATTGCTGATGAAGGAGCATTGCTCGGCACGGACTCTCAGGTCTGCAGCAGATCCCTCAGGGTAGCGAATGTCGATACTGACGCCGTGATCGTGATTGCGCTCGACCAGTATTCCGCGCAGGCCGATGCGAATTCGTGCAGGATCACTCCCGTCTCCCAGTGGTGCATCGATCTTGATGCTGATCCCGATGTCTCGATTGCGAGCGATCTCGCACTGCTCCATGTCGATCCTCGCCTTGGCCCCTGGCCGTGGCAGTAGTGGTAGCACCGACAGTCCACTTTGCTGGTTGTCGATCAGCTGGCAGTCGCGAATCGCGACATCGACATGACCTTCGATACGGATTCCATCGCCGCCACTTTCGCTCACTGAGCAGGATTGGATGATGCCGACCACGCGCCCGTCTTGGTCGAGGTCGGTCTCGATCTGGATGCCTTTGTCCTTGAAGCCGGTGATGTGGCAGCGAGAGATGCGAAAGCGGCAGTCGTCTGCGACGATCGCACGACGAGCTTCTCGTGCCCCGTCGAAGGTGAGACCATCGATGACCACCAACTGTTCCCCGGGAGGCACGATGATGGCGTCTTGGCCGGGCGATCCGATCAACCTCGTGAGATGCTGGTCTGGCGAAGAGGGGCCGGCAAATCGAGCAGGAAATCCACCGTAGATCGCCATCCCTTCGAACAGAAGCAACTGTTCCGGGTATCGACCTGCGGCGACATGAATGTTGACTCCGGCCAGGCCTATCGCATTCCCGATGGCGTCATCGATCTTCTGGAAAGCGTCTTCAGGACTGCTGCCATCGCCAGTGTCGGAGGCCGCTGCATCGACATACAGCACTGGATTGGGAAGTGCGGGCCATTCCGATCGATTGGAATCGCTGATCCCCTGGTCGTCGATCGATCGAACGACCAGGTAGATCACCTGACCATTGGGCAAGTTTTGAATCGTATAGGAAGTGGCCCCAGCACCGGTGGTGATCCAGGGTTGGTCGAAGTCTTGCTTACCTGGACGAGTGGAACGGAAGATCTGGTAATGGATCTGGTCGCTGTCGGTGTGGTCGTCGATGGCGGCATGCCACTCGATGCGTAAGGAGCCGTCGCCAGCGATCACCGAGCGGGGGCCATCGAAGAGGGGCGGCTGGTGGTTCCCCTCGATCGGCGGGGCGACCCGACCAACGGCAGTGTCTCCCCTCGAGGAGACCGCTATTTCGGTGGGGGGTTGAGCCGGGGCTGGTGGAGTGGCAGTGGGATCATCGCAACCGAAGAAGAGTAGCAACAGGATCAGCGTGACCGGGTACCGAGAGGCACCGGACCGAGTGGCACCGGACTGAAGTCGGGCCGAGTCTTGCGGGACAGGCCCGCCGGGATGGTTCAGGAAATTCTTCTCCAACACTCTTCTCCACAGGGCTGAAGTCTTGATCTCTTCCCATCTTACTACATCTCGACCTGGAATCATGAACCAGTGGCGAGTCCGATACGATTGACCCGATCCGCAACCAGTGGTTCTTCTCCATCTGCTGCGTAGTAGAGCAGGAATCGTGGGTAGGGAGCATCATCGTTGGGATCCCCAGGGTCCCCCAAATCGATCCCGGGATACTGGCTCGGCTGGATCATCGACGGTTGTTTGAGGTCGTCCGAATCGAACAGAATGGGAGAGACATTATCAGAGGAGGAGGTCAAGATCGCCAGGTTAAATCCGCTCCAGCTGTATCCATCGAGGCTGGTGGCGTAACCGATCACCGTGTCGTTATCGAGAAATCCGCGCCCTTCGTAGAACATCATCCATTCGACCAGATTTCCCTGTGCATCGGTTTCCCTCGCGAGGCTGGGGGCATGCACCGCAATATCGTCAAAGGTTCCCGGGCCACCACTGAAACTGGGGCCGGCAGGAGCTCCACTGAGGACGCCATCTCGAATCGTCCAGGCACTGCCATCATTGGAGAAGGCCATGCCGATCACCGAACTTCCATCGGTTCGCTCGACCTCGAATGCCATCCGATAGGGGTCGGTGAAAGCGGAGGTCTTGACCACACTTGGATCCGCCACCCGCACTACATTGCCAGATAGAGTGTCAAACGCTGGTCCCGGTTCCAGGCCGCTACAGAAGGTCGGAGTGGTCCAGCTGATCCCATCGGCGGAGGTGCAGGTGAGGATGGCGCTTTGCCAGGTGTCGGAAGGGGTGCCAGCACTTCCATAGGTGCCCTCGAACCACATCTGATATCTCCCGGCAGTATTGACCAGGGAATCGTGATCAACGATGACGGTCGGGTCGGCGGAACCGCGAGGGTCAATTGGCGTGCCGTTGACGATCAGCGGCGGCATGCTGGCAGGACTCATCACGATCGTCCGGTTGATGACCAGCGGATTGAAATCTTCCTCCGGTGAAGAGACCAGACCGATGGCATAGTCGTGCGGAGCAGTGGCACAACACGATCCCTCATAGAAGAGCAGGAACCGGTCACCGAAGATGGGTTGCCGACTCGGATCCTCGAGTGCGCAAGGGCTGTCGACTTCATGGAAATCGAAATCGGCAGGAACGCTGTTGATGGGATCCGCGGTGGCGCGATCGGAGAGCACTGGAACCACCCTTGGAGGGATCAGGTTAGAATCGCGGTGCTTCGACAGGTCGAGAACAGGTTGCTGCTGTGGAGGAGTTCCTGCACCGCCGCAGCCGCCTGAAATGAGGGCGGCGGCGAGGCCAAGTGACAGGAAGAGTGACGCAGGGTATCCATGATCAGGCACTGGAAGTCTCCTATCTATTATCTTGGTGGGCTAAATCTCGACGTCGGAGACTGCTCCCGCTGGCTGAGGTGAATGTATCGTATGGTCACGATAGTGAGATCTATTTTTGGAAAACTGGTCAGGAACTATTGCCGATTCAGCGAAAGTCAGGAAATACAAGGAGCAATCCGTGGTTCTTGAGGGGATTCAAGGTATCGAAGAGCGACGGTCCATCCTACTATGGAGAGCAGTACAAGATGATCTCGATATTCGACACGTTATCTATTTATGGCGATTGTTCGACAGTTTATTTCCTTTGAAGCTCGACACCCCAGTTGCGATTGATTTTGATCCGAATCAGATTGCAGAAATAGGTTTGGGCGACTTGAAAAGAGTACAAGCGATGCGGTGTGATTTTCAGTCCTTCCTGAGATCGTTGCGGGCTTGTTTGCTCCTGGGATTTATTCTGACAATAGTCCCAAGTAGCACAGTCGAGTCACAAGGAATCGTCAGAACTCCCAGAGATCCGCTTCCAGTGACTACTTCCTCGACCTTTTCCTACATGTGGGGAGAGGAGCGTGTCAAACTCGAGGTACGAGAGAGTCAGATCGCCGTTTATTTGCCCCTATCGGAGCAGCCTGAAACTCAGATACAGCAGTATCTGGCGGATCTCCAGATCCATCTCACATCCGATGCCATCGAGGGAACCCCGTACCAGGGATTGCTGCTGGTCCAGACTCCTTCCGGTGAGGCGAGTCGGATCCTCCGATTACTCGATCAATTACCGGGAGGTTGGGCTTCTCCCTGTCTCGATTTCCAGGGTCGACTCCATATTCCTCGTCCCGAAATTCTGGTCACCCTCGATTCCTCTGACTTGACCGTCATCGATCGAATCGTGGCGATTCCAGATCTTCAATTGATCCGTGAATTCCCCTCGGGAAGTCCATTGCTCCATCTTTCCTTCGATGGTGCCCCGAGGTTGATCGAGGAGCGGATCCAGCGCCTGCTGAAAGTCTCCGGAGTGACATCGGCGAGCCCCAATTTCATCCTTCATCTGCCTGCGATGGCGGTGCCCAATGACACCTTTTTCGGATCGCAGTGGCATCTTCAGAACACCGGTCAGGCAGGGAATCCCGGGGTCGACATCAATGCTGCCGATGCCTGGGGAGTCCAGACGGGCTCACTTTCGGTGAGGGTCGCGATCATCGACGAGGGAGTCGATGTGTTTCATGAGGACCTTGCCGCGAATATCGTTGCAGGGCACGACTCGACCAATCAGGCCAGCCCAGCAGGGGTACCTGGAAACTGCGCATCCACCGACGGCCACGGCACCGCCTGCGCCGGACTGGCGGCTGGCATCGGGAACAATGGCCTGGGGATCTCGGGAGTGGCATGGACCGCCGAGATTCAGCCGATTCGTCTCGGGTTCGGCAATCATTGGACCGAAAATGCCTGGATCCTCGATGCCCTCACCTGGGCTACCGACAATGGCTCCGACATCCTCTCCAACTCATGGGGCGGAGGAGCACCATCTACTGCAGAGCAGGACACCCTCCAGTACGCACTCGATACGGGTCGGGGAGGACTGGGTTGCATCTTGGTCTTTGCCAGCGGCAACGATAATGCCGGAGTTTCCTACCCGGCAGCCTACAACCAGGCGATCGCCGTCGGCGCCAGTAGTCCCTGCGACGAGCGCAAGAATCCTGCTTCCTGTGATGGAGAGGATTGGTGGGGATCGAACTTCGGCACCCAGCAAACGGTCGTGGCACCAGGAGTACTGATGGTGACTACCGACATCTCGGGGGCCGGCGGGTACGTGACGACCGGAGCCACTGCCGATTACGTGGCCAACTTCAACGGAACATCTTCCGCAACCCCGGTGACCGCTGGTGCACTGGCGGTCCTGCTCGCTCAGAACGGAAACCTGACAGCGACACAGGTACGCACCATTCTCGAGACCAGTAGCGACGACCAGATCGGTCCTCCAGCAGAAGATACGCCGGGCTTCGATAACAACTTCGGTTTCGGGCGGATCAATCTCGCCAACATGTTGGCGACGCTGGGCGGGCCCATCGGTCCCAGTGCTGCGACCTGTACCGACCAATCGATTGGGGTCCAGGTCACTTGGACCAATGGTGAGGCCTACGACGAGGTTCGGATCAGTCGCGATGGAGTATTGCTGGCCACGGTCGCCGGAAGTTCCACCGGATACCTCGATCTATCGGTCCCCATCGGTCAGCACACCTGGGAGATTCAAGGAGTGGCCGGCGGAACCCTCAGTTTGTCCGCGTCCTGTAGCATTTTCCTGCTCGGAAACATTCGTGATCTGATCTGGGCGCCGGAAACGGGGACTACCGATTCTGGAACGGCTCTCGCCAATGCCCTGGTTGCTTCTGGCAGGAGTATCGTCACCGTTGGTTCCATCTCAGCGATACCAGACCTCGATCGACTCGATCGAATCTGGGTTCAACTGGGGATGTATCCCAACAACCATCAACTGACCACGACCGAATCTGCGATCCTCGAGACCTTTCTGACCAACGGGATCGGCGGCAATGCACTATTCCTCGAGGGGGGAGACACCTGGTTCTTCGATACCCAGACTCCTGTCCATGCCCGATTCGGGATCACAGCGCTCTCGGATGGAGCCTCGGTGGATTCTCTCGGTCAGATCGACGGTCTCAACAGTGCCGGGTGTGACCTGTCGGGAATCTCCTTCAATTACATCGGAGAGAACACGTGGGTCGATCGACTCTCTGCTGCGGTCGGTTCAGAAGTGGTGCAGTCGAATCAAACACCTGCCATCGACATCTCGGTCTTTCGAGATTCGGGTGGCTATATCACCTTCGGTAGTTCCTTTGAAATCGGCGGACTGGCAGAAGCGACATCGACGCACTTGCAACTGGTCGAAGCCATCATCAACTGCCTGACAGGATCGATCATCGCTCCTGCAGATCTGGTCTGTTCGCCCGGTGCTAACACAGCAACCCTGACCTGGACCAATTTCGGCGGGTGGGATTCGATCGAGGTGACCATCGATGGAGGAACTCCCCAGGTGCTGGCCGGGTCTTCGACTGGCACCACCATCACTGGCCTCGCCAGCGGTGGGCATTCTGTCGACGTGGTGGCAGTGGTGGGTGTCGAATCCTCCGCCGCAACCTCATGTAACTTTGGCATCGATCCTGCTTCGCCTTCCGGCTTGAACTGCGTCAACCAAGGAGGTGGCGCGTCCATCTCGTGGACCAACGGTGAGGTCTATGAAAGCATCGAACTGATTCGCAATGGTCAAGTGATCGCTCTGCTGGGCGGAACTGTCACTTCTCATGTCGATTCTGCCCCGGGAGGTGGAGTCCATCAGTATCTGTTGCAGGGAGTGGTCGGAGGATTCAACAGCGTGCCGATCGGGTGTGGCCTGAGTTTCAATCCTCAAGCGATCACGTCCTTCAATTGCACCCGGGTCGCGACCCAGGTCAACATGACATGGGTCAATGCCGAGGCCTACGATTCCATCGAACTGCTACGCAATGGCGTCTCGATCCAGACGCTGGCCGGTACTGACACCTCGACCACAGATATTCCGGGCAGTGGTACCCATGATTATGCGATTCGCGGATCCATTTCTGGATTGCTTTCTGCCAACGCAAACTGTTCGGTATCGGTCGCTCCGGCTGCTCCCGCTGCCATGACCTGTGCCTCGACATCCGGTGTGGTGAGCCTGCAATGGGCCAACAGTGAGTTCTACAACCAGATCCTGGTGACTCGAGATGGAACCCAGATCGCCTTGTTGTCGGGAACGGTAACTTCCCATGCCGATTCTTCGGGGACTGGCATCTTTGAATATGGAGTCACTGGCGTTTCCGGTGGAAGTTCCAGTTCAGAGACGCTCTGTACTGCGACCAATCCGCCGGAACCGATCTCCGGTCTGTCCTGCTCATACAGTGGGGGCACCGTCACGTTGTTCTGGACCGAGGGAGCCGGGATCGATGCGGTAGAGATCCGTCGTGACGGAGTACTGGTCAGCACAGTGCCGGCTCTGACCGGTTTTTATCAGGAAACAGGAACACCGACCGGCACCCGAAATTACGCACTTCGATCGATCAATGGTGGATTGAGTTCTTTCGATACCACTTGCGATGTGACCATTCCGCCGGGGCCCATCACAGGCCTTACTTGTGTCAGCGATCAACCTTTGACCGCCCAACTCGACTGGACTTCGCCGGCGGGAGCGACTTCCATCTCCATCACCAGAGATGGAATACTGCTCGATACGGTCACGGCTGCAACATCCAGTTATCTCGATTCCACAGTTCCTGCGGGCACTCCCATCTATGCTTTCACTGCGACGGTAGATGGTGCTTCGGGGCCGTCGGTCAGCTGTGCGGTGGTGGTGGATTCTCCGACACCTCCACCGGTTGCCAGTTTCTCGACCTCGGTCGTCAGCGGAATCGCTCCTCTGGAGGTACAGTTCACCGATAGCAGTACTGGCTCCATCGATAGCTGGGCATGGAATTTTGGTGACGCAACCTCATCGATCGACCCGAGCCCGCTGCATCTTTTCCAGAGTGCCGGTAGTTTCTCGGTGCTGTTGCTGGTGACCGGACCAGGGGGGAGTCACTCCACCAGTGTCTTGATCACCGTCGATGAGCCGGCCCCCGTGGCGGACTTCTCTGGTACGCCGACCAGTGGAAGCGTCGGGATGACGGTGGTCTTCAGCGACATCTCCAGCGGTGGTACCGTCAGCAACTGGAACTGGAACTTCGGCGATGGCACCAGTTCGACACAACAGAACCCGAGTCACAGTTACACGACCGCAGGCAACTACGATGTCTCGCTCAGTGTCACCGGACCAGGTGGCAGTGATACCCTTGCTCGTACCGGCTACATCACGGTGGCAGAGTTGGCTCCGATCGCGGACTTCTCCGGCACTCCGACCAGTGGAACCGTCGGGATGACGGTTGCCTTCAGCGACATCTCCAGCGGTGGCCCTGCCAGCAGCTGGAACTGGAACTTCGGCGATGGCACCAGTTCGACACAACAGAACCCGAGTCACAGTTACACGACCGCAGGCAACTACGATGTCTCGTTGAGCGTCACCGGACCTGGTGGTAGTGACGCCCTCGCTCGTACCGGTTACATCACGGTGGCAGAGTTGGCACCGATCGCTGATTTCTCCGGTACTCCGACCAGTGGAAGCGTCGGGATGACGGTGGTCTTCAGCGACATCTCCAGCGGTGGCCCTGCCAGCAGCTGGAACTGGAACTTCGGCGATGGCACCAGTTCGACACAACAGAACCCGAGTCACACTTACGCCAACGCAGGCAACTACGATGTTTCACTCAGTGTCAGTGGACCGGGCGGCAGCGACTCTCTCGCTCGTCCCGGCTACATCACCGTGGCAGAGTTGGCGCCGATCGCTGATTTCTCCGGCACTCCAACCAGTGGCACCGTCGGAATGACGGTGGTCTTCAGCGACATCTCCAGCGGTGGCCCCGCCAGCAGCTGGAGCTGGAACTTCGGCGATGGCACCACTTCAACGCTACAGAACCCGAGCCACAGTTATGCGACCGCCGGCAGTTACGATGTTTCACTCAGTGTCAGTGGACCGGGCGGCAGCGACTCTCTCGCTCGTCCCGGATACATCACCGTGGCAGAGTTGGCGCCGATCGCTGATTTCTCCGGCACTCCAACCAGTGGCACCGTCGGAATGACGGTGGTCTTCAGCGACATCTCCAGCGGTGGCCCTGTCAGCAGCTGGAGCTGGACCTTCGGCGATGGCACCACTTCAACGCTACAGAACCCGAGTCACAGTTACGCCAACGCAGGCAACTACGATGTCTCACTGAGTGTCACCGGACCGGGCGGAACCAGCGTGCTCAACCGGGTCGGGTACATCGTGGTGGTCGCCCTGCCTCAGTTCGTCAGAGGAGACGGAAATAACGATGGATCCTTCGATATTTCGGACCCGGTGCTATCGCTGGAGGTGCTTTTCGGAAATGGATCCGTAAACTGTCTCTCAGCGCTGGATGTTAACGACGATTCTGCGGTGAACCTGGCCGACGTAGTTTCAGGTTTGGCGGCAATATTTGGCAGTGGATCCCCTCCAACTGCTCCATTTCCTGGTTGCGGAGCCGATCCCACCAGTGACAGCCTGGGCTGTGTTGGAGCGGCAAATTGCCCCTGATTCGGGGTAGGCGGTAGTGGTCTTGGCGGAGGTGTTGTAAACTTACATCGGGTATTGTTAATCCAATCCTTCCGGAGGATCCGATGTCGAATGATCACACCGAGTGGCGGCCCCAACCGCTGCGCTTCATCTTCTGGATACTCCTGCTTGCGGGGCTCCTGTTCGATACCGTTTCCGTCTCATCCCCAATTCTCGGCCAGGAATCTGCGGAATTGCAGCAGGGGGATTCGCTGATCCAGGAACAGGTCGTCGAGGGGCTGCGGATCCAACTCGAGATCGAACCGCTGGATGGAGCCATCGATCTTCGTCAGGGAGTCGATGCCAGGGTGACCTACACGATTCGCGATGCCAACTCAGGGGAGCCATTGACCGGATTGCATCCGCTCAGTTGGATGCATGGGCGCGAGGGAAAATTTCCACCGAACAAAGAGCAACTGAAGGAACTGGTTAAGAAATTTCTCGGAGGATTGATCAGCGTTCCAGCGGATCATGATCTCAACAAGTACTACTTGCTGGTACTCAATGGCGATCGCTCCATCTCCATCATCGACCCACAGATTTCCTTTAGCATCACCAAACTTCGCAACCTGATTGGAGTCCCTGGAGATCCGGTCGACTGGGCAATCGACGAGATCCATGAAAAACTCCTGGTGACCTTGCCGGATGAAGGTCAACTGCTGGTCATCGATTTGACTCGTGCTCAGATCGAAAAGAAAATCGAATTCGGGGAGGGGACCGAGCCGGTCAAGGTTTTGATTCAGGAGAATCATGAGATCGCATGGATTTCTCTCGACGGGACTGACCAGCTGGCTTCCATCGATCTGACCTCGCTCGAAGAGGGCCCGAGGATTCCGCTGGGAAAAGGACGTCATGTCACGGCGGTCGATCCCGATTCGAACTGGCTAGCAGCGACCAATACCGAAGATGGGACCGTCACCATCGTCGATCTGAATGATCGATCACGGGTCCGTACAATCGAGGTGGGGAAGACCCCTCTTGCTCTCCAGTATGCGCCCCTGGCAGCTCGTTTCTTGATTGCCTGCGCCAACGAGAATCGACTGAGAGTGGTGGATCCTGAACGTGCCCAGGTGACCCGAAGCCTGGAGATCCCCAGGGGAGTGGTAGATGTCTCGGTCGACCCAACGGGGCGTTTCGCCTTTCTCTCCAGTCCCAGCGAAGGTGAAGTGGCAATCCTCGACACCGCATCGAAGAAACTGGTCGACACGATCACCACTGCGCTCGCGCCGGACCGTGTCATCTGTACATCTTCCTTCGCTTACATTCACGACACACAGCGTGCCAACATCATCCTCGTCGACCTGAATCGCCTCGCTCGCAATGAACTGGTCGTGACCGAACTGGGGATCGGACGCAACTCGATGGATAGTACTTCCGCAGGGAGACAGATCACCTCGTTGTTGGCACCGACTCCCGAGGGGAATTCGATGTTCGTGGGGAACTCTGCCGACAAACTGATCTACTACTATGTCGAGGGAATGATGGCATCGATGGGTAACTTCCAGACCTACAAGAGAATCCCTCGCGGGGTACTGGTGATGGATCGATCGCTTCAAGAATCGGGCCCGGGAGAATACTCGACCTATGTTCGATTCGATCGACCGGGGATTCTCGATGTTCCTTTCCTGCTCGATCAACCCAGAGCATTGGTCGGCTTCGAGGTGGAAGTGAAACGAGACGAAGAGATTCCCGTGCTCGAGGTCGTCACTCCTGTAGGCATCAATTTCCTTGAGCCAGAGGAGAAGATCCGTGCTGGAGATCAAGTGCCACTGAGAGTGGTGGTCACCGATTCAAAAACGGGTGATCCGGTCGACGACCTTGAAGATGTTCAAGTGATGCTATTTCCCCTCGATGGTTCCTTCCAGGAGCGATTGGCGGCAAAGCCCGAGGGAGATGGAATATACCAGTGTCTCGGTTCATTTCCGGAGCAACTCCGATTTGGATTGTTGGTCCAGGTAGAGAGCCGTGGCCTGACTTTCAGGAACTCTCCTCTGTTTGAGATCCCCGTGTACCCGGGAACAAAAAAGTGATCGTGCCGTTATGGCTCACTCTGATATTGAGCTTCCTCACCGTGAGCGATGGTCCCGATGGACCGCAACCGACCAGTGCGATGCGTGGTGGGGAGATCTATCTCACCGGTAAGACCGCTGGGCCTGAGATTCGGCTGCTGCTGGCCAACGCGGACCTGGAACTGCCGGCGACCTCTTTCCCCTGCAGTTCTTGCCACGGTGAAGGCGGAAAAGGCACGCGTGAGGGGGGACTGATCCCCCCGCCGATTCGTTGGCAAGACCTGACCCGACCCGCCACCGTCGAATTGAGTGGGCGCAGGAGAAGTGCCTTCGACGGCGAATCGTTGAGAAGGGCGATCGTTGAAGGAGTCGATCCTGACGGGATCGAACTCCATCCGGGAATGCCTCGCTACAAGATGTCATCATCGCAGTTACTGGACCTGGAAGCTTATCTGAAGATTTTGGGAAGGGAGCAAGTCTTCGATCCCGGTGTCAAGGATGACAAGTTGAGGCTCGGTACCGTACTTCCTCTGACAGGGCAGCATCGTCGCTCGGGAGAGAGTGTTCGTACGGCCCTGATGGCGTGGTCGCAACAAATCGGACCCGAGGGACTCTACGGCCGTTCCATCGATTGGGTGATCGAGGATAGCGAGTCGACTCCAGAAGGAGCACTGAGGGCGTTCGAGAAAATCAGCGAGAAAGATGTCTTCGCACTGGTCGGTTGTCACCTTCCGACCAAGGTCGAGGGGATGGATGAAATCCTCTCGCGAAAGAAACTGCTGATGATCGGCCCCATCACCACCACTCCAAGTCCGCAGGATCCACCCTTTCCATGGATTTATTATCTGTTCCCCAGTTACTACCACCAGTCCAGGTCGTTGGTCGAGTTCATCTGCACCGAGACTCCGGATCGCATACCTCCGGTGGCGCTAGTGGTTGCGTCTGACCCTGCCTTCGACGGTGCTCGTAGTGGAGTACTGGAGCAACTCGCCATCTTCGGAACTGAACCTGTACTTGAGCTGGTCCCGGCAGAGGGGCACTTCGATCCGATCCTGCTCGCCCAGGCGTTGGAGGATTCCGGCGCTGAAGCGGTAGTGGTGCTCGCTTCAGGTATGCAAACAACACGCTTATCCCTGCGGCTAGAGGTGCTCGACTCGACCACGAAAATCTACACACTTGGAAGCGTGCTCGGACGGGACGCCTTTTCCTTGCCTGTATCGATGGGTGATCGCACCTACATCTCATTTCCGAGCGTGCTGGAACGCGATCGTCGGAAATCGGATTTAACCTGGTTGCTCTACCTCGCCAAGGAGACCGGATTCAAGATCGAGAGTCCTGCGGTTCAGAGTT
>Ga0209667_1000645_pt1 | contig 28720 bp, 25 predicted proteins | sample SaaInlV_165m_DNA_2_FD_184682 | JGI IMG/M metagenome (GOLD analysis project Ga0209667, IMG submission 184682) | Marine microbial communities from expanding oxygen minimum zones in the Saanich Inlet - Saanich Inlet SI037_S3LV_125m_DNA (SPAdes)... | ecosystem: Environmental > Aquatic > Marine >... | reverse complement strand
CAATGTGTAATTACAAAAATAGAATAAATAACTAAAGAATAAGTTTAGTACCTTCCCCTAAAAGAAAAGTTTTCTCCACATTAATTGGATCAGATATTATTGATGCATTATATGAAATAATACTATTTTTAATTTTCATATCTCCAGTAATTTTACAATCGGACATGATAATTGAATCTTGTAAATTACAATTAGTCAATATTGAATTATCCCCTATGCTTGTATGTGGACCTATTATAGCACCATCAATAATACAATTTTTACCTATAATGATAGGTCCATTTAATGTTGAATGATTTTTAATTATACTATTTTCACCCACCATAATATTACCTTCAATTGTATTTGTTCCATCATTTTCACCATTAAAATAAGTAGAAAGGTTTTCTAAAATGATTCCATTTGCATGAATGATATCATCAGGAGTTCCAGTATCTTTCCAATAATCAGTGATCATGTTATATGTAATTATATGATTTTCATTCAATAACATGTCTAATGCATCTGTGATTTCTAATTCATTTCTTCTTGACGGTTTTAGTCGTTTAATAATATCAAAAATTATGGGTGTTAAAAAATAAATTCCTGTAACTGCTAAATTTGTTGGAGGATTTTCAGGTTTCTCCATAATTTTTTTAATTTTACCATCTTGAATATCTACAATTCCAAATCGACTGGGGTTATCTACTTCACATAATAGAATAGATGCTGCAACATTAGATTTTTCAAAATCAATACTAAAATCTTTAATAGATTTTTGAATAATATTATCTCCTAAAAATACCAAGAATTTTTCATTACCTATAAAATCATCACATAAACTAATTGCATGAGAAATTCCACGAGGAAAATCTTGATGAATGTATGTGATATGAACATTAAATTTTGTACCATCACCATAGTAATCTTTTACTTTTTGTGCACCTATACCACCAATAATAATTGCAATTTCATTTATGCCAGTTTCTTTCATAGATTCGATACAATATTCTGACATGGGTCTATTTGCTATAGGAAGAAGCTGTTTAGGGCCAGTATGTGTTAAAGGACGTAATCGAGTTCCATGACCAGCATGGAGTAAAATTCCTTTCATATTACAAAGAACAAAATCTCTCTTAATAAAATAATTCTATTTTTTCCATGGTGTATGTTCAAATATGCTTTCTGACAAATTTTTCCACCATTTTGAATTATTCATATACCAATTTACAGTATTTTCTATTCCTAAATCAAAATCAGTTTTAGATTTCCAACCTAATTCATTTTGCAATTTATTAGAATTCATACTATATCTAAAATCATGACCAGGTCTATCATCTACAAACTCCATTAAATCTTCAGATTTATCCATTATCAAAAGAATTTTTTTGATAATAGTTAAATTATCAATTTCATTACCTGATGAAATATTATAAGATTCTCCAGATTTACCGTTATGTAAACAAGATAAAATTGCATCACAATGATCAGTAACATAAAGCCAATCTCGTAAATTTTTGCCTGTACCATATACAGGAATTTTTTTATTATTTTTTGCTAACAGTAATGTTTTTGGAATTAATTTTTCAGGAAATTGTCTTGGACCATAATTATTAGTACATCTAGTTATTACAGTATCACAATCATAAGTAACATGATAAGAATTCACTAACATTTCTGCACATGCTTTAGTTGCAGCATATGGACTAGAAGGATTATACTGAAAAGTTTCTAATGCAGATTCTACATCAAGACTACCAAATACCTCATCAGTTGAAATTTGAAGAAACTTTTTTTTATATTTTTTAATTGATTCGAGAATTGTAAAAACTCCATCTATATTGGATTTTAGAAAAGGTTTTGCATCAGCAATGCTTCTATCTACAAATGATTCTGCTGCAAAATTAACAACTGCATCACAATTGGATACTAAATTATCAACAATTATTGAATCATTTATGTTACCTTTAACAAATTCATAATTATCATAATTTGAAATTTTATCTAAACTTAATTTATTAGAACCATAAAATCCAGCATCAAGATTAATAATTTCATATTTTGGAAAATTTTTTAATGTATGTAAAATAAAATTACTACCAATGAATCCTTCTCCTCCAGTTACTAAAAGTTTCATGATTTATAACAAAATTATATTCTTAAAAAGATATACAAGGCACTAATGAAAAAGTAATCAAACTTTTATTGCTCAAATTAAGTACTTTTTCAGATGAAAAAAGATGATTTTTCAGTATTTCAATTAGAAAACCATGAAACAAAGGATGTTTTAGATGCACATGTCAATGGAGGATTAACAGTAATCTGGAGAAATTGGGATAAAATAATAAACAATCCAGGAATGATTTATCTAAACACAGTTAATCCAAAAGAAATCAAAGGTCCACATCTTCATAAAAATAGAACAAGTTACTTTTTTTGTATACAGGGTAAAATGGTTGTTATTATTCAAGATAAGAATGGAAAATATCATGAAATAGAGGCCAATTCAAAAAGTTCAAAATTAATTTCAGTTCCAAATGGAATAAGTGCAGCAATTATTAATCCATCAAAAAATATTTCAAAAATTCTAGTCATGGCAGATGTAGCATGGAAACCAAATGATAATGAAATGGAAAATATTATTTTTGAAAATTATGATTGGAAGAAATGGAAAATTTGATCATTAATTCATCACTATATTTTAATCAAAATTTTATAGAAAGGAATGTTTTAAGTGTAAAGATAAAAATATTATTTATTTATTTAATTAATAAAAAAATTTCTTTTTTAAATTGAGCTTTATGAATACTAGAAATATCACACTTGCAGTTATTTGTTCACTTGTATTTTCATTAATTGTTTTTTTAATTATAATTTGGAATTTACCAGATCAGTTATTTTTAACAAATGAACAATTTTTTTCACAAGAGTTAGAAGGTAAAAATAAAATTTTTATTTTAGGTTCAAGTCACGTATATGCTTTAAATCCAATTTTAATATCAAATGAACTACAAAAAAATGGAAAAAATTTTACAATATATAATTTAGGAAGTCCAGGTGATGATTTTGAAGAAAGGGAAAGAATCATTGAAATGATTGTAGGGGAAAATCCAAAAATAGTATTATATGGTATAGAACCAAGAGCTTTTGAAACAAAAGGAAGAAATTTAGTTAGTATGACAAATGAAATTCTTCCAAGCATTCCCAGCATATCAGAATTATTTGATTCAATTGAATTTGATAAAAAAGGCGTGTTAAAAAATCCAAAATTTGCATTAATCAGAACAATAAGTAAACCAATTAATGATATAGATAAAATAAAGAGCCCATATCAAAATAGCCCATTTTTAACATATGATCCAAAAGCAAGTCAAATAATAGATTTTGTAGACTTGTATAAGATTAAAAAAGAATACTTCTCAACAATTCAACCTGCTGAAATAAATTCAAATTTATTATATTTAAAAAGGATAGTTGACAAATTGCAAGAAAATGATATTAAAGTAATTTTATTCATTACACCGCATTCAAAAGTTTTTTTGGATTATTTTTCTGAAAAAGAAAGAATTATTTTTGAAGATATTATAAAAAACATCTCCATAACAAAAAAAATAGTAGTTTACTCAGAGATAGATAGGTATTCAGATCTGAATGTATGGCATGATCACACTCATTTAGCTGCAAATAATAATACAAATTTTTACTCTAAAGATATTTCAAAAATGATCTTAGATGAGATTGAAAAATAATGTTATTCAATACTATTGATTTTGTTGTATTTTTTATTATTTTGTTAACAACAATTGTTGCGATTAAACATAAAAAATTTCAGCATGTATTTTTATTAATTATTAGTTATTTCTTTTTTTATTATTCAAGTAATTATTTAATCATTCTTTTGATAGCATCCACTTTGCTTGATTTCTATGTAGGTAAAGCAATATGGGATAATAAAAATATTCTAAAAAAGAAAATACTATTAATATTAAGTCTAGTAGGAAACTTAGGACTATTAGGATTTTTTAAATATGCAGACTTTGCTATTTTACAATTTAACTATCTAGGGGAACAGTTCAATTTAGCAAACGATATTCCATTTTTGAATTTGGCTCTTCCAATTGGTATTTCATTTTACACGTTCCAAACCATCAGTTATACAGTCGATATTTACCGTGGAAAACTCAAACCAAGTGAATCATTAAAAGAATTTGCATTATTTGTTGCGTTTTTCCCACAATTAGTTGCAGGACCAATTGTTAGAGCATCAGAATTTTTGCCTCAGCTCAGAGAAAAATTACAAAATAAAAAAATTAAACAAATCATATTTCAAAATTCTAATTTGAAAGTAGGTATTACTCTAATGATCATAGGATTTTTTAAAAAAATGTTTTTTGCAGATAATATTGCTCCATTAGTAAATGATATTTTTTCTAATCCATATGGATTAGAATCATTTACAATAATTTTAGGTGCAATTGCATTTGGTTTACAAATTTATGGGGATTTCTCAGGGTACACAGATATTGCAATTGGAGCAGCGTTAATTTTAGGATTCAAACTACCAGTTAATTTCAATAAACCATACTTTGCTACATCACCATCAGATTTTTGGAAACGGTGGCACATTTCATTATCTTCATGGTTAAGAGATTATCTTTACATTCCACTTGGAGGAAACAAAAAAGGTACAAAATTCACATATGCAAATTTAATGATTGTAATGGTCTTAGGAGGATTATGGCACGGCGCTTCATGGAATTTTATAATTTGGGGAGTTTTGCACGGAAGTTATCTTGCAGTTCACAAAATATTGGTAAACAAATTTCCACGTTTAGCAAATAATTTATTTTTTAAAACAAAGAGTGGAAAAATCATATCAATATTTGTTACTCAATACTTTGTATTTTTAGCATGGATTGCATTTCGTGTAAAAGATACAGATGCTATGATGTATTCATTAACAAAATACATAATATGGGATTTTGAGTATGTACAAACATTAGAAATTATTATCACACATAAAATATCAATTGGGATTATGATTTTATTCATAATATCACATTACATAATATTCAAAAGAGATAATTTAAAAACTAAAATTTCTAATTTACCATTACCGTTTTGGATGATATTTTTATTTTCAGTATCACTAAGTATTTTATTATTATATGATGGAAATCCTGAAGATTTCATTTATTTTAAATTTTAATAACAATCTTTAAGTGTAATATTAGATCACGATATACAAAAATAGTAAAGTTAAAACAGTAATCACAAACAAAATTAAAAATATAAATGATTTTTAATAATAGTTTAAAAAATATTTCAAAAATAGGAATAGGGGATATCATTGCAAATGGAATATCAGCAATATTTTGGTTTTATTTGGCATCAAGTATGTTACCAGCTGAATATGGACATATACATTATTTAATGAGTTTTGCAGCAATAGCTGCAACATTATCAACTATCGGTGCTCAAAATGTCATAACAGTATATATTTCAAAAAATAAAAATGTCACATCAACATTATTTTTTGTTTCATTAACATTTTCTATTATTTCATGTTTAATTTTATTCCTAATTTTCAATAAATTTGAAATTGGTTTACTAGCTATAGGTATGATGATTTTCACTCATGGAATTGCAAGCAACTTAGGTAACAGGAATTATTCAAAATATGCAATTTATTCAATTTTACAAAAAATTTCGATGGTATTTTTTTCAATTTCATTTTATTATTTTTTAGGAATAGATTGGATATTACTAGGAATTGGATTATCATATTTTATACATACAAAACTTTTCATTAATTATTTAAAAAAATTTAGAATCGAATTAAAAGAATTAAAAACCAATAAAAAATTTATTTTAGAAAATTATTTTCTTATGTTAACTAATATGGTAACAACCCAGATGGATAAATTATTAATCACTCCAATTTTAGGATTAGCAATTTTAGGGAATTATTCACTAGCAATACAAGTTCTTGCAATCATAGGAATTATACCAGGCATTATTTTTAAATATGTTTTACCTGAAGCATCTAGAGGCAATTATAGTAAAAAATTACAAAGAAATGTAATTCTACTTTCAATTTTACTGGCATTAATAGGGATATTTGTAATTCCAAATATAATTCCATTATTTTTTGATAAGTACAATGAAGTTATACAAATTATTCAAATAATGAGTTTATCTATAATCCCAAATACAATTAACATGTTTTATTATTCACAATTTTTGGCTGCAGAAAAAGGAAAAACTCCATTATTTGGAGGAATAATTTCTAGTTCAATATTAGTAATAGGAATGATAGTTTTAGGAAGTTTGTATGGAGTTATTGGAATAGCCGTAACTAATGTTTTAACATATTCTAGTGCATGTTTGGTTAGTTATATTATGGTCAAAAAAGTATTTCCAAATAAAAGAGGCAATAAATAAAATGCCATCAAATTTATTTTTGAAATTAGATGATAGTAATAATATAATTTTTGTTTTATTGGGATTAATTTTAAGTTCAATTGTATTTAGATTTATTTATTTTCCATATGAAATTCCTATTTTCCTAGACAGTATTGAATATTTTAATTATGCATTTCAAATTAGTCAAACTGGAAATTTACCTTCAGAATATTTTCCAAATAATGGTTGGCCAACTTTTTTATCATTATTTTTTAGTGTATTAGATAAGAACAATTTTTTTGAATTTGTTTATATGCAAAGATCTATTGCAATTATTATTTCATCAATTACTATTGTTCCAATATTTTTCTTATGTAAAAAATTTGTTGAAACAAAATATGCAATTATTACTGGAATAATATTTACATTTAGTCCCAGACTTGTACTTAATTCAATACAAGGATTAACAGAACCACTAACTATTTTTTTATTTTCTATGACATTGATGTTATTATTTACTAATAAAATCAAATACACGTTTGCAGCATTTTCAATGGCGTCATTACTTGTTTTAGTTAGATCAGAAACACTTCTCATAATCATTCCACTATCGATTATATTTTTTATTAAGCATAAAAAAGAATCACGAGTTTTTCTAAAATTTATAATTGTAATATCAATATTTTTGTTGATATTAACTCCAATGATATATTTAAGAATAGAGGCCACGGGTCAAGATGGATTAACTAGTCAATTTGGCGGAGGTTTAAGTCATATGTCACAACACGTAATTTCCGAAATATCTCAAACAGAGGATACTTATCCAGAAGAATGGCAAAATAATAAACTAGAAAATTTTTTAACAAGAGCGATTACATCTTTAATAAAATTTGTTGGATTTGCACTATTCCCAGGTTTGATTTTCTTTGTATTACTAGGAACAGTTCTAGTTACAAAAAAGTGGAAAAAGATATTGAAAGATTATCGAACTTTAAGTTTGATACTGTTCGTACCATTTTTAGCTATTCCCATATTGTACGCCTATGGGAGAGGTATAGAAGAAAGCAGATACATATTCATTTTATTTCCAATTTTAATTATTCCTGTCACATATGCTGTAAAAAAAATAACATCAAAAAATTATAAAATAATTAGTTTATTCATTATTTTATTTATTTTGATATCATCATTATTATTTATTGAATATAAAAAAATGGATTATAATCATGAAAAAGAATTATTTCTAATTTCTAAAGACATTATTAATTTAACTGAAGTAATTAATGCAGATCCAATTGATGGAAATTATTTGACTGTAGCAAAAATACTTCAAAAATGGCCCAATATGGAGTTACAAACTTCGGATAAGAAATTTAAATATTCAAGTAAAGAATTTGATTCAATAAATGAGTTCATTATAAAAAATAAAGGATTAGGACTATCACATATTGTTACAGATGGTAAAGATCACAACTCTAAATTCATTACAGATATATTTTATACTAATTCTAAATATCCATATCTTACAAAAATATATGACTCAACTGAAAAAGGTTACGAATACAAAGTTATAATTTTTAAAATTAATTATGAAAAATTTTTAGAAAAAGTAAATAAGAATTAAAATCATTTTTAAAAATAAATTAAACTAATTTACATAGTCAGAAATTCGTTTTTCTTCATCACTAAACATTACACCAATTGTTCTCAATAAAGTGATTTTATTTGATTTACAAAATTCAGATAATTGGTTTATGTAAAAACTAAATTTATCGGAAGGGATATTTGATTTCAATAAATTGGAATAAAGATCATCATGATCAAGCATGAATATACGTGATCTGTAATCCAAAGCATTTGCAATTTCAAGAATATTTTTAACTGCTCTATGACTTTCAATTTTAGGTACCAATGTGATGGATTTTGGTAAAATTTTTAAATATTTTTCTAAATCATATTTAGATTCAACATTTGATACAGCAAAATATTTTATATTTTGATTATTTTTTATTATTTCAATTATGTCATCTAAACTATATCTATTGTTTGGAGGTTTTGTCCTATTTATTGGAAGATCTAAAAAAATAGGATGATTTTGATGTGATTTTAAAAGAACTTTAAGATCGATGATGCTGTTTACCCATGCAAGATTTATCCGAAAAATTGCAGTTTTAGGCATAGATAAATCATAATTTGTAATATTTTGTGAAACGATTAACATATGATTGTTTTAAAATTGGGCAATTAAAATATTTAGGGTAAAATAAAGATGATTTTAAAAGATGAAAAGATCATATGTTTGAAATAAAAAAATAAGGGTTACATCAACATATCATAAAAATAGTACATAATTAGTCCCCATACACAGAGTAAATTCTTCTTCAAATTTAAAAATAATCTCATTTAAAATGAAGTATTCATTCTGAAATGTACATATTGCAATATTTATCATATCACTTGTTACATCAGAAACAAAACTAAAAAAAATTAGTCGTTTTTGGTATTTATTATATTATTTAGAGTTTAGTTATAGGTAACTATGTTTCTTAAAAAATAACAGGTATGAATAAATTTGAAACACATATGGGGCAAGGAATTGGTAAATATATCAAAGAGGAATTATCCAGATCTACAAATTATGTAAAAATTTGTACTCCAAATATTTCATACTCACTTTGTGAAGAATTGTTTCAGAAATTAAATAAAGGATTAAAAATAAAGATAATTGCTAGTGACATTATAACTGGCGAAAAGAATTCAGTTCAAGCAAAATCCCTAGCAAAAAAAATTATTCAGGAAAATAAAAATTTAAATCTAGAATATAAAGCCATCAGTACATATGACATTCCATTGATACATGCAAAAATTTTCATAATAGACGGTAAATGTGCAGTAATTGGTTCAGCAAATTTTACAGAAAATTCATTTCAGAATTTTGCAGAATTTATATTAATTACAAGAGATCTAGAATTAATTAAAACAATTGAAAGAGATTATGAGGAATTTTGGACAAAAATAGATTCACATCCAAATCAAGTTATTAATAAATCTCTCAAAAATACCATTAGAGATTTAAAGAAAAAAGTTCATTAAAATTATTTATTCCAATTAAAATATTTTTCAATTTTTTTAAATAAATTTTTATTATGATCAAAAAAATAGTTTTCAAGAGTTTTTCTTGTTTCCTCTTTCATCTTAGGATATTTTCCAACGTTAATTTTTTGTAAATTAGGAATAATTTGGTTTTCTAGATCAAGAAAATTAAATATAGAATTCATTGTTTTTTGTGTATTTTCAGCAAGATCTTCAGAAGAAATGATTAAAATATTTTTTTTATCAAAAATAGTTAACCAAATTTCTAGCTGTTCTAAATAAAATCCACGAGCAATATGTGAATTTTGTACAAGTTCTGCATAATATTCTTCAGAATTTTTCAGATCATCATCATAATTATTTATTTTTTGTATATCTTCATCAATAATTTCTTCAAATGATTTTGTTAAACCTTTTTCTCTGCGTGTTAAATGATAATGAGAGTATGTTCGATCTACAGGATTTCTCAGTACAACAATAATTTTTACAGAAGGTAATAGAGATTTAATTCTATTTGCAGTCCAAGGTCGACGTACATACCATGGGGTAACATCGTAAGTTAAAAATTTTCCAAATTTTTGAATTACTTTCTGTTTTTCATATTTTGTTGGAAACATTGAACGATACCAATTTAAGCCTAAATGATAATTATCATCAAAAAATCCTATTTCATCGTAAGAAGATTTTTGGATACAATTATGTTGATTAAGATAATGATAAAGAGACGTGGTACCGCCTCTGCCTACACCAATTACTATAAAGTCAGGAAGAACACGAAGTGGGGAAGTTAAACCTCTAAACTTTCTGCCACATAAAAGATAACGAAAGTTTTGATAAAGAGATAACATAAGTATTAATCCCAATCAAATTTCATATTTAAAAAAGATTCTAATTTTTTATTATGAGGCTTATAAAACTCAATTAATTTTTTTCTAGTATCAGGATTCATTGGAGGATATGTTGGTTTTCTTTGATCTTCTTTGTTAACATTTTTTTTAGTATAATTACTGAAATGGTAATCAGGTAAATTCAAGAAAGTACATATTTTATTTAGCACATCTATTGGTTCTTTAATAAGATCATTAACATTAATGCAGCATATATTCTCCTTTGGAAATAAAGAAAACCATTTTTCAATATGATTAAAATATATTCCATCAGAAACATACGACAAACGTAAATCTTTCCAAGTATGTTCTCTAACTTCATCGTTTCTCCATTTTTTTTCAGTTTCTTTAAATCTTTCTTGATCATTTAAAATACAATTTTCAAATGTTTCAGATTCAACTTTTGTTCTTGAACGATGAAACCATAATGAATATGCATGATCAACAGGATTTCTAAAAAGAATTATTAGTTTTGCTTTAGGCAATAATTTCTTAACACGTTGTGCAGCATAAGGATGAAGATACGAAGTAGGACTAGAATCTAGAACTAACATTTTAGAATTATTTTTTTCAAATGTTTTTTTTAATGATCTTCTAGGAAAGTATGTTCGATACCAATTCTCTCCTCTCCAATAGTTTGCATCAAAAAATCTATTTTCTCTACGAGAAGAACCTTTAATTTGTGGATGCTCAATTAAATTATAAAAAACAGTATTACTAGCACTTTTATTATTTCCAACAATTATAGCATCAGGAAGTAATCGAGAATGGCGAGTAAGATTTCTCATCATTCTATCTAAATTAAATCGATATGGATTTAGAAATGGATTTTCTAGGAAAAAAAATCTGAATTTATTTTTAAAATATTTTTTCATATAATTGAAATTATTATACGTCTTATTAATTAAGAAAAAAATTTAGATTACTACATTTTTTATACAATATTAGAATCTAAAAATAGGTATGAATGAGAATAATATTTCAATAAAAAACAAGATCTTAAGTCATATAACAAGTATCAAAATTTATAAAATTGATCCAATTATTTTTTATTTAAATATAGTTTTTTTAAATTTTTTTGTTTTTAAAAATTATTTTTATACATTAACACAAATAAAGAAGAAGAAATTTCCAATAAAATTTATTTTTAAAAATGATCAGTCAGTAATCACAAATAATTTGAAAGAAGCATCATTATTACTTTCAAGATGTAAAGGAATAACTTTTCAAGAAGAGCAAATTTCCATATATAATGAAAAATATAATGATAAAATAGTTTTAAAGAAATGGAAAGACTCAGTAAGTGTAAAGGAGATTTTTTTTGAAAATGAATATAATGCATTAGAAGTCAAGGACAAAATAGTTTTAGACATAGGAGCAAATGTGGGTGACTCTTCAATTTTATTTTCCAGATTAGGGGCAAAGAAAGTAATTGCATTAGAACCACAACGTGAATTTTTTAATAGATGTAAAAAAAATATTGAGATTAATAATCTAGAGGAGAAAATTGAAATTCATAATGCAGGGTTAGATGACAAACAAGGTTTCTTTGTAATTGATACAAAAGAAGATAGCAAAAAATTTTCTTTTAAAAATGTAAAAGAAGGAATTAAAATTCCAAAAATAAGATTAGAGGATTTAATTCCCAATGAAAAAAATTTAGTTTTAAAATTAGATTGTGAACTATGTGAATATAATGTAATTCTTAATTCAACAAAAGAAAATCTTCAGAGATTTGATAGAATTTTAATTGAATTTCATGATGGAAATAAAAATTTAATTAACAGATTAACAAGTATTGGATTTAAAATTACTATATTAAATAGTAGATTCACCTTTAAGAAAAAATATAGAGGACATTTACTAGCAATAAATAAAAATTTATGAAAATATTTATTTTAATAATGATTTGTTAATTATTTCTAACGTATTATTTGAAACAATATTTTCTCTTTGATTATTGTCAATCAACACATTAAATGTACCATTACCTAATAATTTTAATTTAGATTTAACTACATTTTCAAAAGGAAATTTTTTATATAATTCTCCACTAAAACAACAAGGATCAAATTCATTATAAAATAGAGTCAAACTTTGGTCATCACCATATGCACTCATACTGTATAATTCAAGATAATTTGCAATTTGATAAAATGAGGGTAAATGATGTTCATAACCACCAAAATTTTTTTCATTTGGACTCATCCATAATGGAAAAGAGCTAGATATTGCAAAACCATTTTTTATTCTATCATCAAGTGCAGATATAACAACAGTACTCCAACCTCCCTCATTTTTACCAATCATATTATACGAATCAAAATAATAATCAATATCAATTTGATTAAGTGTTATAATTACAGGTTCAAGAAAAAATTGAATTGGTTGAAATTTTTCTGTTTCTAATAATACAAAATGTTCATGTGAATTCAATCTAATATTTCCAAAATTTTCAAATTCAATTATCGGTTCATTGTTCATTCCATGACCAACCATTGAAAATATCAAAACGGAATAATTTGCATTTAAAAAATATTGAATAATTCTACGATCTTCTTCAAAAGAATGATTATCAAAATTATCAGATGATTGACTATCATCACCCTGATGATATATAATTAATTTATTGTTAGAAGTATTTGCCAAAAATAAATAAGAAATAGAGTTCATCCCATATTCCATTTCTACAGTAAATGAATCAATTCTATCTAAATTTTGAAGATTTGATAATTCGTCTGAAATATCTAAAATATGTTCCACAGGTAATTCAGATGGTAAAGAATTATTAGACCAAATATATTCAATTAACATTTCTTTTTTATTTATAACATCATTAGAATTTTCAAATGAAATTAACTTATCAATTTGTGAAAAATCTTGATGGATTTGTTTCCTAATAATTGATTCAGGTTGTGGAACAACAGAATTTTTAAAATCACTAATTATTTCAAAAGGAAAAAAATGATAATGACTAACTAATACACCATATGAAAAAGATAGTATAATAAGAGAAAGAATTAAGAAAAAAGTTTTTTTTTGCAATTTACTTTTCGTTTGTTTCAGTTTTAAGATATTTTAAATCATGTTTATTTTTCATAGTTCTTTCATCAATGAACGTTTCAAGTTCATTTTGTAAACTTTTAATTTTCTGAATTTCATCTGAATTTAATTTTTCTTCAGTAGAAAGTTTTATTGTTAAATTAATTAGATTGAGATTAATTTTTAAAATCAATTCAGAGTTTACTAAAGTTCTAGCCCTATATGGATCCACTTCGTAGTTAATGTCAATTTCAGCTTTTCTTGCACCAGACCTTTTCCAATGTACATATCCTATAGTGACTAATAATGGAATTGCAATAACTGAAAGAATGATTACATAATGAGAAAAACTTGGGAAAATTGATTGTAAAATAGGGTAATTTTCAATAGCTAAAAAATATGTTACAGTTAATGTGTTGATTGCTGAAAAGATAAAAGCAAAGTATAGACTCCAGCCATTTCGGAAATAATACCAAGATCTAAAGATTAAATCACTAAATTTCATATTTTTTCATAAGCGATCAAGTATATCAATTTCACTAGTAAATAATTATGTTAATTAGGCTCATTTAATACAAAAATCTAATCATCATTTAACGTAGTTTAAATTTAATATCGGTTTTTTTTAATATAATTAATTTGAAATTATTAATTGCATATGGCAGTAAAGGTAAATTTTTCCATATGAACCAATTTTCTAATGCATTAGAAAAATTAGGTGTAGAATGTATGTTAGTTCAAGATTCAGATTATAGCACAGGTTTCCCTAGTAAAAAAATTTCAGAGTTAATTCCCAATAAAAAATTTAAAAATTTGATAAATGAATTTAAACCAGATGGAGTTTTTGTAGATAGACAATCACATTTTGGAGTAGATACAATAAAAGAGCATATTCCGCTATTCATATTACTCAGGGGTCATTATTGGTCAGAATTACAATGGGCTAAAAAAACAATTCATAATAATTTTAAAGATAGAATTATTCTTTGGTTTAAAAATAGAACTGCAAAAAAATGTTTTTCAAATGCATCGGCAATTTTTCCAATTTCAAATTATTTAGTTGAAATTATAAAAGAGTATTATCCTAACCAAAATACTCCAGTATTTTTTGAAGGGATTAATCATTTAGCATTAAATTCAAACAAAAAAATGGAATTAAAACATCCATGTGTAGGATTATTACAAGATGCAAACTGGTGGGGTAAAACAAAAGAAATGTTAATTTTGAAAAATGTTTTGAAAAAAATGCCAAATTTAACTTTCTATTGGGCAGGGGATGGTCCTTATACGAAAAAAATTATCGAAGAGTTAAAAGAATTTGAAAATTTTAAATGGTTAGGGAGATTACAATATCCTAATGAAGTAAGTAAATTTCTTGCAGGTATAGATGTTTATGCATTAATTAGTGGAATGGATCTAGCTCCTTTAACATTAAAAGAAGCACAATTAATGGAAAAACCAGTTGTTGCAACAAATGTAGGAGGAATTTATGAAATGATGGAAGATAAAAAAACTGGATTTTTAATTAATGAAAATGAATCTGAAGATTTAATTGAAAAATTAACTATGTTATTTATGGATAAAAATTTACGAAAAAAAATGGGAATTAATGGTAGACAATTTGTAATTGAAAAATTTAATTGGAATATAATAGCAGAGAAATTTATTGAAAATATAAAACCACATATTAAAAATTAACAGTCCCAATTAAAATTTCTTCCAACTAATGAATATAATTTTTCATTATATGGACGAAAAAACTCAATTAAGTCATCCCGAGTTTCTTTTTTCATTACATCATAATGAATTTTATTTTTTTTAGAGGCATCAGGTATTTTATAATGAGGTAATCCTAAAAAATCAAAAATAGTATTCAATACTTGGTTTGTTTCTGTTGCAAATTCTTCACTTTTAATAATCAATATTTGATTTTTAGAAAATACTTTGTACCAATTTTCTAATTGTTCAGCATAAAAACCTCTGGCCAACATACTAGTATGAACAAAATCATAATATTCATTTACATTATTTTTATCAATTTTATTTAGTATTTTTTTTTCTTCTAAAATTATCTCTTCAAAATTTTTTTGTTGATTACCAAGAAAATAATTAGAATAGCTTCGGTCTACAGGATTTCGTAAAATGGCTATTAATTTTGAATTTGGGAGAATTTGATGGATTCTTTGAATGGTTTTTTTATTATATATATAAAACGGAGTTACATCATATGTCAAAAAATTATTATTTTTTTTTAAGATTTTCTTTTTTGTAAAAATAGACGGGAAAAATGATTTATACCAATTTAATCCTAATTTATAATTCGAATCAAAATACCCTAATTCATCATATTCAGATTTACTTATGGAAGGGTGCTGTGAAAGATAATGATACAAAGAAGTGGTTCCGCTTCGAACTACCCCAATTACTATTAAATCAGGAAGTACCCTTAACGGCGAGGACCAACCATAAACATGTCTTTTGATTCCAACATGCTTAAATTTACTTAAAAAATTACTCATAAAATTTCTTCATTCCGCATCTTAAATCATTTTCTTATATTTCATAAAAAAATTCTATAATTTTGTATTTGGCGATAATTCTTTAGTAATAAATAATCTATACCATATTTCAAATGCAAGCAATCCAAGAAATTTATTAATATATTTTACATCTAAATCTTCTTTATCGATATATTTAACAATCCATTCATTATTTATCCAACCATCTTTAACAATTCTAGAATTATCAAAAAATTCTTTACAATTTGAATGACCAGTAGATTTCCACAAATTAATTGTATTAACATTAAAACCGAGTTTTTCTTTTGAAATTAATGAATTAGCTTTATTTTTTACAAGTAGATCTCTTAATGGAAGTTTACCAATATTTTGAGTGGGATTATATTTAAATTGATTTGAAATGCTTAATCCATACGAAATTAAATCATTATTTAATAATGGAGTAAGTAATGTAATATCAAAACTTTTAGCAATACTAGTATTTACAGGATTAAAATTATACAAAAGTTTTCCATTATAATCTGCAAGAAATACTTGATCCAATCTAGATAAAGAATTATCAAAATAAGGTAAAAGTAAATTATAAATTTTATTCCAAGAGAAATCAGATTTTTTTCCAAATAACAATTCTTGATCAGGTACACGATCTCTTTCATGACAAGAAAGATATGCTTTAACTTTTTCTAAAGGGGATGAAGTTAAATTTGTTAAAGATAAAAATTTTTCATATCTAAATGTATACCCTCCAAATATCTCATCCCCACCATCTCCAGATGCAAGAATATTTGAAATTGATTGAGATTCTTTAGATACATAATACCAATGTAAATCCCAAAAAGGTTTTTTAATTTCATAAATTGCCTTAGGCATTTCAGATAAATAATTTTCAAGATAAACAATATTATGATTAGCCTCAAATGTTTCAGCTATTTTTAATGCATTTGATGTCTCATCAACACTATTTGCAAATTTTATTGAAATTGCTTCAATTTCAATATCAGGATTAGATTTTCTAATTAATGAAAGAATTAATGTTGAATCAACACCACCACTAAGTGCAATGCATAACTTTTTAGGATTTAATAATTTAAGATTTTTAGAAATATCTTTTAAAATTAGATTTTCAATTAATTCTGTATTTGGAGGTAAATTATTAGATTTAAAATCATTCCATGTTTTTTTAGGTAAATTTGGAATTATAGATGAATCATATCGAAGTGTCAGAATATCCACAATAGACGAAGAATTAAGTTTGGAGTTAGAAATTTCCACGTCCCAATCCTCTAAAAATTAAATTTTTATTTTTTATATGATTAGGATCAATAATACCTCTAGAGTCAATTAGGATTTTTGATTTAATTTTTGTGAAAGAAGTAAGTTCTATTTGTTTAAATTCATCATGACCTGTTACAATAACTACTGCATCCATTTCTGATAAGATATTTTCAAAGTCATCACATACTTTAATTCCAAAAATTTCTGTTGATTTAAAAAATGGATCATAGATATGTACATCACTACCAAGATTCTGAAATTTTTTTATTATATTTTTAGCAGGAGAAAGTTGAACATCTTTGACATTTGGTTTATAGGATATTCCCATAATCAAAATTTTACTTTTTTCTATTGGTACTTTAGATTCATTGAATGCATCAATAGTAAGTTCGATAACATGATCAGGCATTGCTTCATTAATCAATCTACCAGATTCAATAAGACTTAATTTTACACCTATACGTCTAGCAGTATTAAGAAGTTGATAAGAATTAATGGGTAAACATGGACCCCCTACTCCTGCACCAGGGTAATGGACTTGAAAATTGTATTTTGCTTTTGCAGCTTCCAAAACTTTCATTGTATCAATTCCTAATTTTTCAAACATCAGTGCTAATTCACTTACAAATGCAATATTAATATCTCTAAATACATTAGTTGTTAACTTAACAGCATTTGCCGTTTTACAATTAGGCATTTCTATTAATTCAACAGAAAACACAAAATTATAAATTAATTGAATTATTTTTGTGATATTTGGATTAATTCCCCCTACTAATCTTGGTAAAGAAGTAAAGTCATGTAAAATTTCTCCAGGATTAGCATTTTCAGGACAAACACCAATAAAAAAATTATTTTCAATAATTAATCTACCAGAATCAGATATCATGGATACCATTTCATCTTCAATAAATCCAGGTTCAATTGTACTTTCAACTATAACTAAAGAATTTGGAGATAATAATGTAGAAAGTCTGGTTGCAACATTTCTTAAAGCTGAATAATCAGGAATATTATTTTCATCCATAGGGGTAGGCAAAGATAGTATAATTAAATCAGAATTTGGAACAGCATCCTCAATTTTTGTAGTTACAGAAAATAATTTATTTTTCATTACTTCATCAAAAATTTTATCATAACCAGGTTCATCCTTAAGAGGAAAATTACCGGAATCAATAGTTTTTATTAGATTCTCATTAATGTCAACACCAATTGTTTTTAATCCAGATTTTGCAAATGAGAGGGCAGTAGGAAGACCAATTCTACCTATTCCAACAATACAAACTTTTAATGTTCTTGAATTTAATGATTCAAGAACATTTTCAAGATTATTCATATTAATTTTAGAAGTTACCATGAATTTCACTAGTCACGACTTTTAATCTATTTTAACCCATTATAATATTATAATGATGAACGTACCTAAGAATTTATGATTCATCCCAATTATATTTAACTTTTATCAAATTAAACAATTTTTTATTCCAAGATAAAAAATAATTATTAAGAAATTTGATTGTTTTTGGTTCAACAATTATTTTATCATATAAACCAGGTGGTGAAATTCCACGTTTACCCTTAATATCAGGATAATGTGAAGGAAGTTCTAAAAAATCAAGAATTCGGTTGTATTCTTTTAATGGATTTTTAAAATAATTATTACTGTTTATAAATAAAAATTGGTCTCTTGGAAAGCATTTAAACCAAGTTTCAAGTTGTTGAGAATATTTTGATCTAGATAAATAAGATATTGCAGGATATAATGAAATTGAATTTTCATTATTTACATAATTAGTAAATTCTTTTTCAAAATTATTTAATTCATATTCAATTAAATCATCTAAAGATTTAGTTTCTTTTTTATTTCTAATTCTTCTTTTATAATGTGATAAAGTTCTATCAACAGGGTTACGTAACATTACAATAAATTTCACATTAGGAATAATTTCTTTGATTCTTTTTGGGGAATGAGGATTTAAAATATAATTTCCTGATGCTTCACAGGTTAAAGTTTTTTTACCTAAAATTTTTCTAAATTTTTTCGTGAATATTGATGGAAAAAATAACTTGTACCAATTAATAGAATTATTATGTTTCTTATTAAAATAAGTAATTTCATTAATTTTTGAAGGTACTATGTCTTTATGTGATCGTAAATAAAGTTCTAACATGGAAGTCGTACCACATGCACCAGGACCCAAAATTAAAAAATCGGGCAATATATGAAAGGGTCCAACAATTTCACAATATAATTTATAAAATGATTTTAAGATATTAGAAATTATTTTATTTTTATAAAATTTATGGCTTAATTTTGTGGGTAAATTTTCATAAAAATTATCAAATTCACCCGTATGAATTCTACCCAATATAGCATCAGACCAGCTCGATACATTTTTTCTTTGGTCTTCAGGAATAATATATCGATCATTATTTTCATCCATCTTTATAATTATTTAATAATAAAATTAACAATATATTAATTTCATAAATAACGACAAAGATTAAAAAACATGATTAAATGTAATACAAAATTTTAAAAACTTGATTATTATACAAAAAATAGATTTTTATGGTTAAAGTTGTAATTACTGCGGCTGGAAAAGGTACAAGATTATTGCCATTTACAAAAGAAATGCCTAAAGAAATGATGCCAATTTTTTCAAAAAATTTCTCAAATAAGAAAATGGTTTTACCATTATTACAATATGTCTATGAACAGCTATATTCAATGAATTTTAGAGATTATTGTTTTATTGTAGGTAGAGAGAAAAGATCAATTGAAGATCATTTTACACCAGATGAAATGTATTTAAAAAAATTATCAAGAGATAATAAAAAAATTATAACAAAATTTTATGAAAAATTAGAAAAATCACATTTAGTTTGGATAAATCAAAATAAACCATTAGGTTTCGGTGATGCAGTTAAACGTGCAGAAAAATATGTAGGAGATGAAGATTTTATTTTACATGCAGGGGATGTTGCAATATTAAGTAAATCTAATCATCCGGTTTTACGTTTAATCAATACAGCAAAAAAAAATCCAGATGTAAAAGCAATATTACTTTGTAAAAAAATTTCAGATTCTAAAAGATATGGAGTTCCAACTATAGAAAAAATATCAAATAAATTATTTAATGTAATTGAAGTTGAAGAAAAACCAAATAAACCAAAATCAGAATTTGGAATATTACCAATTTATTATTTTAAATCAGATATTTTTTTAAGTCTAAAAAAAATTAAACCAGGTAAAAATAAAGAATATCAATTAACTGATGCCATACAAAAATTAATTCAAGAAAAACAAAAAGTACTTGCAATTACATTAGAAAGAAATGAGGAGGAAGTAGATGTTGGAACAGTTTCATCCTATAAAGAAGCACAAGATATTACATTTAGAAAAGCATGATTTTTAAGATAACAACTAAAATAATATAAATATGAAAATAGCAATTATAGGATTAGGCTTTGTAGGATTATCACTAACTAGTGTATTAGCTTCTAAAGGATACAACATAGTTGGAATAGACATAGATAGAGAAAAATGTGATAAAATTAGTAATGGGATTTCACCATTTTTTGAACCAAAATTAGAGAAAGTATTAAAAAATGGATTAAAAAAAAAGTTGAAAATTAGTAATAAATATTCATTAATTAATAATTGTGATTTTATTTTTGTAACAGTGGGTACACCACAGAATGTAAATGGATCAATTAATCTGAGTATAATCAAAAAAGCTATTTCAACTATTGGTGAAAATCTTCAAAAAAGTAAGAAAAAACCCATAATTTTTATTAAAAGTACAATTATTCCAGGGACAATTAAAAAAGTTATTTTACCAATTTTAGAAAAAAAATCAAATAAAAAAGAGGGAAAGGATTTTGGATTAATATCAAATCCTGAATTTTTACAAGAAAGTAGTGCAATAATAGATACCAAATTTCCTCACGTAGTTGTACTAGGAGGTAATCAAACCGAATTTATGAAAAAAGCAAAAAAACTATTTACAAAATTACATCCTAATGTACCAATAATTAATACTAATCATCAAACAGCTGAAATGATAAAATATGCAAATAATTCATTTCTTGCAACTAAAATTAGTTTCATTAATCAATTATCAAATATTTGTCAAAAAATCCCTGGAGCAAATATTGATGACATAGGAAAAACAATCGGTTTAGATCCTAGAATTGGAAAATTATTTCTTAATGCAGGTCCAGGGTATGGTGGTTCATGTTTACCAAAAGATATGAAAGCTCTAATTAATTTTGCAAACATTTCAGGAATAAACCCATCACTTCTAAATGCAGTAGAAGAAATTAATATAAAACAATTAGAACAAATAATCTCAATAATTAAACAAAAATTAGGTGATTTAGCCTCAAAAAAGATTACAATTTTAGGAACATCATTTAAACCAAATACAGATGATATTAGAGATTCAATAGCAATTGAATTAATAAAGAAATTACTAAAGAAAAAAGCAGAAATTATAATTCATGATCCAAAAGCAATGAAAAATACAAAAAAACAATTTGAAGAAAAAATTAATTATGCAAAAACAATTAATGATGCATTATCAAAAAGTCAATGTGTAATTATAATGACACAATGGAAACAATATGAAAAATTAACAAAAAAACAATTCAAATATATGAAAACAAAATTTGTAATTGATTGTAGAAGAATGTTGGTAAAAAAACAATTAGATGTGGATTATTATGCAATAGGATTAGGTAAAATAAATTGAAATACGTTGTAACTGGAGGAGCTGGATTTATTGGAAGTAACATAGTAAAAAAATTAGTTGCCAGAGGAGACAATGTAACAGTAATTGATAATTTGAATACGGGAAAAGAAGAAAATTTAATTTCAGTTAAGAACAAAATAATTTTTTATAATGAAAGTATTTTGAATTTAGATTTATTAGAAAAATTAACAAAAAATATTGATGGGGTATTTCATCAAGCTGCATTAGCATCAGTTCAAGATTCATTCACTAAACCAGAAGAATATCAAAATGTTAATGTTAATGGAACAGAAAATATTCTAAAGTTAGCAAAAAAAAATAATTTTAAAGTTGTTTACGCAAGTTCATCAAGTGTTTATGGAAATCCAGAAAAAATTCCAATCAAAGAATCGGATAGTAAAAATCCAATTAATCCATATGCTGTAACAAAGTTAGAAAAAGAAAAATTAGCAAAAAAATACTCAGAAATGGGAGTAAAAGTAATTGGATTACGTTATTTTAATGTATTTGGGAAAGGACAATCAAAAGAATATGCAGGGGTTCTAAAATTATTTTTAGAGAAAATTAGAGATAAATTACCACTAAAAATTAATGGAGACGGATCACAGTTTAGAGATTTTGTATATGTAGAAGATGTTGCAGATGCTAATATTATGTCAATGGATAGTAATGTAAATCATGAATTTTTTAATGTTGGAACAAACACATCAATTACAATATTAGATTTAGCAAAGACTATCATAAAATCATCAGGATTACATATAGAATTAATTTTTGGTCCAGCTCTAAAAGGAGATGTGCAAAGAACAGTTGCTAATATTGACTTAATTCAAGACAAAATTGGATGGAAACCCACAGTATTTCTTGAAAAATGGATTAATGAAATTATTTCTATGAAAAAATATGAAAAAATCTAATTATAATTTATACGAGCAAATATTATACTTGAAAGAGGATTAGAAATTAAGTTGAAAATATTAATTGGTGCATCTAGTTCTAAAATATTTCATCTTAATGAATTTGCAAAAGAATTAATTAATATTGGAATTGAAACAAAAGTAGTTTTTGATGTAGATTTTTCAGATGGTTTCCCCAGTAGAAGAGTTAAGTATTGGATAAAACCAAAAAACACATTTAAAAAATTAGTAAAAGAATTCAAACCAGACATTATTTTAGTAGATAGGCAAAGACATTTTGGATTAGATTCAATTAAAGAAAAAATTCCATTAATTATTCATTTAAGAGGAAATTATTGGAAAGAAATGAAAACAGCTCGTGAAACAATTTATAATTCATTACCAAAAAAAATAGCACTCAATGCATGGGAAAAAATTGGTGAACAATGTTTCAAAAATGCAGATGTAATTGTTCCAATTTGTAATTATTTAAATGAAATAACAAAAGAAAAAATTCCAAATAAAAAAACATTTGTTATGTATCAAGGAATTGATCCTTCAAATTGGTATAATGTGGAAGGTATGAAGTTAGAACATCCCTGTATAGGATTACTTCAAGGTGCAGTAATTTGGGATAAATCAAAAGAATTGTTAATTTTAGAAGATGTTCTTAAGAGATTACCAAATGTAAAATTTTATTGGGTAGGAGATGGACCATTCAGAAAAGAAATTATGATTAAATTAAAAAAATATAAAAATTTTCAATGGTTAGGATCATTAGAATATCCAAAAAAAGTTAGAGAATATTTATCTGAAATTGACATCTATGCTTTAATTTCAGGATTAGATATGTCACCATTAACATTACTTGAAGCCCAATTAATGAAAAAACCAGTTATTGCAACAAATGTAGGTGGAATTCCAGAAATAATGGTAGACAAAAAAACAGGGTTTTTAGTAGAAAAAGGAAATTCTGAAGAATTGATTAAAAAAATCGAGGAAATTTTGAATGATCCAAAAAAAATCAAGGAAATGGGAGTTCAAGGAAGAAAATTTGTAGAAGATAACTTTAGTTGGAAAATAATTACTCAAAAATTTATTGAAAATATAAAAAAAAATTAGAGAAATAAAAATTTATTTTTGGCCAGTTACACTTATTCCACTTTCAATTTCTTTAAAATTTGTAATTTTTAATTTAGATTCTTTAAACCAAGTTTTTACTTCTTTTGGAGTATGTCTGAATGCAAATTTTGGTGAATACCAATCAAAATTTACACCAACACTTCTTTCAAAATTATCGGATTCATCCCAAAAACATTTTAAAAAATGCCAGTAAATGAAACGCTGAACATCATATTCTCCTGCTTTTACACCTAAAAGTGGAATATCATGAGGAATTTTAATTTTCTTTTTTAATTGTGAAAGACTTTTTCCCAAATAGGCCATATTTTTAGAAAATTCAGTACATTCTTCAACGGACATTTTTACAGTTTTATTACGAATATAATCATCCACATATTCTCGTACTGGTGCTTTTTTGTTGTAAACGTATATAGAAATGTGACCAAATTTTGTCAAAAAAGTTACTAGATATTTGAAAGATGTTCCAGTGTTTTTTGTATGATGAAGAACTTGATCTGAATAAATATAATCAAAAAAACTTTTTTTGAATGGTAATTGACGAAGATCAGCTTGTAAAAAATGGACATTAGATAATTTTCCGTATTTTTTGTATGCAAAATCTACACTATCACTTGCATCTAAAGCAAATACTTGTGCATTTTTATTGGCTGAAAGAAATTTTGCGCTATTTCCAATTCCAGTTCCTGCATCAAGGATAGTAGTTTTGGAATCTAAAAATTCATTAAAATTTTCTATAGTTTTCCAACCATATCTATCTAAAAACCACTTTCGCTGAAAATCAACCCAATCTTTTGCTTGATGATTTTTATGATGTTTTTGCCATTTGGAACTAAATGCAGCTTCTGTTTTAACAAAATCCTTTGTTTCATCTACAACAAATCGTGGAATTCCTTTAGTAATTTTGAAAGTATCTTTACAGTGATCACAAATTATTGATCCTTCAATAATCTCTTCATTAATTTTTTTCTTTATCTTTACGTTAATTGAATGTCGACATGTTGGACATACTAAAAAATCAATTAATTTTTGCTTCAATAAAACAAATTCTGAAATCCGAAATAAAAACCATCTAATTTAAAAAAAATAGTTATTTTTCATATAATTCAACATATTTAGGAAGTAATGTATCCCATGAATAGAATTTATTTATAAAATTAAACGCATTTTTAGTCATTATTTCTATAAGTGAATTATTTTTAATTAAATTATTTATGGCATTAATCATTTCTTGTTCATTTTCAGGTGGAATAAGAATTCCGGTTTTCTCATTTTGAATTATTTCTGAAATGCCACCAACATTTGTTGCAATAACGGGTATTTTTAAATAAAATGCTTCTTTTATTACCTGTGGAAGACTTTCCATTCGAGATGGGACAATAAGTAATTTAGATGATTTAAGAATTTTCATTGTTTTTAACCAAGAATAATTTGTACAATATACAACATTTCCATTAAGTTTTGATTCAATATTTTGCAAAATATCAATACCTTTTTCAAAACTATCTCTTCCAACATATACAATTTGATCAGGATTTTTTTCAACTTCACCTATATCTTTAAATTTTTTTGTATCTAAAGGTGCAGGTAAATGAATAAAATTAACCTGAAATTTTTCTTTATAATATTGTTGAACAACTTTTGAATCAGTAGTTAATTTTGTAGAATATGAAAATGCTTTATTTTCACCGATTTTTGCGAACTTTCCAGTAGTTTGTGAATATAACAATTTAACTTGCTCAGAATAAATTCCATGAACAGAGAGAATTTTTTTACTTGATTTTATATTTTTCATAACAAAAGCTGATGGAATATTCCACGCATGTACAGCATCATATATTTCATTATCAATTAACGCCTTTAATTTTCCAAAAATTACAAATGAGGGATTTTTTAATTTTTTAATAGGTATGTGCGATATTTTCATTAACTTTACATCATGACCCTGTTCAGATAATTTTTCTGCAACTCTTTTTGCATGACCACCAATTCCACCATCATATCTTGGTGAAATATATAGAATTTTCACAACATAAAATTAGATCAATTCCTTTTAAGCTCTTGTATCAAATAATTCTATTTTATTATTTATTGAAAAAGAATCATTTAAGGAATAAATGCAGAGACATAGTTTTTGTTAATTTCATAAATTAATACAATATTCATAGGCCCTCCTTTTTCATTCATAAAACTAGGTGATGCATAAACTAACTTTAATGGATCCTTGTCAGAATCATATTCAATATTTTTAATTGAAATTTCAAAAAAACCAGGTTTATAGATTGTAGAATTTTCTTGAGTATCAGGATTATAATAAACCACAGGGGTAAATGGAATCATTTTACCTAACATTGTTTGTTCATTAAAATAATTTGTGCCCATTGCACCAAATTTTAAGTATTTCTCAGATGGAAATTCAGCAATGCGTGAAAACCACACAACTTTAGATTCATCACCACCTCCACCTAAAACATAAAGTTCAGAATCATCACCTATTTTTTGAGCACTCAAAAATATAAGCACAAAATCAGCATTCATTTCTTTAAGCATATTCCAACTATCAACAGGAGTACTCAAGAACATTTTTGCCATTTTTTCAATTTGCCATGTACTAATTGTAGAATTATCAATCAAAGTAGTTCGTTCACCCATTGTTTGAATCCAATACCCATAATCCCACCAGGATGCAATTACTGCATTTTCAGGAGTGTTGAGTTTAATCCATTCCAAAGTTTCTAACCAATCAGTAGTAGGAGGATTTGATGTTGCACCTGTAAGGATTATTGGAGGACTATCTATATGACTAATCCAATTATTATTTTCTGGAAAAACAAGTGGAAGAGTAAATAAGAATGCCATAATTATAACATATGAGATTTTAAACAAACTACTCGTTTTTCCAGAAAATTTAATTTTAAAAATATTTTTAGTTAAAATAGATAAAGCAATAGAAGAAAGAATAATTAATGATATAGATGCAAAGACTTCAAGCCGAATAAATGATGAACTGATGTACACTCCACTTATTCCAATAATAAGTACAAATGCCTTCATATCATTCTTAACAAAACTTTGAGATATTTTTTTAGATAAAATAAACCAAATACCAATTCCAGCAAAAATCATCCAAACAGAATGAAGTAGAAAGGAAATGACGATAGATGTACTAGCATGTTCTGCAACAGAATCAACAAGTGGATCAGTAGTTGTCAAAAATGGATTCATTGCATTTAGATATCTAAAACTAGGTAGAGGTAAAAGATGCGATTCATCATTTAGAACTATTAAAAAGGATCCAATTACAATAATAGAAATTAAAAGGAATAAACTATTTCTTGTTTTAGTTTTATCCTTACTTATTTTTTGAACAAATATACTAATCATTAAAAATATAGTTGGAATAAGTAATGAGAGTCCACCTAAACCAAATACAAAAGATAGTCCAGGTCTTTCAAATGAACCTGAAATCAAAAGAAATATTCCTACAAATAATGGAATACTCCACAATAGAAATGTATGATCTTTTCTAAGAAAGGGTAATGCTAAAATAAATAATCCTATAGGAATTATAAAAAATTGATTTCCCCCCCAAGATGCCATTCCAAAAGCCATTATCACCCCACCAGAAATAATTTTTAAGGCTGCAACTTTTTTATTTTCAGATTTAATTGCACTTAAAAATAAATACAATCCCAATAAACCATAAAAAATTCCTAAGGGTTCAGATTTAAACCAACCAATAGAACCTCTAATAATTATTGGAAGGGATACTGCAAATAATAAAGAAGCAAAAAGACCAGCAATAGTTCCAGCAAATAATCTTACTAATACAAAAATAATAACTACAGTTAATGAGCCAATTATTGCCGGAAATAATATCGTGAAATCATATAGTGATGAATTTCCTCCAAATATTTGATAAGTTACAGCTGCTGTACTATGAAGCATAATTTGAGAAGTTGCAGAAACATTTCTTCCAGAAATTCCTGGTGATTCTTCTGGTAAATACCAACTTTTATCATCATGCCATTGAAAATATTCAAAAAATCCATTTTCTACAATATATTCAGTAGCTCGAAAATTGAAAAAGGGATCAAATTCATTTAATTCAAATCCATATTCAGCAGGTTGGGCTCTAATTAGAAAAGATACTGAAAATGCTAAAATCAATATTCCAATTACAAACAAATGATTTATTTTAAAATCAAAACTACTAATTTGAAATAAACTAGTTTGAGAATCCAATAGTTAGAAAATTAATTGAACTTTTATTACTCTTTTGAATATAAGATTCTTCTACATTGTTGCTTGAGATGCATCATGGAACATCTGACTCTTTGCACAGCCAGCAGCAAGTTCATCACCTGCACCACGTCTCATAAGGCCTCTGTATAGACCATCTTCAAGTTTTACGCCTTCACGTTCTTCCCATTCCTCTACAGTGATAGAATATTTCTTTTGAATTCTATCTCTATACCATTCTGGAATTACATTAAATGCACAGAACGGAACTATTCTAAGATCGGGAGTAACATAGTGAATATCACATCTTTGTAATCTTTCTAAATCTTCATTGTATTTGTCTTGAAAGTGCATCATACCAAGAAATAATCCCTTGACGTGCCATGAACCAACTGAATCAAATGATCTCTTCATGAGGATATTACCAAACATTTTAGCTAAATCTAATCCGGCTGGTTGTTTTTTAGAATCAACAAAGCCTTTTA
>Ga0209667_1000621_pt1 | contig 29447 bp, 26 predicted proteins | sample SaaInlV_165m_DNA_2_FD_184682 | JGI IMG/M metagenome (GOLD analysis project Ga0209667, IMG submission 184682) | Marine microbial communities from expanding oxygen minimum zones in the Saanich Inlet - Saanich Inlet SI037_S3LV_125m_DNA (SPAdes)... | ecosystem: Environmental > Aquatic > Marine >... | reverse complement strand
AGAACTGGTCGTCGATGATAAAGAACAGTGACATGGAACAGTGACATGGAACAGTGCGATAAGAAAATGAACGACATCGATCTCGAGCCGGTGATGGTCACCAGCAGAGGTCGAGCAAACAAGGACGAGTGAATCGAAGCCGTGGACGGGCGCGAAGGTCGAGCCCGGGCTTCTCACAGTCCGTAACCAGAAAAAAGAGGCCTTTTCATGGCCAGAACGGTCAGACCAGAACTGCTCAAGCAGTTTGATCTTCGGGGAGACTCCCTGGAGAAAAAAGTAGAAGAATACCTCGATGGCGACTCTCTCGATAATGTCGAAGAAATCCTCCTCGACTCGATTGGTGATTTCGAAGAAGACAAGATCATCGTCGGCACAGTGGTCAGCGTCAGCGACGACTGGGTCATCGTGGATGTGGGCTACAAGGCCGAGGGTGAAGTTCCGAAGAACCACTTCGAGGGTGCCGAGATCAATGTTGGAGACAAAGTCGATGTCCTCATCGAGGAAGTCGATGAGACTGACGGCCGAATCATGCTTTCCAAGCGCAAAGCGGATCGCATCAAGGGCTGGGAACAGGTGGTCGACACCCACAACGAGGGTGACGTGGTCAGCGGCCGCGTGATGAGGAAAATCAAGGGCGGATTGTTGATCGACATCGGTGTTCCGGTGTTCTTGCCCGCTTCTCAGATTGCCATTCGCAGGGTGGGTGACGTATCCGAATTCGTCGGGCGTGATCTGGAATGCAAGATTATCAAGATCGATGAACCTCGTATGAACATCGTCGTCAGTCGCCGCAAACTTCTGGAAGAGCGTCGTGACGAGATGAAGTCGAACCTGATGTCTGAAATCGAACTGGATCAGGTCCGTAAAGGGACCGTCAAGAACATCACGGACTTCGGCGCATTCGTCGACCTTGGTGGAATCGACGGACTGCTTCACATCACGGACATGTCATGGGGCAGGATCAATCACCCCAACGAGATCCTCGCCGTCGAGCAAGAGATCGATGTGAAGGTGCTCAAAATCGACAAGGAGCGGGAACGAATCTCTCTCGGCCTGAAGCAGACCCAACCCAGTCCCTGGGACGACATCGAGGAACGCTTCCCGATCGGTGCAAAGATCAGTGGCAAGGTGGTCAACGTTCTCTCCTACGGTGCGTTCATCGAACTGGAAGAAGGCATCGAGGGACTGGTACACGTTTCCGAGATGTCCTGGACCCGTCGAATTTCGAACCCCAAGGAGGTGGTCGATGCGGGCCAAGAAGTCGACGTGGTGGTACTCGAGATCAAGAAGGAAAAGCAAGAGATCAGCCTCGGCATGAAGCAGATCGAGGTGAATCCTTGGGAAGTCGTGGCCCAGAAGTACCCTGTCGGACACTACATCAGCGGTAAGGTTCGTAACCTCACCAACTATGGTGCCTTCATCGAACTTGAGGATGGGATCGACGGACTCTTGCATGTCAGTGATATGTCATGGACTCGCAAGATCATTCACCCCTCGGAGAAGATCGAGAAGGGTGAAGAGATTCATGCGGTGGTCCTTGAAGTCGACCAGGAGCGCAAGCGCATTGCACTGGGCCTCAAGCAGATGGAAGAGGATCCCTGGATCCGTTTCATTCCTGAGACCTACGTGGTGGGCACGGTGATCCGGGGAACCGTCACCAAGACCACCAACTTCGGCGCCTTTGTCCAGATGGATGAGGACCTCGAGGGTCTGCTGCACATCTCGGAACTCTCCGAGGACAAGGTCGAAGCTCCTGAAGAGGTGGTGAAGATCGGTCAGCAGGTTGATGTGAAGGTGATCAAGGTGGACGAGGAGAACCGGAAGATCGGTCTCAGTCTCAAGGAGGTCACGGAGGAAGAGAGTGGCCAGCTGTCGGCACTCTACGCCGAAGCCGCTGAGGGGGAGTCGCCCACTGCTGTGGGGTCGGTACCGGAGAACTTGCCGGACGAGATTCCCGATCTTGGCGAGGTGGTCGATCAGATCGATGCGGCTGCTGCGGTAGAAGAGGATGCAGCGGAGGGCAAAGCTTCGGCTGACGAACCGGCTGCGGCGGAAGCATCTGCTGAAGTTGCTGAAACGGTCGAATCTGCTGTGGAAGAACCTGCTGTGGAAGAACCTGCGGTGGTCGAATCTGCTGTGGAAGAACCTGCTGCGGAAGAACCTGCTGCGGAAGAACCTGCTGCGGAAGAACCTGCTGCGGAAGAAGTGGCACAAGACGAGACGACCCCTGAGAAAGATGGGGAGTCGCAGGAATCCTAGATTCCCGGGAGTTCTCATGTTCGAGTGGATGAATACAACCAAGCGCAGCGCTGGTGTGATGCTGTTCTGTGTCCTCGTCACCGCAGTGGCTCTTGCCACTGGCGGTGACGAGGACCAGATCCCTCGATCGTTGAATCGAACCGCCTCCGATCGAGCCATGTTCAATGCCACTGCAAGAGTGGAACGGCAGTCGCCTGCAGGCCCCACTCCGAGGGAAGCCTCTGGCGATGCGGTGACTGTGTTTCTCACATCTCGCTATCAGGATGCCGTTCGGTTCTATGCGAACGGCAATTTCGAGAAGGCATGGCGTATCTGCGAAGCACTGACAGTGCTGGCCCCTGAAGATTTTCCATTGAGACTCGATGTCAGGAAACTGCGTCGAAGGGCGCACGGGAGGCACCTCAGTCATAGTGTTTTCGTGGTTCGTTTCGAACGTGACGAGCCAGAAGTGGAGTCTGCTTTCCCGCTATCATTGCTCGAAGGTTCTGTGGTGCTGGAAAATCTATCGCAAGAGAAGATAATGTTTGGCGATCAGCAGCAGAATCCGGTGCTTGGCCAGGTGGCGTGGAGCATCCAAGAGGTCTACCAGAATGGCACGGTTCGAACCCTCTCGGACGTCCGTGTCTTGCGCATCGAGAGTGGATTCCAGGTCGAATCTGGTGCCAGCCGTGCCATCCCAGTCACCTTGCCGTTACCGGTGCCGGGCGCGATGCCGGTGCTCCAGCAATGGGCCGTGACCGGGGTGACGATGCCGGTCCGGCTGGTCACCGCCGAGGGAGAGGTCAGCCGAGGAATCCCGTGGCTGGAAGAAACTGGACTGGTGGTTCCTGCGGGATACCAATCGATTGAAAACGATCCGAAAGGCGAATTGCGAAAATCTCTGCTCGATGGGGATCTGACTCGGATGGCCATTTCTCAGTACCTGTGGCTGGGGCAGCGGCGAGATTCGAAGCAATCACCCAACCCTCTCGACCCGATGGTGGACGAGCTGCTCGCCTCCCTGGGGACTCACCACGGAGTGCTCGACGAGTTGATCGTGATCTCCCTGGAAGATGTGACGGGGTTGATCCGGGAGCGATCTGCGAGAGCATGGAAGATATGGGGAGTAACTCGTCAGGTTCGCCGTGGATCTGACAAGCTCAAGGACCGATTGCGGGGGAACTGATGTCAGAAGAAAAACTGGTCCTATCCGATCCTGCCTTTGATGAGGTGACACGTGGGGTCGTCACCATAGACACCCTAGAAGAGTTGAAGAAGAAGTGGATCCGGTCCCGAGAAGAAGATCGTCCTCTGCGGGTCAAACTAGGTGTGGATCCGACCAACCCTCAACTTCACATCGGTCATGCGGTTCCCCTCAGGAAACTGCGCCAGTTCCAGGACGCAGGTCATGTCGCAGTGCTGATCATCGGCGATTACACCGCTTGTGTCGGAGACCCATCGGGGAAGGACAAGACGCGTCCAACGCTGACTCATGATGCGTGTCGTGAGAATGCTCAGGATTATCTGAAGCAGGCCTGGAAGATCCTCGATCAGGAGCGCACAGAACTGCGATGGAATGGCGATTGGTTTCGTGAGATGTCATTTCTCGATGTGATCGCGCTCTGTGGCAGGACCACGGTGGCCCGGCAACTGGAACGAGATGACTTCAGCAAGCGTTACTCCGGAGGCCATCCGATCAGCGTCCACGAGTTCATCTACCCCCTGATGCAAGCCTGGGATTCGGTTCAGGTCGAGGCCGATATCGAGGTGGGGGGGACGGATCAGACCTTCAATTTACTGCTGGGGCGCGACCTGATGAGGCAGGAGGGCCTGGAGCCACAGGTTTGCATGACCACACCACTGCTGGTCGGGACCGATGGATCGATGAAGATGTCGAAGAGTTATGGGAACTCGATCGGAATCAGCGACCCTCCCGAGGAGATCTACGGCAAGACGATGTCGGTCCCCGATGAGCAGATGAGAGAGTATTTCACCCTCGCATCGGATCTGTCCCTCTCGGAAATTGACCAGGTTCTTGCTGCATCTCCCCGCGAAGCGAAGGGGAACCTTGCTCGGACCCTGGTCCGCCTCTACCACGACGAGGAACAATCGTTGGCGGCAGAGGCGCACTTCTTGCGAGTCTTCAGCCAGAAGGCGATGCCTGAGGTGATCGAGGAGTACACGGTTTCACCAGCAGACCTGGAAGACGGTAAGATCTGGGTTGTGAAGTTAATCGTCGACTCCGGATTGGCGGTCAAGAACAACGAGGCTCGTCGCAATATTGAAGGCGGCGGTGTGCGAATCGACGAACAGCGTCTCGAAGATCATGGCAGCCAGATCGAGGTTCGCGATGGAATGGTGATCCAGGTCGGTAAGCGCAAGTTTCGTCGGATCCGAGTCGGCTAGCGCCGTTCGAATTTCACCTCACCACTGAGCACCAGTTCCAGTGCACGTGGGTAAGCGATCTTTTCTGCATCGAAGACCCGTTGGGCCAGATCATCGACCGTATCCTTTGCATCGACGGCTACTCGCTGCTGAAGGATCACTGGACCATGATCGTAGTCGTCATCGACGAAGTGGACGCTACAGCCACTGAATGATTCACCCGCTTCGAGCACTCTCTGGTGAACTCGATCTCCATAGCACCCCTCGCCCCCGTGCAACGGAAGTAATGAGGGGTGAATGTTGAGTACCCTGCCGAGCCAACTCTGTGGTATCTCCAGTTTGCGCAGCCAGCCGCCCAGCAGTGCGAACTGACACCCCGCCTCATCGAGAGCTTGAAAGATCTGCTGGGAAGCCGCCGGCTCCTTGCAGCGGTGGACCTGGTGGGGGATCCCCAGGCGGGAGGCACGCTCCAGGCCGCCGGCACCCGGCCGGCTGGCAATCACCAGATCGATGGAGGCAGCGATCGACCGCTGCTCGATGACCTGGTGCAAGTTCTCCAGGCTCCGGCCTCCGCCGGAAAGAAGAAACCCGATGCTCGCCGGGTCGGCGCTCATCGGGTTTGATCCTGTACTCTGGTCACTGGCACCTGGCCTACAGGTCGTTAAGGCTGGTGAGAATCTGGCCGATCAGTCCGTATTCGACCGCTTCCGTAGGTGACATCCAGCAGTCTCCGTTGGTGTCCTTCTCGACTTCTTCCAAAGACTTTCCGGTTCCATCTGCGATCAACTGATTGCAGCGCTTGCGTAACTTCATGATCTCTTCTGCGGTGACTTCGATCTCCGACGCCTTGCCACGCACACCACTCGATGGTTGGTGGATCATGATCCGGCTATTGGGAAGGGAGAAACGCCGCTCCTTGGGAGTTGCCAGCAAGATCACGGTTCCGGCAGAGGCATTCAGTCCATTGGTGATGCACAGCACAGGACTCCGGATGAACTGGATGGCATCATGAATGGCAAAACCATCATCGGCCGATCCTCCTGGAGTATTGATGAACAGTCGAATCGGATCATCGGACTGAGAGTCGAGCCACATCAGTGCCGGCACAATCTTGCTGGTCAACTTCGGTGAGACCTCTTCGGAGATGAAGAGGGTCCGCTGCTTTTCCATCAGGTCACGCATGAACGGAACCTTGGCTTTTGTCTTCTTCTCTTCGTCGGATTCCTTGTCGCTGTTGTCGAACGCATCGTACGAGTGATCAAATTCTGTCATCCGCTTTCTTTCCTTCCTGGGCCTCAGGGGCCAGGTTTCATGAATTCAAAAAGTTCACAATCAGTCGTGTCAGTCTCGGTTCTGCTTCAGCAGCCACCGCAAGGATCTCCTCGACCGACACTTTCTTCAAGTCTTCCGGGTCGCAAAGATCGGTGACCACCGAAATTGCGGTGGCTCGAATCCCCTCATGGGCACAGATGATGGCTTCTGGAATCGTCGACATTCCCACCACATCCGCCCCCAGAGTGCGAAGCATCCGGTATTCGGCCCTGGTTTCAAGGTTGGGCCCGGGGACGGCGACATAGACTCCTCGAGTCGCTCGAATTTCCAGAGAGGAGGCAATTTTCTCCATCCTGACCACCGATTCGCGGCAGTACGGTTCCGACATATCGGGGAATCGGGGTCCCCAACGGTCGACATTGGCCCCCGTCAGGGGGTTCTGCCCGAGCAAGTTGATGTGATCATCGAGCAGCAGCAGGTCTCCCTTCTGCAGATCGGGATCGATTCCGCCGCAGGCATTTGAGATGATGGCAGATGTCACTCCCAGTCGGCCGGCGACTCGCATCGGCATCGAGATGTCGGCCATCGACCAGCCCTCGTAGGTGTGGAATCGCCCCTCGAAGGCGAGCACCCGGGCCGATCCTATCTGACCGATGTGGAGTCGACCGGCATGGCCTGGCGCGGTGGATACGGGGAATCCTGGGATCTCTTCATAGGGCATCGTCAACGGTTGCGAGATCTCGTGCACCAGGGCTCCGAGTCCGGTACCGAGGATCAGGACAGTGTCGGGGGGGGCTCCGGTGTTGAACGATGCGATCGCCTCGGCAGCCTTTTCGACTCGTTGCAGGAACTGTTGACCTGCCTCCAGGATGCGATTCATTCGAACTCCTTCTTCGCCCTACTGATCCTGCTGAGGACCGGTCCATCGACTCAATAGTTTCTTTACCTGATCCAGCTCAGCTTCACACAAGAGGATGCACTTGTTCCGATGGCGTTCACCGCGGATCCATCTCAAGTCTTTCTTTCGCATCGCGAGGCTCCGGGCCAGCAGATCCACGATGGCCTGGTTGGCCTTGCCCTTCTCGGGAGCCGTGGTGATTCTCACCACCAGTGATCCGTCGCGGATGCCAGTGATCTCGTTTCGAGAAGCTCCGGCGATCGCCCTGATCGACATTTCGACTCCCTCGTCAGTCTGGATCAGTGAGACAGGAGTATAGGATGACATGGAAATCCTTCCATCCTAATCCCGGGTCTCACGCAGCATCTGACGCAGGCGTGGCACCGTTTCGGGAGCGATCCTTTGCCAGAGGGGGGTCGCCTCATCTTTCCTCTCTGCCCACTCGAGCAGCAAGGTGACATGGGTCAACATTTCCACCGGCGGACCGGCTTCGATCCACAGGTCGAGTCTCGATCCTGGAGCGATTTCCTTCCACAGGAGGTAACGCCAGACTTGCTCTTCGGTATCCCGGTAGATCACCCGATCTTTCTCGATTCTGACAATACTGGCGGCTAAATCACTGGAAGCACTTCTCTCGATGATGCGGCCGGAGCGTCGTGGGAGGTCGATGGGCGGCAAATTGGCGAGGGCCAGGTCGAATTGTTCGAGGAATCCATGATGGTGGTCGATCACCAGCATCGCCGATTCTGGTAAGCCGTCGCGGAGCGCGGCATCGCGCAGGACTCTGGAAGACTCTCGTCCGGAAAAGGACCGATTGAAGGCACTCCAACCCTCTCTCAACACAGGGCCCACCTCTGGTGTCAGTACCGCGGCTGCAGCCTCGCGGGCTTGACTCACCTGGGCTCGTAACTGCGGTTCCAGATCACGGGTTTCGGGAAGTAGTGCCCTGGAAACGACCCCGTCGATGATGTCTTCCGCCTGGGCAAACCTGCCCTCATCGAGTAACGACTTCACCTCGGTGTCGGCCTCGCTCCACAAGATGATCGCCTCGCTGGTGAGTCGTTCGAGGAACAAATTGCGCTGCCGCCACGCCTTGGTGCTGGCAAAGTTTTCGGAGAGGGTGAGAGCCTCCTCACGTGCACGAGCAGGGTTCCTTGACGATCTCCAACCCTCGGCTCGAGCCAGTGCCTCCTGCCAGGTGAAGAGCGCACGGTCTTCCAGTTCTGCGGCCTGTTCCAACTCCAGTTTCAGTTGCTGGGCCAGCACATTGGCACGTTCTCCCGCTCGGGTCCCCGGATGTGCTTCGACCAGTTCCAGTAGTTGCAGAAGCTTCTGTTCTGGCTTCACCTCCTGCTGGGTGGCGGAGAGAATGTCGGCGAGATGGCTACGTGCACCTTCTTCGCGAGAGAGCGCATCGACCCGCTGATGCTCTGCTTCGATGGCCAGTTCCAGATCGGTCACTCGAAGTTGAAGATTCAATGGGATCTTCTCAATCGACTCCAGCAGTTCTTCGGCGCCCACAGGGTCCCCTCGACTCACGGCGGATTCGGCCAGGTCGAGACTCTTGGAGACTGAGTCGAAGTACTGTGCAGTCTGTTGGGCAGCACGAGTTTTCTCGTTCTGGTTATTCTGCCACTGCATCCAACCGGCGACCGATCCGATCAAGATGACGAGGAAGATTAGCAACTTCAGCCTCGATGGACCGCTCTTTCCGACGGAGCCGTCGATCCCTCTCGAACTGTAATCGTGTATCAGTTGATCCAGTTCCTCCCCGAGGACCCTGGCGTTGGCGGGTCGCTGATCCCGATTGGAATCCATCATCCGAGCCACCAGTTGAACTACTTCGGCGGGAACCTGTGGGGCCATTTCTGCGAGATCGGGGGGAGACGTGGCCTGGATGTGTTTGAGGATCACCTCCCGCGCTCCAGCTCCGCGGTACGGGGTACGACCTGCGAGGCAATGAAAGAGGGTTGCGCCGAGAGAGTAGATGTCGGCACGCTGATCGATGGAATCTCCACGCGCCTGTTCCGGTGCGATGTAGTGCGGAGAGCCGCTGACGCCGTCCTTCTGGGAAACGACACCCGATTCGTCAGTGGTGCGTGCGATTCCCAGGTCTCCGATTTTGACTGCACCATTGCTGGAGATCATCAAATTGCCCGGTTTGATGTCGCGATGAACCACTCCCATTTTCTCTGCATATTCCAGACCCGTGGCTGCGTCCCTTGCACATCGCAGAGCCTGATCCAGAGGGAGGGCTCCGTTCTCATCAATCACCTTCTCTACCGATCCTCCGGCCACCAGTTCCATGGTGAAGTAGTGATGGGAATCTTCTTTTCCGACATCGTATACCTGGACGATGTGGGGGTGACTGAGGCGACCTGCGGATCGGGCTTCACGAATGAACAAGGAGATGAACTGGGGATTTTTGGTGTACTTGTCGGACAGGATCTTGAGGGCGATCGGACGATCGAGAGATTTTTGGCGGGCACGATATACGGTCCCCATCCCACCTCGTCCGATTCTCTGTTCGACCTGGCAGCCGCCGATTTCGGAACCCAGCAGTGGATCGTCATCTGTGAGGAATGTGAGCCGTGTGATGCCCACTTCGATGTGGTCATTGTGACGCAGGGTAGTGGGCTCGGAGATCTCCTCGCCATTGACCAGCACTCCGTTGGTACTCTCCAGATCACGGATGAGACAGACGTCATCCCGGCACTCGATCTGGCAGTGTCTCCGACTGATCTCCTCGTCTCGCAATGAGATCTGGGCAGTGTTGTCGCGGCCGATGAGTAGCACCGCTTGCTTTTGAATCGACCATGTACTTCCCCGATCAGGTCCCTTCTCTGCGACGATCCGAGGCATCAGTTCACCTCTTCCTGCGGCTGGTAGAGTGCGCGGCCGAGGCGAATCCAGGTGGCGCCCTCTTCGACGGCAACCTTCCAGTCTCCCGACATCCCCATCGAGAGGTGCTCGAATTGGGGGATAGTGCTGGCGGGAAGTTGTTCCTGAATCGTGGTTCTCAGTTGATGCAGGGCGCGGAAGATCGGTCGGCTCTGTTCGGGAGACCAGTTGGGAGCCATCGTCATCAAACCGCAGAATCGAAGGGCAGGGAATAGATCGATCCAGCGGAGGATCAGATCGGAAGCTTGCACCGGGTCGATGCCCGCCTTGCGAGATTCTCCAGCGATGTTGACCTGTACCAGCACGGGTAATTGGGCCACGAGATGGTCCTCCACCCATGTGTCGAGTGAAGCGGCGAGCCGCTCCGAATCGAGGGAGTGAAACAAACTGATCCGTGGGGCCACGTCACGGATCTTGTTGCGTTGCAGCCTACCGATGAAGTGCCAACCGTCTTGATCCTGGCCAGGGTTGGTCTTCTCGACCAACTGGTCCGCTCGATTCTCGCCGAGTGGCCCGTACTCGCCATCGAGCAACTTTCGAGCATCATCTCGAACGAGGTACTTGGTCACAGGAAGAATTCGAGCGGGCTCGGTACCCGGTGGAGTCAGGTCTCTGACCTGTTCGTTGAGGCGATTCCAGTTCTCCTCGAAGAGGGGCATGTCGAGAGCCAGCAGGCTTCTCTTCATGTGGTTTCCTCCGGCTGGGCGATCTCGAGGCGAATCGCCTTGGGGCCCAGCAACTCACGAAGTTCTTCGATCAACTCCTGGGTCGCACTGGTGAGGAGTCGACTCCCGCAGGGAATTCTCCACGAATCTGGTCCATGCTGATCGAAGATCAGGGTCACTGGTAGTTTGCCTGGATGACGGTGAAGGATCTCCTTGGTCTGGAATAGCATCGATTCATCGATGTCGGAAGGGAACTGGATTCCGATCTGTTTTGCGACCTGTTCGGAAGCCAACTCGAGGGGCAAGATCCGGTTGACCCTGATCTGACTGCCACTGAGACCCCCTTCCTGGTCGTCCGAGATCTCGGCGGTCCCCTGGATGATGAGAACCTGATCCATCTCGAGGAACTCGCTAGAAGTCTTGAAGGTCTTGGGAAAGACCACCGCCTCGATCGAACCTGAACGGTCCTCCACGGTCAAGACGGCCATCGTTTCACCGCGTCTGGTCTTCACCTTTCGAATCTTCGAGACCATCGTCGCAAGTGTGACCATCTTCTGGTCCTGCTTGGTGGTCAGTTGAGAGATCAGATGTGTGCGAAGTGGTTCAATCTCCGTCTCGATCCGCTCGAGCGGATGGCCGCTCAGGTAAAAGCCCAGCGACTTCTTCTCCCTCGACAGCGTCTCACTGTCACTCCACGGCGGGACGTCGGGCCAAGATTCCTGAACGGTGGGGGCCGAGTCTGCAGCAAACAGGCTCAACTGACCCGCACGTCGTTCGGCATGAACCCGTTTCCCTTCTTCGATGGCATCCTTGACTGCCGCATGGAGAGCCGAGCGACTCGGGCCCAGACCCTCGAAGGCCCCGGCACTGATCAACTGTTCCAGAACCATCTTGTTGACCAGTTCCGGTTCTACTCGAGAGGTCAGATCAAATAGGCTCTTGAATGGACCCTTCTTCTCACGTTGCTGGACGATCGCTTCGATGGCCTTTTCCCCGACTCCCTTGAGGGCGACCAGTCCGTATACGATCTTGCCATCCTGCAGCGAGTAGGTCTTGCTCGATTGATTGACATGGGGCGGAAGCACTTCGATGCCCAACCTCTTGCACTCGTCGAGGTAGGTGACCATCTGCTCGACCGCTGAGATGTAGCAAGACATCACTGCGGCGAGGAATGCCTCGCCATGATTCGCCTTGAGGTATGCGGTTCTGTAGGAGATCAGCGCGTAGGCGGTCGAGTGCGACTTGTTGAAGCCGTACTTGGCAAATTGCTCGATCTGTTCGAAGACGGCTTTCGAGATCTTCGGCTGGATGTTGCTGTGTGTCTCCGCACCCTCGACGAACTGATCCCGGTACTTCTCCATCAACTCGATCTTCTTCTTGCCCATCGCCTTTCGGAGGCTGTCTGCGTCGTTCATCGAGAAGCCCGCAAGGTCGTGGGCGATCTTCATCACCTGTTCCTGATAGAGGATCACCCCGTTGGTCATGTGCAGGATCGACTTCAGGGAAGGGTCGAGGTACTCGACTTTTTCCCGGCCATGCTTGCGGTCGCAGTAGAGGGTATGCATGCCCGAACCGAGTGGACCGGGTCGATACAGCGCCAGAACCGCGATCAAATCCTCGAAGCAGTCGGGAACCAGGTTTCGAAGCAACTTTCTCATGCCGTCGCTCTCGAGCTGGAAGATGCCGTGGGTCTCACCCTTGCAGAGCAACTGGTAGGTGGCCTCGTCATCGAGCGGAATGTTCTCGATATCGATCGATACACCCTGCTCCTCGATCAGACGGCAAGCTCGATCGATGATGGTGAGATAGCGCAGTCCAAGGAAGTCCATCTTGAGCAGACCCAGTTGCTCCAGAGTCTCCATCGGATACTGGGTCACGATGTCATCGCCGTTTTTGGAGAGCGGGATCAAGTCGGTCAAGGGACGGTCGGCGATGACCACCCCGGCGGCATGGGTAGAGCAGTGACGATTGAGCCCCTCCAGCCGCATCCCGACATCGAACAACTCCTGAAAGCGCGGATCCTTTGCCGCGGCAGCGAGCTTGGGTTCCTGTTCCAGAGCTTCTTCCAGTTTGATGCCAAGAGTGTCAGGAACTTTCTTGGCCAGTTGATCGACATCGCTAAGAGGGATACCGAGGGCTCTACCGACATCGCGAATCACCGCCTTGGCCGCCATCGTCCCGAAGGTGATGATCTGACACACTCGATCTTTGCCGTACTTCTGTTGCACGTACTGGATCACCTTTTCGCGGCCCTCCATGCAGAAGTCGATGTCGATGTCAGGCATCGAGATCCGGTCCGAGTTGAGGAATCGTTCAAAGATGAGGTCGTACTTGAGTGGGCAGAGAGTGGTGATCGAGAGGCAATAGGAAACGATCGAGCCGACCGCTGATCCTCGACCGGGGCCGACCGGAATCCCCTCTGCTCTGGCGTACCTGCAGAAATCCCAGGTGATGAGGAAATAGGAAACAAATCCCATCTCGATGATCACCGAGATCTCGTAGGCGAGGCGCTTGCGCGCCTCCTCGGTCGGTTCGGGGTAGAGTCTTGAAAACCCTTCTTCGACAAGTTCGTGGAATCGTTCCTCGTTCTGCCCCTGCAACTCTTCGGCCGTGAGGGAGGCATCGTCAGCCTTCTTTGCCGTCTCTTTTTCCTCGATGAAGACGGGCAGGAATGTCTTTCCCATCTCGAGTTCGAAATCGACCATCGAGGCGATATCCATCGTGTTGGTGATGTATTCGGGGTAGTCACCGAAGAGTTGTGCCATCTCCTTGCCACTGCGGAAGTAGAAGGAATCGGAGTCGAATGCCATCCGATCTTCGTCCTCCATTTGCTTGCCGGTGTTGATGCAGAGATGCACTTCCTGGGCGTGTGAATCCTCCCTGCGAAGGTAGTGCACATCATTGGTCGCGATCACCGGAACACCCAGTTTTTTGGCCAGTTCAGGGGCACGCTCCAGGATGCGTTTTTGCTCCACCAGGCCATGGTCCTGTACTTCCATGAAGAAGCGCCCCGGCGCAAAGGTGTCGATATATTTCCGTGCACACTCCTCTGCCTTTGCTGAATCTCCATGGAGTAGCGCTCGATTGATCTCCCCGGAGAGGCATGCGGATGTCGCGATGAGACCCTCGGAGTGCTGGCGCAGCAGCTCGTGATCGATCCGGGGTTTGTAATAGAATCCCTCGGTGTAGGCAGCACTGGTGAGTTTCAGCAGGTTTCTGTAGCCGATCTCATTCTCCACCAGCAATACCAGGTGGAATGCGTGCTGCTTGCCCTTTTCTCGCTTGCGGTCGTGACGGCTTCCATCGGTGATGTAGGCTTCGATCCCGATGATCGGCTTGATGCCTTGGGCGCGACAGGTGTTGTGAAACTCGACCGCACCGTACATGTTGCCGTGGTCGGTCAACGCCAGCGCCTGCATCCCCTGGTCTTTTGCCAGTGATACCAGTGCCGGAATGGTGCTGACCCCATCGAGCAGGCTGTAATGGCTGTGCACATGAAGATGGCAAAATTGATCCGAAACTTGTGCCAAGACTCCTCCGGCTGCTGAGATGATTGTTCGAAGGGGAAGATTCCCCAGTCCCGGTTGTAGGGGCCAGACAGGGGCCGGGCAAGTGCCACGGAGACTTGATGCCATCGCCGTTGGGTGTGATCCTCGCAGGAGAGGGGGAACCTTTGATTCCAGCAGATCCAGACTCGCCGAAGAAATCGACCGAAGAGGGCCTTCCCGAATCGGGCCAGGAAGTGGATTCCGCGGTGGGGGAGGCGGTCCAGTTGGACCCTCAGCCGTCCACTTCTCAGGTGGAGGACCAGGAGCCTCCTCAGACGGAGAACCAGGAGTCCCCTCAGACGGAGAACCAGGAGTCCCCTCAGACGGAGAACCAGGAGTCTCCCGAGGCGGGGGATACGGGCGCCTCTACCACTCCTCGCCGTGCTTTCGCCCGTCTGCGCGATGAGGAGCAGAGAGTGGCAGGAGGGGGGCGCTGGAGCGTCGATGCGAGCCGCCGCCACTGCCATCGTTGCGCTGAGGAGATTCTTCGAGGAAACCCCTTCTGGACCGTCCTGGCCGAGGCAGATCCAGCCGAGGCGGGGGAGGCTGTGGCGGCGTTTTTTTCCCGCCAGGACCACTGTGAGGGGTGTATTGAGTCGTTGGATGAAGATCCCTTCTTCGCCCGCTGGAAGACCACTGTGCCAACCCCCGAGGGGCCGCCACGACGGATCGTCAACATCGCTTCTCTTCATGCCACCTTCCTGTCCCTGATCGATTCTCTCGATGGTGGCGAGGATGTGGGTGCTGCTGCCGGGGGAGATGAGACGGGAGATCGGGAGTCGTCGGAGAGTTCCGCTCCCGCGGGCACGAGCTTGGCGCCGGAGGAGCAAGAAGAGCAGTTCGAGGCTCAGGACAGGCCGAGCCGGCGGGCCGCTCTCGAAGTCTCCGCGGTGGCAGACCGGATCCGGCTCGCTTACCTGCTGGCGCTGTTCCTGGTGCGCAAGCGAGCCTTGCGCTGGATCAGTCATGATCCGCAATCGCTGACGGTGAAGGAACGCTCAGGAGCGATTCACCAGGTACAGGTCCCCGCCATCGACGCTGTCGCGCTGGAAGAGGCCGTGGCAGAGATGGAGCAACTCCTCGGGTAGTTGCGGAAACTCTACTTGCGGAACCTCGCGTAGTTGCGGTACCTCGTGGCGGTGGTGATCTCCACCGAAGCAGTCACTTTCCAGCGCTTTCACCGCTTCCTCGGTTTGACCTGCGGTACCTTCTGAAATAAATTCCCCACTTTGCTCCACCAATCTACCTTGATCGAAGAAACACTGGATTCGCACTGATTCCCGGTATTCGCAGTATCAGCCATTTAAGAGCCGATATAGGCCAAAAGGGCCTCATTTCTTCGGCGCCCAGATTCCCCAGGTGAGAAAAAAAAGTTGACCCAGGAAAAGCACCAGATGTGGGGGGCACTCCAATCGAGGGGGGGTATGGAGTGTGGCGGAGTTATCACAACTCTATATATCATAAGGGTCTGTGAGGATCACCCGGTTGCTTTGGGGCGTTAGCCCCATAAGGTGGGGCGAAGTGGAGGTCGAGGGAGGCTGAGTGGGGCGCAAGCCCCGGCGAGCCACTCGACCGCGAAGCCCGAATCGATCGCGCCGGCAGTCGGCGCACCAGGGAGTCCAGATGGCCGTGCACTTCAAGGGACAGTTCGAACTGACCCTCGACGAGAAGGGGAGAGTGATCATCCCCTCGCGGCTGCGTTCGAAGATCGATCCGCGGGAGGATGGCGAGGGTTTCGTCGCCACTGCCGGTACTGCGCCATGCCTGTGGATCTACACCACTGCCGAGTGGGAGCACATCTACAAGGAGATGCGCCGCTTCGAGCGAGGCTCTCCAGAACTGCACGAACTGCAACGGGACTTTTTCGGTCAGGCCGAGGATCTCGCTCCCGACCGCCAGGGTCGGGTGCTGTTGCCAGAGCGTCTGCGCAGCTGGGGACAGCTCGACAAGGAACTGGTCTTTGTCGGGTGCTTCGACCGCATCGAGATCTGGGGAGCAGAGGTGTGGAAAGAACGCAACGAGGACCGAGACGCCTACGGTCGTCGTCTCGATGCGTTCCTGGAGGAGCACGGAAGTTACGCCAATCGAATGGAAAAATACTTCGGTGGGGAAATCACCGGAGAGAAGTAGCAAATGTAGGGAATGCAGATCTTCGCTTGGGGATAGGTGCGGATCTGTGGGGAAGAAACAGGGGGAAGCAATGATTTCATTGATCGAACAACAGATCGAACCAGTCAAGAAGCAACAGACGGTTCGTCAGAGAGTCGTCGACTACCTGGCGACCGGTAAGCCACTGGACCATGCGCCAAAATCGATCCTGACAGATGTCGATCGTCTGTACGAGATGTTGGAGCGAGCCAGGAGTCTCGGAGTCACCGGGATCAGTCTTTCGAGGGAACTCCAGTCGGTGGCGAGAGCTCGTGCCTTTGGCAAGGCGATCGCCCCTCTCACCGAGAGTGTTTGAAGTAGCGGAGGTCGGCGGATGAAGGGGCACGACCCGGTACTCCTCGATGAGGTCCTTGAGGGGCTGGCTCCAGCGACTGGTGAACACCTGCTGGACCTGACCCTGGGCCGCGGAGGGCATGCACGAAGGATTCTCGAGGCGACCGCACCGGATGGACGACTGACCGGGGTCGATCGAGATCCCCAGGCCCACGCTTGGTCTGCAGATGAACTGCCGGGAGATCGCATCGCACTGATTCACGGCAACTTCGGAGATCTTCCCGATCTCCGTCAGAGGATCGGTAGCGGAACCTGGGATCTGATCCTGGCAGACCTGGGAGTCTCCTCGCCACAGATCGATGAAGGAGACCGCGGTTTCTCCTTCCGATTTGACGGCCCGCTCGACATGAGAATGGATCCGACCCGCGGGGAAACCGCCGCACATCTGGTGGCATCGAGCACGGAGGAACAACTGCAGAATCTGATCGGGCAACTGGGAGAAGATCGACACGCGAGGAAGATCGCTGCGGCGATCGTCAGGGCTCGAGCCGTCGAACCGATCACCACCACCGCAAGGTTGGCTTCGGTGATTCGTGATGCCGTTCCCGTCTCCAGAGGGAACCACCTGGATGCGGCCACCCGGACCTTTCAAGCGTTGCGGATCTCCGTCAATGGAGAACTGGAAGCATTGCAGCACCTGCTCGATCGCATCGGCAACTTGCTCTCTCCGGCAGGCCGGCTGGCGATCATCTCTTACCACTCGCTCGAGGATCGAAAGGTGAAGGAGCGATTTCGCACCCTGGCCCGGGAAGGGGACCATCGATTGCTGACCACTCGTCCAGTTCGGCCCTCGGATCAGGAGATCCGGCGCAATCCCCGAAGCCGCTCCGCCAGGATGCGAATCATCCAGAGGCTGGGAGGTTCAGCATGACAGCGATGAAGGTAGCGATGGTGGCGGCCTGTGTGCTGGTGCTGGGATTTGATCTGGCGCGTGACGGAGCCGAGAAGATCCGATTGAAGAGAAGCGTCGAGGTGCAAAAGGAAACCCTTGGTCGCCTGCGACTTGACCTCTCCACCTCCCGTTCGAGGCAGCAGGTGCAGATCTTCGAGATGGTCTGGGGAGATGCCCCGGAGAGTCTCGACGAAATTTCGCTGGATCCACTGGAAGAGATGGCTCTCGTCGATGGAACTCAGGTCAGTCAGTTCTCCGGGTCAGCGGTACCGATCTCGGTACTCGATCACCTCCTCGCCGAGGAAGACGGGCTGGGCAAATGAGCTGGAAGACGTTTCTGGGGCTGGCCCCGAACTCCTCTGCCACCGAAGGGGAGCATCACCTGACCTCGCGATCGGGAGAGTTCCTCTCCGCTCTGGTGTTCCTGGGGGTCGCAGTCAGTTTTCTGGCGGTGCTGGGAAAGTGCGGCTGGATGCAGTTGGTCGAGGGAGAGCAATGGTCCTTCACCCAGCAGCAAACCCAGAGCCAAACGCGCCACTCGACCGTCACCCGGGGAAAGATCCTCGACAAGAATGGACAGGTGCTGGCGCAGGACCGGATCCACTATCGTGTCGCCATCGATCCCTTTTCCGCAGCCAAGGTGGTCTCGAATGAGGCCGGTGTGGAAGGACTGCAGCGCGCCATCCAGGGGGTGCTCGATCTGCCCGGGCTGAGACTCGATCAGCCGAGGTCGAAGATCGAAGCGAGGATCGTTCAGATCGCTCTTCGAAATGAGCAAATTTCCTCACCGGAACCGCATCCGCCAGGTGCGCCATTGATCCAGTATTACCCGGTCGGGATCGTCGAGGCGGGCCTCGCAGAAAAAGAACTTCTTCGAGCCCGATTGCGCTTGCACAAGGATCTGGAACGGCCGGTAGTGCCGGCTCTGGAGACCCTTCTCGAGCGGCACTATCCCTTCGGAGATTGCGCGACTCTGGTCGTTGGAGAGCTTCGTAAGGATCGACAGATCGGTCTGCACGGAGCCGAACTTTCCTTCAACGATCAGCTGAAACCACGCAGTGGCCTGCTGAGTCAACGTACCGATGCCGTGGGTAGACGACTCGCCGAGGCGACCGAGCAGGTGCCATCGATGGAGCGCGAAGATGTACAACTGACCATCGGAATCCACGAACAAGCTCTGCTCGAATCGATACTGGAAGAGACCTGTTTCAGTACCGGAGCTGAAAGTGTCACAGGCATCGTGATGGATCCTCGAAATGGCGAGATCATCGCACTCAGCACCTACCCGGGCCTCCAGCGCGGGGATATGCAAAAATTGTGGAACCAGAGTCGATCCGGCGATGCCTTGCCGATGATGCTGCAGGCGCTACATCTTTCGATGGAGCCGGGATCGGTGGTCAAACCGTTGATCCTCACCGCTGCCCTGCAGGCAGGGTTACGATTCGAGGATCGCGTCGATGTCCAGGCCACGAGCCAGTCCTTCGCTGGCCGCCGGCGCGTATTCACCGACAGTCATTTGCTACGCGATCGCACGGTCCTCGGCACGGTGGTCGAATCGAGCAACATCGGAATCGTCGACATCGGCATGCGGCTCGGCAAGAAGCGTGTCCATCAGTGTCTGACGTCCTTCGGGCTGGGGAGTCGGACCGGAATCGACCTCCCCGGGGAAGAGCGGGGTTACATCAAACCGCTCTCGAAATGGAGCTGGTACACGCTGACCTCGGCTTCCTTCGGTTACGAGATCCAGGTCACTCCGCTTCAACTGATTCGGGCCTACAGTGTCATCGCCAATGGAGGAGAACTGGTCACCCCGCACCTCAAGAAAAGCTTTGTCGATCCACTTCGTTCCCCCGGGACCCGAATCATCTCGGCTCAAGTCGCTTCTCAGGCACGATTTGCGATGCGTGAAGTGATGCGAGTGGGCACCGGAAAGACGGTCGGAGGGACGGTCGAGATGGCGGGGAAAACCGGCACCGCCAAGATGTCGGTGGAGGGGGAGTACGTCGACGGACTTTACACCTCCAGTTTTATCGGATTCGCCCCATGGCAGGCTCCTGAGCGGATCGCGATGGTGGTGGTGGAGCAACCCGATCCCCAGATGAAGGGCTATTACGCCTCGAAGACGGCTGCCCCGGCAGTCCGGGATCTGCTCGAAGGGGTCCTACGAATCGACGGAAATCGGGTGCAACAGGCTCTGTCCGCCACCGATCCCGCCTCTCTCCTGGTTCCACAGCGCCTTTCCCGCCAACGGTTCGGCTCCACCGATTCTCTGAGCCGGGAGGGGGAAGATGATCCAAGGCGGATTGACCCCCTCGTCAGGGCCGATAGTCTGGGCAGCCGGGAGAGGACAGGGGAAGGGGAACCGCCAGCATGGGATCACGACGATTGATGTCGCTACGGGTTCCTCTTGGCCGAGACACCCTGGGGGAGATCCTTGGAACTCCACATCTGAATCGCTGGCCCGACCGAGCCATCTCATCCATCTGCAATGATCATCGCAAGATGCCGGCGGACCTGTTCGTCGCAGTGCAGGGCCAACGTCACGATGCCACCGACTACATTCGTGATGCAATAAAGGACGGTGCCCGCGGCATCGTTTGCCAGTCTCCACCCTTTTCCGATGTCGATGCGTCCGTCTCCTGGTGGCAGGTGGAGGATGCGCGTCTGGCACTGGGTCAGTTAGCGCACGCCGGAGCCGGCTGGCCTGGTCGCAAGATGCGAGTCTTTGGCATCACCGGTACCAATGGTAAGAGCACCACTGTGGGATACTTGTCGAGCATCTTGCAAGAGACTGGTCGCAAGGTGGGTTGGATGACCACCCTCGAGCATCGCGTCGGGGATCGGACTACTCGCAGCAGCATGACCACCGAAGATCCAATGGTGATCGCCGACTCTCTCGCCCGGCATCTCGAGTCTGGTGGTACCGACATGGTGCTTGAGGTTTCATCCCATGCCATCGATCAGCAGCGAATCGGTGGGCTTTCCCTGACCGCCGCTGCGATCACCTCTCTCGGCCGCGATCACCTCGATTACCACGGGACGATCGAGCAGTACCACGAGACCAAGCAGCGCCTTGGTGACTGGTGTCCGGATGGTGCGGCGTTTGTCAGGCCGCATCCGCAGCAAGATTCCTCCGCTCCGGCGGGAGAGATTCGTTTCCAGGTCGAGGGCTTCGCGGACGCGGTGGCGAATATAATCGACGGTGGTTTCGAGGGGAGCAGCGCTCGCTTCCAAACCGATGGATTCACTGGAGAGGTGAAGTTGAGACAGATGGGACGGCACAACGTGTCCAATGCCCTGGTCGCCAGCGCCATCGCCGCAGCAAATCAAATCTCGGCCACCCACATCGTGGCAGGAATTGACAAGGCGACGGCTGTTGCAGGCCGACTCCAATCGATCGAGTCCCCGGTGGGTCGGATCTACATCGATTTTGCCCATACTCCAGATGCCATCGACGCGGTGATCTCGACCCTGCGCCCGCTGGTCAGCGGTCGATTGATTCTGCTGTTCGGTTGCGGAGGGGAGCGAGATCAGGGCAAGCGTCAGCAGATGGGTTCGAGCGCCTCCAGGGCCGATCATCTGATCGTGACCAGTGACAATCCCAGGGGCGAGGATCCTCAGCAGATCATCGATCAGGTCTTGACTGGCGTGTCGGCGGGAGTCGACCACAACGCCGAGGTCAATCGGCGTCTGGCCATCGAGACTGCGGTGAAGATGCTCAAGCCCGATGACGTCCTGGTCATCGCCGGCAAGGGACATGAAGACACCCAGCAGATCGGAGATCGCTTCCATTCCTTCGATGACCATCGGGTGACATGCGAACTGCTGGAGCAGCATTATCCCTTCTCCAGGGAGGTGATCGGTTGAAGATCAGTTCGCTGGCTACTGTGGCGAGATGGGCGGGGGCGGGGCTGGTTCGAGGGAGCCATTCCATTCCGATCCAAAAGGTGATTTTCGATAGTCGGGAAGCGACCGCAGGATCGCTGTTCGTGGCGCTCGAAGGAGTGCAGCACCATGGGATCGACTTCGCCGTGGATGCGCTGAAGCGGGGAGCAGCAGCAGTGCTCTGCGACCCAGGACTCTCTCGCCATCATGATGGCCCATCGTTGGAGGCTCCGTCGGCGCTCGAAGCCCTCTCTTCACTGGCGCGCGGATATCGCCAACAGGATCGCCACCAGACGCCAGCTCTGGCGGTCACTGGAAGTGTCGGGAAAACCACCACCTGTTGCATGATCCACGATCTACTGGCTGCAACTCATCGCGTTCATGCACCGCGCGATTCCTACAATAACGAGATCGGAGTCCCGATCACGATCCTCGAGGCTCCTCCGGAAACAGAGGTACTGGTGCTGGAAATGGGTACCAGTTCGGTCGGAGAGATCGCTGCCCGCACCGAGGTGGCTCAGCCGTCTCACGGTGTCATCACTGCAATTTCAGAGGCACATCTGGAAGGTCTCGGTACTCTGGAGGCGATTCGTCGGGAGAAGTTTTCCCTGCTCGATCGACTTGAAGGAGATCAGCGGTGGGCACCGGTCGAGTGGCGCGCTCGGATGGGGGAGCAGGGTTCCCTCTATCATTGGACTGGACCGGCTGGCGACCTCGAGGTGCAAAGGCAGCAAGCGGATGCCGTGACTGTGATCGATCGCTTACGCGGGCGCGAGTACGTCTTGCCCTGGGCTCTGCCGACGAGATGGGCGCTGAGGTGTTTCGAATCGGCGCTGGCGGTGGTTCTTGATTTCATTTCTGATCCGGAACTGCTGGCTGCGGCAGTGGTCAAACTATCGCTGCCGCGATTACGTCACGAACTCCGCAGTGCAGACGATGTGGAACTGATCCTGGATTGTTATAACTCCAGTCCTCATGCATTGAATTGCGCCATCGATGATCTGAGCCAGTCGTCTGCTCGTCGAAAAGTGGCGGTGATCGGAACGATGGAGGAACTGGGAGCCGAGGAAAAACGCCTTCATATCGAGGCGGGTCTCAGATGTGCGAGGTCGAAGCTCGACCTCGTCTTCCTCCGTGGCAGGGCTGCCGAGTGGTATGCAGAGGGATTGGCTGAAGACTCCGGTGAATGCGATGTGGTTCTCATCGAGGATGGTGAGCGAGCAGCGACTCAGATCTGCCAGCGTCTCGAGCCAGGAGATTCGGTGCTGTTCAAGGGATCGCGCAAGGAGCAGTTGGATCAACTCGCCACTGAAGTCGAGGAGATACTGGTCAATCGGCAACAGATCAGCCAACAAGGTGGGGAGAGTTGATGGCGACCAGTAGTGGCTCCTCCTCGATTCTCGAAGTGGAACCGAATGCTCAACTGGATCCTGCCCGGGAAGGATTTCGATTTCTTTCCGCGGTGTTCATGATCCTGGTGATCGGGATGTTCTTTCACTACAGTGCGTCCTCCTACAGATCCTTCGTGGCGGAAGCAGATCCCACTTCGATGTGGGTCAAGCAGTTGAAGGGCTATGGCCTCGGATGCTTGCTCTTCGCCGTCGGATATCTGATCCAGCCGCGCCGCTGGATCGAGATGTACTGGATTCCATTGTGGATTGGAGTGGTGCTTCTGTTGTTGGCGACCATCGCCAGTCCGCTGGGTCGTGAACTCAATGATGCCTACCGCTGGCTCGATCTGGGGATTCGATTCCAACCATCGGAGTTGGCCAAGTTCGCAGTTCCAGCAGCGACCATCGCATTGACCGGAATTCTGCGTTATCGAGGAGTGATGGGGCGACAGATCGGTGTGCGGTCCGCGACGCTGATCGCTGCTGCACTGGTCGGAATACCATTCTTAATCATCTGGAAACAACCCGATTTCGGAAGTGCTCTCTTCCTGCTGATTCTGGGCCTGATTCCGCTGCTTCGCTGGACGCAGGTGTGTCTCTTCTGTGGAGTGATTTCGTTACCACTGCTTCTCTTGCTGCTGCCGACCGTGATTTCACGCATGAGCGAGATGGAGCAACGGTTCGAGGCTCTATTCAATCCTCAAGGAGTTCCTCAGGTGTGGGCAGGTCTACAGGCGATCGGCAGTGGTGGCTGGACCGGTAAGGGGATCGGGCTGGGGACCAGCAAGACTCTATACATTCCGTCAGAATACAGTGACTTCATCTTCGCAGTCTTTGCCGAAGAAACGGGTTTCATTGGCGTGACGGTATTACTCACCCTTTACTCGCTGGTGCTGTTGTTTGGTTGGCGTCTCTCCAAGGCGGTCGAGGATTCCGATCTCGCCTGCTTGGTAAGGGTCGTGACCATCGCCATCACCGGTCAAGCGGCCATCAACTTGCTGGTCAATGTTGCGTTGTTTCCGACCAAAGGGATCCCGCTACCTTTCTTCTCGCACGGATCGACAGGCCTCGCCGTGTTCATGGGGATGACGGGAGTCGTGATCGGAATCTCGAGAACTCGTGGGCGACAGGCGGTGAGCCTGACATGAAACGAATTCTACTCGCCGGTGGAAACTCTGGTGGTCACATATTCCCTGGAATCGCGCTGGCGCGGGCTCTCTCTCAACAAGAAGTCGCCGAGCCGCTTTTCCTCGATCATCAGACACCGATGGAGAGGAAGATCTTACCGGACTGCGGGATCGAGACGATTTCACCTCCTTGGAGCGGGATCGGCACCATCGGCGATTCGATGTTGAGGATCCCAGCCGCTCGTCAATGGCTTGGCGAGCAGCGTATCGATGCAGTGGTCGGGCTTGGAGCAAGGCCGGCGGTAGCGGTGGGGATCGGGGCATGGACCAGAGGATTGCCGCTCTTTCTGCTCGAGCAGAACAAGGTGATGGGGCGAGCCAATCGATTACTGTCCAGGTTTGCACGCAAGGTGTTTCTCACCTGGCCCATCGCTGGAATGTCTCGCAGTTTACGCTCGCGTAGTGCCATTCTCGGCTGTCCGGTGAGAGAACCTTTCGTTCCCAGTTCGCTGACCACCGATCAGAAATTACAATTGCTGGTCATGGGTGGTAGCCAGGGGGCGGAACCGGTCAATCAGATGATCTTGCAAGCGGTAGCACTACTGAGGAATCGTCAGGCCGTTCGGATTCATCACATCTGTGGAGATGAGAAAGGGGCCGGAATCCAGCAGCGCTGGGATCAACTCGGTGTCGAAGCAAAGGTTTCTCCCTTCCTCGAGGACCCGGCATCTGCTCTCATCGATGCCAGCCTGGTGCTGGGGCGCGCCGGTGGTTCTACCGTTGCAGAAATATGTTGTGTAGGTCGTCCCGCCATCTACTGGCCTTACCCCCATCATCGAGATCAACACCAACGACTGAACGCCCGGCATGTCTCGCAGCGTGGTGGTGCTTTGGTGGTGGAGGAGCCAGCGCCGGTTCAGGTTGCGCAATGGATCGACGATCTGGTCGAGAACAGGTCGCGACTCGAGCAGATGGCAGAGTCCGCTCGCAGCCTCGGTTGCCCTGACGCAGCACAGAGAATTTCCGATGTGTTGGCAGCACACCTCGGGGCCGATCAGGGGGGGATTCCTCATCCTGTTGACGAAGTGGTGGAGGAGGGGCGATGAAGATGAACACGGTCCGGTGGATTCTCTGTATCTCGGTTCTCATCGTCGGAGTGATAGGGTTTGGTATAGGGCTCGGACCCAGCATCGAATCGGATCCTGTAAGAGCCAACCAGGTGATGACTTCTCCCGTCACGCTCTCCTGGTATTCGGTCGACGAGCGTGCCCGTCAGTGGCTCGCTGAAGTGCCTGTTGAATCCTCCAACAACGGGGCCGTAACTTCTCCGGAAGATCCGCAGATGGAGCCAGGCTCAGGCCGAACTGCTCCTGGCCGGGACAGAATCCTCGAGTCGCCGCAACTTCAGCAGGAGGGCACCCGGAGCTCCTGGACGATTCGCCCAGGAGATAGTTTCTGGAAGATTGCCCGTGATGTCCTGGGCAGCATCGATCATTACCAGGCTCTCATCGATGCCAATCGATCGATCGATCCCGATCGTTTGACGGTCGGGCAGGTGATCTCATTGCCGGCGGTCGGTACGGCTGTAAAGATCGGCTCCGCAGTGGAGGTGGAATCGTCTGCTCCCCAGCAGCACAAGGTGGGTAGAGGCGAGACTCTGGCCAGTATTGCTCGTGACTACTACGGTGTAGAGGACTGGAATCGTCTGTTCGAGGCCAATCGGGATCGAATCTCAAATCCCGATCGTCTCAAGATTGGAACCTGGATCCTGATCCCGCAGCAACGACCTGCCGGGGAGAGGAGTGATCGTTGACCGAAGTGTCTTCAATCCCTGTCAAGATACACATCATCGGAATCGGCGGAGCGGCCACCAGTGGTCTGGCGATGCTCTTGAAGGCTCGTGGTCACCAGGTCTCAGGGAGCGATCAGACGGATGGTCTGAAGGACCGCTTGCTGCAAGCAGGGATTCGTTTCTTTACCGGTCATGATCCGCGAAATCTTGAGAAAGACACCGGCTTGGTGATCCGATCACTGGCGATCCCGGATGAAAACGAAGAGGTGGTGGAGGCCAAACGCCTCGAGATCGAGGTACTGTTGTACAGCGAAGTTCTCGGCCGCCTGTCATCGGAGGGCCATGCGATCGCCGTTTCAGGAACTCATGGCAAGACATCCACCACAGGGATTCTGACCAGCATCATGATGGCGGCGGGGCGTGACCCTTCCGTGTTGTTTGGTGGAGAACTGGAATCACTGGGAGGCCGAAACTGGAGAAATGGAAGAGGCGAGGATTTCATCGTCGAGGCGTGTGAGTACCAGAAGAGTTTCCTCAATCTTCGGCCGAGCGCTGGAATCATCACCAACATCGAGGTCGATCATCCTGAAGTGTATTGCGACCTCGCTGCTGTCCAGGATTCCTTCGGCGACTTTCTGCGAGGATTCCGTCCCGGAGCTCCGGTGGTCGTGCCCGAACTTCATGCAGATCAGCTGCGCATGGTCGGGGCGGAAGTTCGCCTCATCATCTTCGGTCTCGATCAAGGAGAAGGATGGCGATCGAAGGTGCTCGAGAAGGGGCTGAAAAGCCAGATAGAGATGAGTGTCGATGGGCGCCCACTCTTCAAGGTGACGCTCAACCTTCCTGGTCGCCATACGATGCTCAATGCGACGGCAGCCGCAGCGCTGGCCAGTGCCCTGGGAGTCGATCTGGAGTCGATCCAGCAAGGGATCGAAAATTATCGTGGAGTGAAGCGGCGTTTCGAGAAACGAGAAGTCATCGATGGCGTCGAATGGTTCGATGACTATGCGCATCATCCGACTGAAGTGAAGATGACACTGGAGACGGCTCGAGAGGTCTATCCAGGTCGAAAGATCTGGGCACTGTTTCAGCCGCACCAGGCGATTCGGCTGGAGTTCTTCTTCCAGGAGTTTGCCGGATCTTTTGGTGACGCAGATGAAGTACTGTTGCTGCCGATTTTTCATGCCCGTGAAGATCCACTCCAGTTTCCAACAGACATGCTGCAGGGGCTCGCCAGGCAGTTGAGAGAGCGTAAGGTACCCGCTCGAATAATTGGCTTCGAACAATCGATCCATGAACTGCCCGAGATCATCGCTCCTGGAGATGTGGTGATCGCACTCGGTGCCGGAAATATCGACAAGATCGGAGTTCGAATTTCCCAGGGTGGGCGGAATCTGGAGACATCCCGATGAACCTGCAGGAAATGATCGTGTTGAGTCGCCGCTGTTGGTATCAGACTGGCGGCGATGCGAAGTATTTTGCCGAACCCAAAACACTCGAGGAACTGGAAGAACTCATCTCCTGGGGAGAAACTGAGGGTCTCCCTCGATTCTTGCTGGGGCATGGCTCCAATGTTCTGTTCGCCGATGAAGGATTTGATGGACTGGTGATCCACACCAAGAAACTGAAGGCGGTCCGCGAGATGGAAGAAGGATTGCTAGAAGCCGAGGCGGGCGCGCCCCTCGAGAGCCTGGTCGATCAGGCCAACGGTCTTGGCTGGCAAGGACTCGAATCGTTTCCAGGGATCCCGGGAACCATCGGGGGTGCCGTGTGGGGGAATGCCGGCGCTTGTGGTGAGGAGATCGGGAATCGAGTTTCGCAGGTTCAATTGATGGAGGCTGGCGGTCCCGGGGAGTGGATCGATGCTTCGAGCCTTTGCTGGAGTTATCGGTGTTCAGGGATCGAGGACAGGGTGGTGGCAGCAGTCCGGCTACAACTTTCACCCGGTAGTGATCCGCAGCAACTGAAGAATCGGTCATGTGAGTTGAAAATGCAGAAGACGTCGACCCAGCCGTACAGCCAGCGTTCCTGTGGTTGCATCTTCCGCAATCCGGTGGGAGCCAGTGCTGGCGAGTTGATCGAGAAGAGCGGCCTCAAGGGGGTCGCCGTCGGAGGTGCTCGCATCTCCAGGGAGCATGCCAACTTCATCGTGAACGAAGGGGGAGCCCGTTCGGAGGACATCGAAGAACTGATCGAGAGGGTTCAGCGAAGGGTTCGTGATCTCTTTCAAGTCAATCTCGTCAGGGAAGTGATCATGCCAGGGCAGCGGGGAGGAAGTCGGTGATGATGGAGCCGGGGAGTGACGAGGGAGGTCGCGGAGGACGCAACTTCTTGCTAGCCATGGTCTTGCTGACGGTTTTTGGCCTCTTTCTGGTGTTGGCCAAGGAGGATGTAGATCGTGGGTTAGAGAGAGCCGGTGGGGTGTGGGCCATCGAGGAGTCTTCACTGCCTGGCTGGTTCCCCCGACCCTACGAGGGTTCGATCAGTTCACTGGCCCAAATCCCCTCGAAGGTTTCGCTGCAATCGGTCCGGTGGAAGTCTCAAGTGGTGGAAGAACTGGAACGGAATCCCTGGATCAATTCGGTTCAGGAGGTGATTCGAACCCCCGCAGGGATCGGATTTACCGGCCAGTTCGTCCGTCCTTCGGTGGGAATCCGCAGCCAAAACGGCTGGCTACTGATCGATGGGACCGGTCGGGTCATCGATCGACAACCCGGTGATTATCTGGCCGACGATTGGAAGATCCCCGAGTACCTCCCCCAGGGGGGAAGCCAGCAGCAGAAGATGTTGGCAGAAGCGAGTTCGGGAGATCGTCTCTCCGGTTCTGAATTCGAGGAGTTACTCGCACTCCTTTCGGTGCTCTGGGAGGACCAGGTGTTTGACCGTGTTCCTGGATTCCTCCATGAACTTTCGAGCCACTTCGTCGACGGCGATCAACGACTCTGGTACCTGCATACCACTGCTGGGATCCGATTACACTGGGGCCGCTCTCCCGCCTATCCGGGGGCCAAAGTGGCGACTTCGCAGCAGAAACTGGAGTGTCTTCGACAGGTGATCGAATTGCGTGGCGACCTGGCCCGCTCGGTAGACATCGAGGGAATCAGTCTCTACAGCGGTTCCGAGCCGATCACCGTCAAGGGACAGTAGACCTCGATCGACCGCCGACTGGACCGCCGACTGGAGCGGTGGCGTACAGCGGAGTCGGCTGATATCCTCGGCCACCGGTACCGGAGATGGGACTCTCACGGCTTCGTGAGACCGATGATCTTCAAGGTGCCTCTGGTGATCGAGAGGAGTGACGAGTCGTGACCACCCCAGACCGTTATCGTCGCCTCTTTGGTGAGGTCGCCATCGAAAAAGGGTGGGTGGGCGAAGCCCAGATCTATGAGGCGTTGACGGTTCAGGAGCGACTTCGAAACGATGGCAAACAGGTTCCTCTACTGGGTCAAGTACTGGTGGAATTGGGGCATTTGTCTCCGGAACAGGTTCAGCAGCTGATCGAGATCCTTTATCCCGTGGAAAAAGATGCGGGATCGAGCGAAGACCAGAAGGCGACCGGGAGTGAGGATTCATGACTGCAGATGATACGACTGAGGATTCCGGAGCACCGAAAAAGCGTCGAGTTCCAACACCGAGAAAAAGCGGTGGAGGAGAAGCCGGAGGCCGTGTGCCTGCTCGTCGAGTGCCAGGGAAGCGGGTTCCGGGTCGGCCACAGTCGACGCCGGAAGTCAGTGATCCAGCTGCCGGAAAACCTCAGGTGAGTCCACTCGAGTCGACCGATTCTCCGGTCGATTCTGATGCAGCGAAGCAAGCCGCAGCTCAGCAAGCCGCAGCCAAACAAGCCGCAGCCAAACAAGCCGCAGCGAAACAAGCCGCAGCGAAACAAGCCGCAGCGAAACAAGCCGCAGCGAAACAAGCCGCAGCGAAACAAGCCGCAGCAAAACAAGTTGC